>Ga0208299_1000112_pt1 | contig 76429 bp, 68 predicted proteins | sample 15_taG_FD_184089 | JGI IMG/M metagenome (GOLD analysis project Ga0208299, IMG submission 184089) | Marine viral communities from the Subarctic Pacific Ocean - 15_ETSP_OMZ_AT15312 metaG (SPAdes) (version 2) | ecosystem: Environmental > Aquatic > Marine > Oceanic | place: Pacific Ocean | collected... | reverse complement strand
CCTTCGTCACCGCAACAAGGTGCTGCGCCGTCGTCACCGCAAGATTGCCCGGGCTCGTCGGTTCCCTGGCCTTCGAGAGCTTCCTGCAGTACTGATGCCTCCGCGCCTTCTTCACCCATAGTGGTCGATGGTGGCAACATCACTTCCTGCTCCAGTTTGGGATCGGAGCCAGGGGTGAAGTGGTTTTTAGTGTCTTTAGCTAATTTATTCCATGCCGCAAGGGCCGGTGTTGCGGCTACCTTCGCAGCGATGGCAGCTTGACTCAGTGCCATGTCAGCATTCGCTTTCGCACTTTCTGCAACATTCTTAGAAGCTCTGAGGCCTTGTTCCACGCCGCTAATAACTGCAGAAGTAATAGCTACAGAAATATCAATAATTGCCTTGGCTGTCATGATAGCCGGATCTGTAATTTCCACGAAGCCCTTTAAAATTAATAAAGGAGTCATAAGAATTATCTTTAAAATCATTTTTGTTGTATCAGGAGATTTACCTCTTGTGCCGAATTTGGCGCCGAAGGTCATAGCATTTTGGAGGTACTCTTGTCCCTGATCAGGATCATATACAAAATCACCAGATTCAAATAATGATTTAAGGGTATTAAGAATTGCTTTCTTCGTTTCATCCAATATTTCTGTCGGCTCTGGAATAAATTTAGATAATCCGTCACCAGCATACATAAATGCCAAAGTCATGTATCGACGCATTGGGAATAAATGGTCAAACATTAATCTAAATTCTGGCGTCTCTTTCATTTCTGAAAGAAGGTCGTTTGCAAGATTTTTATAAAAGAACTGAGTTGGGTTATTGATTACGCTCTTTATTGTTTCTCCATAAACGAGTTTATCATCAACAACCTCAACAAGGTCGGCGATATCTTTAATATATGTTGGGCTGTCGATATCGCTGACAAAATCTTTAATTTTCGGAGAGTTTGCAGAATAATAGCCCATTTCTTCATATGGAATTAAATCGCCGTCATCAAATTTAAAACCACCTGGCAACAAATCCAAGTTTTTTTCAACTTCGATAATAGGAATTTGTAGTTCCGGTCTTGTTTTAAAACCTGTCAGCGACGACTGCCTTTTAAGTTCGTCGTTATCAACTAGTATATCGAGGAAAGCAGGATCCGTGTTATTCCAGAGTTCGCCGAGTTCGGTGAATTTTGTTAAGCACTTCTCCTCCGTTGTGGTGACGGTCACCTGGCTATCCCACTCTTCGCCGCCGATGTTCATACTGACGGTGTCGACGACCTCTTCGGACGTCACGTCTTCGCATTCCTGGAAGGTCGCTTGCTGGGTGATGATATTGCTTGTCCAGTGCGCGGCGTCCTGGTCAGCCCAGGTGATTACACCGTCGACCACGGTTGCTATTGTATGTCCGTTATCGCTCCGCTTATATGTTAATTTTTCTGCCCTATTTGTGCTTCGTCTAAAATTATAAATTGATTTAACTCTTTTTAGATTTTCACTGCCAACTAAATCTTCTATACTTTGAAGCTTTTCACTATCAAAAGTTGCTAAAGGTAATTCATTGTACGCGTCGCCGGCGTGAACACCCGCGTAGCTGCCGACGAGCGACGACAGCTCGCCGTTGTCGTTCCGATCGATGCCCGTGGCAGAGTAAACCATGCGAATTCCAAATTTTATTTCTTTGAAAAACGGTTTAATCCCATATTTCTCAAATACTTTCTTATAAGTTGAGTTGCTCATTACCTTTTTTAAGAATACAAAATTATAAAAATAGGACCAGACGTCTAAAGGCACATAACCAAAAATCTTGCATCCAAACACATTATTTTCGTTTCTATAATATCCTAAGAAGGGCAAAGGTAGGTCTAGAGGAATTTGCAAGACCTCCAAAGCGTCACATGGGTCGAGGGGGTCGTCGGGGATATCTTGTGCATCCACTGATAAGCCCTTCAAGTCAGCCGCGGTTGCATCGACAATCTTTACGTAAGGTTCAAATGTAATATTGCCCAACTTTCTATTAATTGCATTTGAAAAAAGCATTTCATAACAATTTTGATTATCTCTTGCGATACCTAGCTTGCTTGCTGGAAGGTGATAGTTATCTTCATACTCTTTATATTCTTCTCTTACCACATTGGGTTGGCCCGGGTCATTCATTTCCCATTTATTTGGCCAAACAGAATCAGTCAATTCTTCATTGCCATGATAAGTCATCGGCAAAGAATAGAGTGATAATTTTTGTATCGGAGGTTCATTATTCTTTGTCTTTTTACGCATACCAAATAAATCAGTAGTCTGACTGTGGTGTTTCCAATAGGCTTCTGCCTTCGCTTCCATATTATTCTTATGGTTAAATTTGCCTGGAGTCTGTTCTCCGGCAGAATAGTTCATAGTATAAATGTTATTTGTAAGTCTTGCATCGACAATGTATTCATGATCAGTAAAATCAGCTATAGTCTTATATAGTATCTTTTCTTCCGGAGTCCAATATGCCTTCTCATCCGAAGATAAAGTAATATCTAAATCTAATTCTGTGCCAAGAGGCTCACTATTGTTAAACATAGATTTAATAATTTTGGATATATTCTCGCTTTCTTTTCCAATAAGATACTCAATTGAACTAATCTTGTTTAACAATAGAAAAGTTTCGTGATCCTCTATATTTTCCCTTTTTTTGACAATATCGTTGGCATATCCTATAAGATTCTCAAAATCAGTTATCTCTTTCTTCATATTGGCTACAATTATTTTTACCATTGTTTGGTCATTGAAAATGTCACCGACATCAAAGCTATCCCAGCTGATAACGCTAGCTAAACACATCTCTAATGTGAAGATCTTCACTAAAAGTATTATGCATCCTTCAACCAAGGAATTTTTAACAGCGTTTTGGCCCGAAGGAGAGTCGTCATATACATCTCGACAAATTGAATTTTTATAAAATTCCATTATTTTTGGTTTGACAACGTCCAAATCAAAAAAGTCTGTCTCTGTTCTTCTAGTTTCAGGATGCTGATTAAATTCTTCCGTACATCCTATGCCCGTATCATCAAGAAAATCTTCTAGCGGGGTTTTAAGTATTTTATTCCATAATTTCTTTAAATATCTTCTGCACTGAAGTCGCGAATTCTTTAATTTAATAAACATTTGGTTTGAATAAGCAAATTGTAATGAAGTATAACCGTGAGAAGAGAGTATCGTTGAAACATGTTTTAATAGATCTTCTTTAGCTGTGGCAGGAGATGTATTTTCTTCATTAGAATATTGATTTAATAAATTTTTCAATTTATATGTCAAAAGTTGACTAAAAATCACAGCTTTTGAATTATTTTCTACTAACGAACTTATTTTTTTATCAGACAACAAAGTTGTAATATCTTTAGAAGAATTTAAACCTATATTGGATAATAATTCTTGGATGTCTGAATCATAATCAGTTTGAAAGTTGAAATTATAGATACCCTCGGATATCCAAGAATCTAGGTCTAGACCTCTCGATACGCCGAGTTCACCGGTGTTTGGATGGTGTTCAGGCGAGATTTTACCCTTAACCAATTTTGAGACATCTTTTAAATTATTTTCTTGAACTTTATTTGTGCTTTCTAGCGGCGTTAGCGTATTCTGGTACATTAAAGAATTATTTAAAGTGATAGTTGGTAGTTTATCAAGAGCAGCAGCAATTTCTGGGCCGCCGGCGGTACCAATCTGAGCATTTTTAAAAATTTCGAAAATTCCTTTTACCTGGTCGCGAGCTTTAGTATTAGATGAGATAACTTCAGTTAAAGGAAGATCATATCTTAAGAAGCTAGGATTGAAATTCAAATAAGACGCAGAATTAAGCTTGTTTGAAGCCTGACGTAATAAAGTTAAAAGATTATCATCACTTCTATTATCAAAAACTTCTGGAATAATTGAGTCGTCTGATAAATAAGCATGTAGTTCTGGGTTAACCTTTCTATCATCTAAGCTAGTTGCACATACCAAATCATTTACATTTTGTTCCCATGGATTATCTGGATCTCTAACATACTTTTTAATTACTCCAAATACAGGAACATATCCCGGCATCCAGCGGCCGTAGCCACGTGACTCCGAGTCTTCGCCCCACAGAGCGTCATCAGCTGCATGTATGTCAGTGCCAGAGATTGTGAGGGGTAATACTTGTATTGCGCCTTCCAGGACATATGGGTCTAACGCGTTAAGATCCCAAGCTTGTAATGCATCGGTTGCCTCTTCTATCTTGCTTTCAAGATCTTCTTCTTCTCTCAATTCCAGATCGCTAGCCAGTCCAAACCCGGCCACGAGCGCGTCGAGTTCGGATGCAGTTCTTTTAACTAAAAATCTTAGTACTTCAGGCGGGGTCTTTGCGTCTTTTGGCCATTCGAGTGCGCTTGAGGCTAAATAGTACTGGCGCTTGGCGCGACTTTCTGTGTGCTCTTGAGTGTAATTTTCGCCTAGGCGGTCCGCCCAGGCGCTGATACGATCGTCCTGAAACAACATTTGAACTAATTTATGGACATCTGTAATCTCTACAAGAATATCTGCTGTTAACAGATGAGGAAAAGTGTAATCAGTGTATTGGCAGATAACTCCTTCTATCGCGTTAGCACCTCCTGTAAGTTTTGGATATAAAGCTCTTACTCTTTTTCTAGTTAAGCCGCATGCTTCAGCAAAGCCTAAATGTACAAAAGCTTCAAAAATATTATGCTTCTTGTTCATATTATCATTATCAGCTAACTCTGCTAAATATTTTATGCCCGGGCTTATTTGACATAATCTGTCGCCAGGATGTACAGCCCAGTTGAGGCCGATTCCAAGTCCCTTTGTGGACTCGCCCGGGCCGGAGGCGACCGCGGTGGTGCTAGTCCACAAATGAGCTGGCTCTTTTATCCCGGTGAACATTCGGAACATATGGCGCCACCGAGCGTCGGAGTTATCATAAGCAACGATGCCGTTGAGGCCACCTCGGTGGTGATCAGCCGGATTCGAAGGTGGTGCGCCAAGAAGAGGAAAATATATGTTATTCGTAAGACGATGATGTAAATTAAATGGTTTTCTATGACTTTCCACTTTGGGTTGTTCCAGGTCTATGTTACCAGCCAGTGGATCTAAACATTCATATCCGATACCAAAAGGAAAAATACCAGCAGTTGCGGGCGCGCCGGTGGAATAGGTGAGATCGCCCTCCTCAGGGTCAATCTTCAACATTATATCCTCGCCGGCCTCCGAGTCACCTGGATCATAGTGAAAGCCGCGGCGGAGCCAAAGCTCAAAAAGTTCTGTTGTAAATAAGAATTTTTCTACATTCATCGGCATTGGAATATTTTCAACTCGTTTTTTGATTTCCGGAACAATTTTATCAACAAAAACCTGAAAAGTTGCTTTTGCTGCATCTAATTCGGCCGTCTTCGTGTGCATGCTGGTGAGGAGGACCAGCTCTTTTCCAAGGAGTACGTCGATCGGGGGTTGGAGATCCCTTTTTGCAACATCTATTCGGAAAAGCTTCTCGCGGTAGAGATTTCGCGCTCTGAAATCGCTATCAACAAGGCTGCGCAAGTCTTGCCAGGCGCCCTCTAAAGCATCCCACCATCCAGCAACTAAATTAACCAAGTATAAAGGATTCCAGTATGAAAGACCATAGATTAACATGACGCTTAAGCCCGTACGGCCGGCGAGGCCGCCGGACGACGGGTCGATATTGTTGAGAAACCGTTGCCCCGCCTCGTGGAGGAGGCCCTCTTCACTATTAATAAAAAGGTCTCTCATTTCTTCGAGGAGTTCGCGTGTAATATTTACAGAATACCAATCCCAATATGCTTCGTCATACACTTCCTGTGCTGCGTCGAGGCGGCCTTGTGCTTCTTCAAAGGACTCAAGCGCGGTTAAAGAGGATGAGGCGCCGTAGCCGAGCTCGACAATAACCTTCTTTATTTCATCAGCAATTCCTACTTCAGGAAAATCATAAAAACCTAACATCAAATCTTGAAAGAACATCCCTCCATCGGGCCCATAATTAGTTAATGTCAAAGGTTTCGTTTTTTTATGAGTACGAATCCCCATATCGCCTTTAGGACCGGCGGGAGTATTGGCATGAAAATCTTTAAACTCTTCTCTAAAATCTGTTTCTGGAGGTAGGAAGTGACGAGTAGCACTATAACACATGTGATAATCATCTTCAGTAGTTGTATATCCACCGATGCCGTTGCCGAAGGATTGATCACCTCCACCAATATAAAACATAGAGAAAGCATGTTTCTGTTCATGAGAAACCTGGTCAGTTAACGTCTGAATAGCGTTTTCCATTTCATTTACATCGGTAGAAGCCAATATAGCACGTGGTGGAAGTGAAAAGAATTTAAGCGCTTGTAAATCCTGTAATAAATTAAATTTAATATTATCCAAGACAACATCTGTTAGTCTACGCATACTATCTTGAAGAGCAAGCGGCAGTACGAAAAATCCTTGAGGACCACAAGGTTCTGCCAACATACCATCTAAGGGATTCATATCTGGAAAAAGCCACCCAGCAAGACCAATTATTTTATTTTTTAAATCTTCCAGTTCTCTTTTTATCTGTTTATCACACTCTTCTTTTGTTAGCCCTGTAGCTTGGAGTTCAGCACATCGAGCATCGTAATCATATGTTGCGTCACAAGCGTCAATTGTGGAAGGTAATGTTACGCCTATAGCGTCGCATATATCTAAATTAATGCTTTCTCCTACCTTTTTAAATATTGTGGTTATATCAACACCACTTTGAACTCCAGCATCATAAATTTCTGGATGATTTAATCTGGTTCTGTCTAAACACAAAGAAAGAGTTAAAGTAGAAGCATTTCCTCTCAACAATGCACAAATTTGGCTTGGGCTAAGACTATCCACAAGATCCTTAAGCCATTCTTTTATAGCAGAAAGCGGCAAATCTCCAATAGAGCCTATAGAATCTAACGCAGCTTGCAGATCTGCGGAAGGTATAGGTAAACTTCTCAAATTCTTTGGCCGGCCGGCCGGGCCGAGATCGGTATTTTCTTCGAAACAAGATTCAAGAAGTTCTTGCAACAAGATGCCCAAAATTTGACCCAGCATGGCGCCGAGCATGGCAAGAAAAACCTCAAGAAGATGTTTGCCATAATCGCCTATTAAATCATCTGTTGAAAGACTATCAGGAAGGGATATCAAAGGAAGATTCTCATCCGGACTTCGTCTTTCTTTGTCTATAAAGCCCTCTGGATCTTCCAAAAAGTCACCGGGCATATCTAATAGTGGTCCTACAATACCTTCGCATAAGGCCTGTAACCCGACACGACTTATCAAAAATTGTACAAATTTACCAGCATTTTGTACTTTTCCATATAGACTGCTATCATAGCTGTCATTTGTTTCAGAAAATATCCATTTATCAGAATTATCCTGATATTGCACCTGATTAGGTCTTAAATACCCATCTTTTACTAAAAGTGCGTCAGCTTCTTCTTTTGAATATCCTAATTCTTGATAATTTCTTGTTAGAGTATCAAGGTCAATTTTTATAAATGGTTTCTGACCACCTGTAAAAGCATCAGTAAATGTGCCAGGCGTTAAATCAATTGAAACACCGCTTTGTTCCATCTCTCTAATGCTGCTAGCAACAGCTAAATCAGCAGTGCGTAAGTAGGTAGCGGCAGCTATTGGAGATCCACCAAAGTCAACCACAGTTCTTTCACCGGACGAATCGATTGAAGCTCTCGGTGAATCTATCTCTGATTGTACAGCATATTCACCAAGCTCAGGCTCTAACTCCGGGAAAGCTGTCACTATTATATTTGTAAATTCTTTTGGCCCAGCACTTCCAGCTATTTTTGTTATTGCCGCCTCGCATAAAGCTTCTGCAGTTAAAGGAATACCAAGTCGGCTTTGCAAACACGTCATTAATAATGCTAATAAAGCTTTTGGATTTAAATTAGCCAGTAAACTTTGATAAAGAATCTTTAGAGGGTCGACTCCGGCATTTCTTGAAATATTACCTACAGTCTTCGAAGAACCTATAATTCGTTGCTTAGAGAAGAAAGAATCCATTGTTGATGTATCTTTCTTTTTTGCTTTTTTCCAAGCCTCTCTACATTTAGGAGAATTAAGAACCATTTGTTGCTTGTTTCTTTCTTTAGCGGTTAAGGGAGATTTCTTTTTTATGAATTCTTCGATAAGTTTAACACAATCATATTCTTCAGCTTCTTCTTCTCGTCTTTTGTCTTTTGTTAATTGTATCAAGAATGGAGGTACAGAATATGATTGTAAAAATTTCATCCATTCGTTTAATTCAGCCCCTGAGCCAGCCTTGTCACCAAAGTTAACTATACTTTTCTGTGCCATGAGATAATGAAGCGTTCTAGTCCCTTGTGTACCTTCAAATTTGCTTCTTAGCCATATCAAACCTTTCCTAAGATCAACTCCACTTCTTTTTGGGTCCTTAGCGCCTTCTACTTCTTCTTTAGTGAGCCAAGGATCAAGCTCAAAGAGGTTTGTGTCGTCAATTTCAGATAAATATTTATTATCCGGGGAGAATATAATATAAGAAATAGTTTCGCGCACATTTCCACCAACTATGCCATTGTCTCTAAGACCTATTTGAATTATATGATCCTCGCCCGTATCCGTCCCTTCGGCGGCTGCTTGAGCTATAAAATCGTTATCAGTAGTATACATTGCTGATTGACGTGTTAAGAATTCATTTATTATTTCTGGGAAAGCTTTAAAAGCTTCTATTTGTTGATCAACATCAAAATCAATATTATTTGGATTCTTTATGAATCCACCAGATTGTTTGAATTCCTCTATTTTGGATTTTATATCCTCGAAGACACCTACTAAGTCATCTACCTGGTCTTCTAAGTCCTTTAATTTTATAAAGAAAGCATAGTTCCTACCCCTTACGAAGGGAGCATCAGGTTCATGGCCTTCATCAAAATTTGATCTGTAATCTAGATCAGAAGGAGGCAGCCCGTCGATATAACTTGCAGGTATCGCAAATAATACTTTTTGGTTATTAGGACTGGGGGAACTTGTTGTAACGTGTTCTGAAACGTTGGCAAAATATTTCTCTTTTAAAACAGAGTACAAAGCTGTTTCTTCTACAGATTTATCTAGATAACGTAACAAAGCATCGTAAGCTTTGGCTTTTATTTGTCCAATTGATATTTGTGCTTCTTCTTTTTTAGCAGCTTCTTGGACCTCTTCTTCTTCTCCTACAACCCCAAGTTCCTCTGTCGTTTTTCTTTGTCCATCATCAGCAATGAAATAGTATAGTCCTTCGGAATATCTTAAAGACGGACTATGGCCAATTGTTTCTTTGTTAATAAAGAAAATATCTTCTGGTATGTTTTTTCTATTAAATTCATTAAAATTAAAATATGCTAATCTAACATCATATTTATCAAGTTTCTTCCAGTTTAAGTTTGAGCCGGGCGATATTAATTTTGTACCTTCTGGAAAATTAGATTCTGAAGCGTCTTTCCTGGTCAAATTACGAGAAATAGGCAAATCTAGAACATCTTCTTGCTTTGCAAAATAATGTGGTCGAGCATATAATACTTTTGTTTCATCTGCTGTCCATAAATTAATCTTTCCTATCGACACGGCACTTGAATCAAACACAAAGCCATACCATATTCCAGTTAAACCACTTACAATTTCAACAACTTCAACCTCTACGCCTGTGGGTACTTCAATCCCATCACAATCTTCCTTTTTGTTTACTAATTTACCTTCATTGTTTACTATTAAAAAGCTTTCATCGTCCCAGCCAAGTTGTAGCTTAGGGGCATTTTCACCAGGAGAATATCTAACCGGCAAGAATGGTTTAGTACGTGCGGTTGATTTATTTGGTTTATTTAAATTTTGAAGAGTATGAGTAGACACTTTTATACCTTAATACAATTAGTTGGTTTTATTAAATCTGCTGTTTATATATGAAGGATTGGCTTTTGTTGTATTTCTTCCATGTGGCAGAAGAAAGTTATTTTTCCATCCCGCCAAGTTTGTTAAATGTGATAATATCGACCTTTCTGTGTGCATCATCTCTTTAATTGCATTATCAAGAAACGCGTTTTGGATCGGACCCTGGGGGGCAGTCGTAATTCCAAAAAATGGTGCGATATGTTCGTGCGTAGCGATGTTTCGATTAAAATCTTGTTGACGTTTAATATAACCATGAAGTATGCCGATTAATTTTCTAATATTCTCGTTCATCTTGTCAAGGGCATCTTCAAGATTATCGCCTTTTGGTATCGGCTGTAGTCCGTCTTCATCGTTATTAGCCATAAGCCATATACCATTCCAACTATGAATATCTCCGCCTTGTGAATTTTTTTTATCAGTATTCGTTACCAACCGTAAACTTTCGCGACCAATGAGCCTGACATGGTCTGCTTTTACAACAATACCTGATTTTCCTTCAGTATTTTGAAAATTCTCTCTCTTTCCAATAGAAAAATTGGTGTCAGCATCAGTCTTCTGGGATATATAAATCATAGCAGCATCCACAAAAAAGTTGGGATTAGTATATATAAGATCACCATCTTTGTCACTTTGTTTAGGACTAGCTCCGCCCATACCGGCACATATATAAATCGCGTCACATTGTGTATTTGCTTTTCCTCCATACCCGCTGGCTTCATGACCGTCTCGATCTTTTCCAAGTACTATAAATGCATTTCCAGTTGGTCCTCTAATTACTTTCTCAGAGCCAGCTTGGGGTCTATTAATCCTTGCCTCCGGTTGGGCAGAACCAAATGAGCCATCATTACCAAGTTTTGCCCTTTCATCTGGGTTCAGGCCCTTTATATCTTCCTCCAACGGACCGAGTCCGCCGGTGTCTTCTGCTTTTTTAAATAATGATAAGCTGAAAGAGGAACCGCCAAGAGAAAGATCTGACTCATCGTTAAAACTCTTCAGCATTGAGAGATCTGAGTTTGACTCATCAAGCGGTGAAAGAAGCCCTGGTTCTTGCAATTTAGTAGTTGGAGGAGAACTTAAAGGTGCCATGCCGCCGATCGGACCTGGTACCGTGCCATCTTCAAAAGGTTCTGAAGTTTCACTGGAAGCTCCGTTAACAGTAGCGCCGGGATTTTCTTTCAAAGCTTGTTGATAATTTTCTTTAGCCTCATTGTAATCTGTTGTTGATTCTGCAGCTAACTCTGTTTTCGTTGTTTCTCCTCCCGAAGTGGTCGTCTCGACCACACGAGTTGTATAGTATGTTTTGAAACCACCTGGCTTGCCATCCTTAGGCGCAATCGGTACTGTTTGATGATCAGTTATTACATTTGTTCCCATTATCTTGTCCTATTGAGCTATGCCTTTGGCAGCTGCCACTTTTTTGATACTGTCCCACGTAACAAGCGGCTTTCCTGACCAAAATTGGAAATAACTATGGTTATCAAAAGTATTCAACGGCCATGAAATGTTTTTTATTCTTTCAAAAAGTTTAGGGATACCATAAACTTCTGCTATAAATTTCTTCTCAGAAGTCGTCCACGTGCCCCCATTTTGTTTTCGTTTCAAAAATTGACTATTGCCCCACTTTGCGCCCGATTTTTCACAAAAGACAATTGCCCACAATGTAGGATTGGCATTTGGTGGAAGAATATAATTTCCCTTGCACAAATCAGCTAATTTGTGCTTTTTCAAATATTTATCTAGTTCAGCGACAGCGGGCTCCTTTGCTGACGGAATGCCACGAGCAGAATTACCATTTAAATTTTCTATTTTCCTGCGTATGCCGGGGCCCGTGTCTGGAAAAACTCCAGGCAAATGTTCATATAAATTAGCAGCATTAAATGCCGAACCATACTTGAATACGCCTAAACTAGTAAGATTTTCGTAATCTCCTATTTCGGGTGTCCATGCACCAGTAAATACACTGTGGCTCATTGTTGATTTTGAAAAAGGTGCTATAAACGGATCGATATTAATTGTTAATCCATATGAAGATACAAAGACACCAGAGTCAGCATATCCATCTTTTATACCATCTGTGACTTTAAAAGGTATATAGTTTGATGCGTTACATGCTGCTTCCCAAGCTTCTTCAAATATCGGTGCGATACAGGACCATACTGGAGGGCTTTGTTCAAAAGTTATAACATCTCTTCCTCTTCTAGTTTTATATTTGAATGTAGAAGTTTTATAATCTGGAATCGTGGACTTGAGATCCACCTTTTTAGAAGACATCTTGCCATGTACACTCATTCCACCATCAAAAGTAAAACTGTCTTTTTTAGGATAATAAGGAATCCACTCACTTAACTGATCAAACCTTTTGACAGCACTGATATTCGCACCAGAACAGGTAAAGAGAGCAGGATCTAAAAGTTTAGCTCCCTCTCCTTTAAAAGCTCTTAAGGGTATTGGTGTTACTCTACATCTTTCCGGAAGAGAACATTCCGAGGGCGTTGCTGATTTCTGTTTTTCTTTTAATCTCTCTATTATTTCTTCTATTCCTTGACGACGTCCGATATGGTCTGTTGCATGGCCTAAGGAACTTAAAGTTTTCTGTTTATTTACTGATGTAAAGAAACTTGGCTTAAACACTTGTAAACTCGTTAAAATAGTGTTTGTATCTTCAATACCATTCTCTGATTCTTTTAGTAAATCTTCATATTCTTTAAGGCGTTCATCTATAAGTTTTTTATCTTTTCCAATTTCAATTAATATTATGTGACCTTCTGTTAATTGGTCTAATTTAGAAATTTCTGTTTTGCTATTTATATAATTTTTATATCGTTTATGAAATAATGAATTTTCACCAAATTTTAATATAGAGAATTCAGGGCTAAGTTGTGAACAATAAACTTTATATTTAGGATCTTTACATAAATCATTTAGTCCTCCCCCTATTGAATTTAACATTTTATCAAAATTTTCTATTTTCTTTTCATGCTTCTCTCTTTTTGCTTTATATCCGCTAACTGCTGCTGATTTTTGTTTAGCAGAGATTTTTTGTGCATGGTTCGGTACGGAGTCCAAACCAATTCTTGAAACAGTATCAGATTTGATAGGCAAGTTTGCGAAAGCAGATAGTTCATTGTTAATCATGCTAAAAGCGTGATCAGCCTGTTTGTTTCCGCCAACATAACATCCAATTGAAGTAAGATTTGCTTCGTTGTTTTCAATCCAAAAATTAAACTTCCACTGCGCGGCGGGTACAGAACCATTAAAATTATTTTGGAACTCTGTTCCCTTATCTAAATGATCAAAAAAGTGTACTGCGCCGTCGCTATTTCCGAATTCAAGTGGGCTGAAACTTGCATTTTGATTAACAATATAATTAAATTCTAAATCATTAATATCAGCATTCTTAAGTAAAAAATCGTTATAGAGAACAAGAGAAGGTATATTTGGCAAAAAGGCCGACTCTCCGGGCATGCCGGACGCTGATCTTTCAAAGAAATAATTATATCTATCTAATCTGTCAAACCCATTTGCAATAAAGTCTATTCTGTTAATAGGAACACTTTCTAAGCTTTCTACTGGTATAGCAGCCAAAGATAAGGCGCCTGCTCCTTCTGCCAGAATTGAAACATACCCGACTTCTAGATTTTTAGATATATGTTGATGCAATATACCGATAACTTCATTATGAAGTGTACCTAAATTGCCGCTTTTAACAAATGTCGAAAGAATTCTATCCGATGTTACATAATTTGATGTTGCATCTTCCGAAACGCTAGATAAATAATCCCTAATTGCAGGAAGCGCGCTGCTGTTTGCTGCAGCTTCTAGATTTGTTCTGATAAGGTCTGTTTTTGTAACATCGCCGCGAAGAACTCTTGTACATTTCGTATAACTTTTTATTCTTGTGGAATCTCCCAATTTAGTACCAAAACCTCTTGAATATAGCATTTCAGGGATGACAAGAACAAAGTTGCGGCCGGCTCGAATTAAGTCTTTCAAATTTGCCGCTATTGTTCTTAAATCGTTGTTAGCTGTCATAACACTATTTTCAGATTCCGCAATTGTCGTTTCTGGGCCGTGGATCCACGAATAACCAAAACCTGCAATATCATGAAAATAATATTTTATTTCAATTGGTTCCGTGATATCAAGTGTTTTTGAAGCATATATAATTGTTTCTCTGCCTGGACCTGGAGGCCTATCAACTAAATCTCCTCTTCCGTTACCTTCTAAATGTCCAACCCACATAAAAGCATTCTTTGGCCCAGGAGCAGGACCGGAAAGTTTGTATTTATAAGAAGCTGAAGCTTCTTTTAAACAGCCGGCAAAATGTGTTTTTGTTTGTTCTGTTCCATCTCCATAAACACCTGTCTTAATTTTACCTTTTATTTTTCTAATTGGGGGTCCAGTAGACTCATATTCATGCGAAGAATTGCCGGCATATAAGTTTTTTGCTTCTTGGGGTGTACAAACTTTTGGAAGAGTACAAGTTGCAGTAAAAGCAGTTAACGCTGATCTGGCTTCTTTTATTTTAGCTATAAAATTTGTGCTATGAACACCTATAAGTGTACCTAATTTAGCGTTAGGACTTGGCAAACTAACCCACACTATGGCGCCGGCCTTAATTGAAGCTAAAGATGGATCGTCCTCCGTATCTCTTGCAGCAACAAATTCAGGAAAAAGACTCATTTGAAATTCGTCATCAAGATCTTTTGGATAAGCCAACTTGTGGATAGGCGGAACTTTTGCTAGTACTCTTATCTTCCCTTCTTTTAATTTAAGTTTCGAAGACATCTGCCACAGTGATGGGGATTCTGTAGAATCACCAAAAAGATCTGATGTATATGTCAGATCTCCTAGCGCTGCAGTTTTTGACTGTGGTCCAGATAAAACTTTTATAACTACGGCGGGGTATTGAGAACCCATGTCAGAAAGAACATCATATTCAAAATGGTCAGTAAACAAAGAAGCTAATAAATTAACTGCCGGAACTTCATCGTTATACATATCAGTATAAGTGAAGTCGTTAAGAGGATCAAAATCTGGTCCGTCCAAGCCGCGAAACATGCTCCATACATCTATTCCCATCTATTCAATCCTCATTTTTCTTCGTTTATTAGATCATATATCTCAGATTTGTCAAGTGAAGACAAACTGCTGTCGGCGCCTTCTTTCTTAGCTATTAAAGAAGCCAATTTAACTAATTGCTCATTCGATCTTTGTAGGGTTTCTAAATATTTTGCGGCAACTGGGCCTGAATATTGATGTTTTGTTGTATCTTCTTTTAGAACTTTCATTAGATCAATAAGCAAAGTCGACGCGATCGCCCGATCATCGCGAATATTAACGATTGCCTCTTGAACATACTCTTCTGAACTTATACGTTTCCCTTTTCCCATTCGCTTTTAAAATTCCTATATCTTTTCCTAATACGATTTAAATTATTAACCACTTGTTTAGTATTCATGCCGGTTATTTCTCGCATATATAGATAAATAGCTTTTTTATTAAAAATTTCAATTTCATCCACGCTTTCAAAAAGAATCTTTATTGCATCTAAAACTTTTCTTTCACTGTCTTTAAGTTTTAATTTTTGCCAATCATCCATCTCTCTCCACAAGTGTAACCAAAACTCTGCTTGTTCTCTCTTACTTTCATACTCATTATGAATTATTAATTCTTCTTTTGCTGAGTCGGCGCCTAAGGCTTCATACTGGACATCTCTCTTTAGCCGTTTAGAATTTTGCTTTACTTTATGAATAAACCAATTTTTAGTTATGACGCTAAAATAAGAAAAAGCTTTTGATTTTCTATTTGGATCATATTTGTCTAAAATTGTCATCAACCACAATTTACAATCATCCTTTAAATAATCTATATTAGGAAGATTATTAAACTTGTAAGTATAAACAATTTTATCAACCATCTCATCGAAGGCAGGGCCGAGGAATTCAATATAAAGTCTTGTGCGCACAGCCTTGTCATCCGACAAAGCATATTCTATTACTGCTCTTTCATGTACTTTAGTAAAATATTCATTCTTCTTCCGAGGCCTCCTCTTGCGTTTGGGCTTCTTCGTTATCATCGTCATATGTTTCTAATCCTATTTCAACATCATAATATTTCTCTTGTATATCTACAATATTATTAATTATTTCTCTAGAGTGATTGATTAAATGTTGTAGTGTTTCATCTCCATAAAAAGTCTCCAATTCATGTAGTTTGTCTAGATGATTTGCAAAGGATTCTGTTGAATCTAGAATAAAAAGCATATCTTCTTTTGTCTCACTCGCTTCATCAAGGCTTTTTTTAACAAACCAAACAAAAAAGAGGTTTGCAAGTACGCTTAAATATAACAAAAAAGGAATCAAACCAAATAATACTATTAATAATACTGCATTAAAAATTAATGAAAATCCTAAAATATATCTATTCATCTACTAGCCACTCTTTTTCTTTTAAGCGACGCTTTTCTTCTTTTAAATCTTCACGGAACTCTTCAATTGATTTTTTTACAATTTGGCCAGTCGAAACTTTGCCATCAAAAGCTTCCGTCACTCTAAAACTAGTAGGGATCTTATTTAAAGAGCCTTCTATACCACAATGCTCACAATTTTCCAAGATATTTGAAACAGAATGGTGTTTAAAAAAGGTAACCTCACAACTATTACATTTATACCGATACTTTGGCATCAATCAGTGCTGCTGTCGATAGGATAGTCTTCTTCATCAAATTCGTTAACATTGCCATAATTAACAATTGGAGGATTCATAATATAAAGTTCTTTTTCTTCGTTAACTTTGAAATCAAAGCCTTTCAAAACAGGAACAATATCTGATTGTTCAAGCAATGATTTTTGTAAGGCCATCATTAAGGCTCCTAAGGCTTCATTTGATAATTTAAGCATGTTTTTTCTCCTGTTTTATCCATTTTTTTAAATTAATTTCTGGATGCCAGCAAAGAAATTCTCTTGCTTTGCTGTTATCCGCTAAGGTTTCTCTAGATTCTCCCGGTCGGGGAGGAATAAATTTATATTTTCCTTCTACCATTTTTACCAACTCTAGTATATTATAGTTCATTCCTGTATCAATATTTAACACTTTTCCTAATATTCTTTTATCTAAAGCTTTTTTAATATTGTTTTCCATCTATCGTAAACCATTTCTTTTCTAAAATTATTGTGTTTTTTCATTTTCTGTGATACGATATCTAAATTCGTATCTTTTAATATTTTCTTAAGATGATCAAAAGAATTAAAATATTGTATATACGGCATGTTTTCTTGATCATAGTAGTCAGAAAGTTTTGCCCACTCCATCATGATTTGATTATCTAGAAAATTATTTGGATCGTTTTTATCGTCAACGATATATGATTTAGACTCTAAGCCATGGATTTGGTTCCAGGAAAGTTCAGATAAAACACCATTTCTAAAAAAAGTCTCCCTCAGCTGAGAAAGGAACTTATGCGAAGGAAAGAACAGGGGGATATTAGAAGTATACTGTTCGAACAAAGACATTGTTGATGCATTATAAGGTATATTAACAATACCAGAATAATCTGCTAGATCTTGCCATTTATAATTTTGGCCTAGGGCGAGGTTCTTTTCTAGAAGATTTTCTAGAAAAGAAGTATTGATTCTCAGCTTTGATGAATAAATAAACTGTTTTTTATGTCCAGTGTACTTTGAATTTGTATATTCGCAAAGACTAGGTATGTGTTCCCATTGTCTATTAGTAAAAAGCTCTGTATATTTTTTATCATATTTATTATTAGCAACAGGTATGATCATGCCGCTGTCTATCTTTTTCTTAAGATAAGAATTGAAACCGTGCCAACGAGATCGATCTTTAGAAAACGGATCCTCGTATCTCGTACTAGCAATGGTTATAATTGGTTTGTTAAATTTTTCATATAGCAAAGAAAAACAAGGTGTATGTGTAACAATAAATCCATCATATTTCTCTAGTTCTTGCTTATGAGAATCATAAAATTTTTCAATTAAATTTTCATTAATATCTCTCCAAGTATTTTGGTTGATATGTTCTAAATCTTTTTGGGGCCAGCCCATTATATGCGCATGACCAGATATACTCCAATTATCGACTTGGTGACCTAGTTTTTCAAATATATATTTTATATCTGAAATAACAGAAATATGCAAATCTAGATTAAAAAATTTCATTACCTTAAAAGGCCTTTCTGTTTAAGCTTTGTATCAACGTTTCTCTGAAACTTTTCAAACTTAGACCCCTGTTTGACCTCTTTATCTTTGTTGGAAGATGAATTTTAGAATATTTTTTGGAAACTTCATGTACAAGGCCATTACAAACAAAATGATCTCCTAAGCCTAAATGGTGATGTATACATAATTCTTTCATTTTATGTCACCATATTTTTATCGTGACCTGGATCCTGGCGCGTGATATTTGTTTCTATAAAAATGATCGTTCGATTTGGGCCCAACGAACCGACTTTCTGGTAGAGGCCACTTTCCTTCTCCACCCTGACATACAAAATCTTTAATGTGTCCGACTTCAATTGAACAAACATCAATAATTTTAATGTCACTAAAATCATGATTAGCTAAAAAATTATTTGGCTGTATATCTCCAAAGAAACAATCTGTTGCATCAGAAAACTGCTGGTGTTGTTTGACTGCCTCATTATAAAACTTTGTCCTATTTTCAATCGCATGTTCTGATTTAGGCAACTCTTTATCTGTACCATTGTCATTATAATGCACAGTTCTATATGGATTGCCAAATGAATAATAGTGTGAAATAACGCGATCTTGGTACTCTTTGGCGCTATAAAACCAAGTACTTGGCTCGTTAATAACGACAGGATAATATCCATCATAATATTTTGTTAAAGTATAATCTGATGCTAATCTATAGGTTTCTATAGCCCAATTGTTTTGTTGTGAATATTCTAATATAGCCTCATTGACTTCTTTATTATCAGTAACTCTGGCGTCTATTTGTTGATTTATCAAAGCCCAATATTTATTATTGTCCAAATCCTTCCAAATTTCATAAGTTCTTTTTGATAATGATGGACCAGGGGACCATATAGTTAGTGATTTTTCTACCACAAATTCTTTTTCAACATAGCCTTGACCAGAAATAAAGACTGAAAGTTTTTGTTTTTTATTTGTCACCTGATTGAAACCTAACTCTTCTAAAGCTTTCTGACATGCAGTTGCAAAACTTAACAATTCTTTAATACTGTAATCAAGCCTAATATTATTATAATGGATATGAATCCCCTCTCCAATATTATCTTCTATATCAAGCCTATAATCTCCTTTAGACCTCGACGCCAAAAGAATTACACCCGTATTGGTACTCATTTTTTCTCCTTTTTTACTTTTTAATAATCATTGTATTGAGTATATTCCCTAACTAATTGTGATATATCCCCTGATTCCACAACAGATATTAGATGATCCGCCACTTTATGAAAAGCTATAGAAAATAATTCTTTTAGTTTTTTCTTGTCTGCGTCGGCATATAATTTTTCTATCATTTCATTATAAGTCTGCGTTATTTCCATCTTATCAAAAATAGAATGACAACAAAGATGAGTTAATAAATCTTCTGTGGCGGGGATATATCGATAACATTCAGCAACACATTTCTTGTTTTCCCACATACTTTGTTCTAGCTTTTCATATCCGCCTATAAATAAATTTCTTTGTTGCAAACTTCTATAATAAAGTCCGGGGACTACATCAAAATGTACATCAATTTTATCATTTACACAATGAATATGACTATTGGCGCCATAAAGATATTCTGTATTCCAATCATAAAATACTTGGTAATCCATGTCCGACATAAGTTTCATTAGTTTTTTAGAGTCAGCTTTTGATATTAATATGTCTATATCATTTTTTTTAGAGGACTGCGCAGGAATTAAATGAAAATTCCTTAAAGTAATAAATTGGAACTGTTTATCTATTTCGCTAAATGTCTGCTCTATTAGTTGAATTTTATTCATTTGTTATATTCTTATTTTTTTTCAATTTTTGGCCTGCCTCAACACAACATGTGGCGAACTCTATGAATTCAGGAAGAAACATTTCAATCCTCCAAACATCGTTTTGAAGATGAATAACGCCTCCCAATCCATTTACTTTTGGAGCAGAATGATGATCATTTTCATTTAATTCAATTTCAACTTGTGATCCTCGTTTTTCACTTATTTTCGCAACTGAAAGTATTTTTTGTATTACGCCCATTATTACTCCTTATTTTCATAACATCTTCGCATGCTCTGGATACATTATTTCATCGTTTTTATTATAAGCTTGGCCTACAAAGCTTTTTGGTACTCTTTTAGTTGGAAATGGTTTTTTTTCAAAATATTCATCATGCACACAAACATGATTTATTATAACAGGATATACCCTTTCTTTTAAGAAATTTTGATCAATTTGCCAAAAATCACCCTTCGTATAATCACGAATCATTTGTTTCATGTTTGATAACCTGTTACCCCGTATTCCCCACATACCTCCCAAGATCTCTGTTGCGTGATGAGGATGATCTCTCATGATATGGAAATCTTTATCGCTTGTTAGCCATTCTTCAACTGCTGCTTTTTCTCTTAAGTTCAAGCGACTATCCGTATCACGAGAAATCATGATGTCAACATCAGCATCTGATGCTGGATAGAATCTCCAAAACATTCCCGTCCAGTCACCTTGTTCGTTCATCACAAATACTTCGGTATTTTTTCTCTCCACAAGCGATGTAATTATATCAATTGGTACAGACTTACCAACATAGTAACGACAAATCCAATCGGGATAAACATCCAGAGCCAAATCTGCATTTTTAATGGCGCCGATGGTATACATCGGTTTATCACCCCATAAGCTAAATGATATAATTTTTTTCATTGTGAAAAATATTCTCTATACCGATTGCAGTTTTCTTTTCCAAATACCTCGGCATACTCGTGAAATACAACTTTTTCCTCTTTATATTTTTCATGTTCTTTCGTTTTATCTGTTGACAGACCTTTCGGATTGAAGTAATAAAGTCCATGGGCACCTTCAATTCGTTTAAAGCGTGAACCATTCTTAACTGCCCGCAACCACATATCCCAGTCGCCAGCAAATTTATACTTTTCATTAAAATTCCCAACTTTTTTATGCATTGATCTTCGCCAAATAGGCATACAGCCAGGTAGACACTTTATCATTGCTTCGGGGGAGAAATCAATTATTGGATATGTTTCCCCATCAGAAGAGTTATTTATATAGCTTTCATGATCTTTTTTAGTTAGAAAGCATTCCGAATAGACCAAATCAACATCTGGATTGTTCATAAGTTTCGTAGCTAATATTTCAACATGCTGTTTTGATCTTCTATCATCTAAGTTTGCGTTAGATATAAATTCTCCCGATGATTTTTCTATGGCTAGATTCCAACAGCCATAGATTCCTGGATCTTTATCTAATTTCTCGTATATGATATTCGAATGCTTTTTCATATACTTTTCTATAACTTCTGACTCACTCCCAGGAGAATTAGCATTAATTATAATCAATTCACATTCTTCAAATATGCTTTGTGACGTTATATTCTTCATAAAAGCTTCAATATGGTCATCTCCTTTATACAGAGATGTAATTAAAGAAATTTTTGGTAGGGGCGCTTCCTTTAAAGACCTTGTTATTTTCCCACCTTCGAATACGTGTTCAACAGCACTTGTAATTTCAGATTTTCTCTTACGCATAAAATCAATCAGCTTTTTGCCTTTAAGTTTAAACCAAGGCTCTCCTGCTGCGCCGACTTTAGAATTTATATGCACCTCAACATTGAGCATGCGCGCCTCTACAGATACTCTAGATAGGGTTTCTGGTGTTTGCGGAAAGAAAGCAAACTTATTATTACCCGATAATTGCTCTAAAAAATTATAATAATCTGAAGATCTTATCAACTGGTATTCTTCTTCTTTAGATTCACAATATCTAACGGCACCAGGCGTATTTTTATGTGAAATTGAAGATTCCATCACTGAAAAACGATCTTTTTTGGAATTTTTAGACAGTTTTTCAAGCAAATCAAGGGTTTCGGTAGACCACATGTTGCCGCTTAAATTCTTGATATTTTCTATATTAAGATTTTTATTTACGATTTCTGCATGTAAATCGCTTTGGCAAAAAACCGAAATTGCATTTTTATAGAAGTTTTCGTTGATTAATTGGTTTTTAGGTACTTTGTAGTTATGATATAACGCCGGATTTCTAGATTTTATATATTTGTGGTCATGCTCATATATAATATATTTTAATTTTTGTATTTTTTGTATAAATACAGGATTTAATTGTACAAAATTAGCAATTATAAAATTAGATTCACAATTGTCTTCTAAAAATTTATATATTACATCAACTGATTTCTTCTCTTCAACTTCATGGCCTTTTTTTCTCAAAGATTCAATTAAATATTGATTATTGAGTTCGCCGCCTCCACAAATTTCATTAGAAAAAAAATCAGCTATGAAAACAAATTTCATGAAAAGATTTTAATTGCTTCTTCAGATTCTAGATCGCCCACGAAATCATGAATTGAGGAGATAAAGTTTTCATATTGTTTTTCTTCATTAAATTCTTCACAAATCCATTTTTGAAGCTCTTTTGCTCTCTTAACATGTCTACCATAATCGTTAGTCAGATCACTCATTGCCATCTTAAGAGAGCCGTCTTCTGGGATGGCCCACTTTGAATCGGCCTGAAGAACGCCATCCCAAACCGAGGATGGTTCAATTGGTTGTAGAGTGTATCCAACTCTTGAAAACATCGGTTTCTTCTTAAATGTACCTTTTTTGTCTTTTTTTGGCATGTAAAGAAAGTCTAAATGACCACTCCAATCGGGTGCAACAACTGGCATGCCGTAATATGCTGCTTCAAATAATGGTAAACCAAAACCCTCGCCATGTGTTGTTGTGGCATAAGCCTTGATTTTTGGATGGTTGTATAAACCAGCCATTTCTTCATCGGTCATATAACCATGTAAAGTATAAATTTTACATTTTCTCTCTGAGAATTCGTGTAAAAAGCTTTTAACTTGATGGTTTAAATGGATACGATCAATTAGGGAATTTTTAGCGATATTAAGTTTAAGAATTAAACCTACGTTCTCATCTTCTTTATATTGTTCAACAAAACATTTTATTAATTGTTGAATATTTTTCCTAGGGCTCCATTGAGCTACGCTCAAAAAATTGAAGTCAGTAGACAAATTCAAGTCTAATTTAGCAGGTTCAAATTTTCGCACAGGATAATGTACAACTTCTATTGGAGTTTCACATTTAGCTTCAAAAATTTGACCAGTATCTGGGTCTTGTGCTTGATATACTGTGCTTTCATAAGACCATTTAGAATGTTCTGAGATGGTTATGATTTTATCCATTAAAAAGGATTTTTCAATCCATTGCGACGACACTTTTGTAGTTTCGATGCCTGCTGTTATACCAATGTTTACAGGAGCCAATTTTTCCCACTCGTTAGGTATAGTGACTTGTAAAGATATATCAAAATGCCCTTGCTCCTTTATATGGACCAAAGTCTTTTGCAAAATTGTGTCAATCCATCTTCTTTCTTCTGAATCTTCCCACTGCCAACTGCAATTTCCCCAGGTTATAGCTTGGATATAAATATCGAAAAGGTCTTCTCGTGTTCGTAAAGCTCTTAAAACCGTACGTGCGTGATGACCATATCCAGATTGAGTTAAAACCGGGCCTTTTAAAAGTATTTTCTTTCGCATATTTTATACCTCTGTGAACTCCCAAGTTTTGTAATGCTTTCTTGTATCCCAAGAGCCATATTTTTCATGTATATTTTGTAATAGCTCATCCCATCTCTTGTGATAAGTTTCAAAATTATAGTTTTTTATAACATGTTCGCGGCCTTTAAGACCAAATTCTCTTCTTTGAGGTCTGTTTAACTCATAGATTTTTATAAGAGCACTAACAAAATCCTCTTTTCCAATTCGATCTTCATAGATATATGGTACATCTTGAGATCCTATAACAGCTTTAGAATTTGGTTCAATTCCTACACCGAACCACTCTTCTCCATCAGTTACTTGCTCTTGTAAACCTCCGGTCATTGTCACAATGATTGGTGTTCCACACGAAAGAGACTCTAGTGTTGCTAAACCAAAACCCTCTGCGTCTGATATGTTAACAGTGACATCTGCTATATTATACATTGCGGCTAAATGATGAAATTCAACTTTTTGAGTTGAAAATTTTACTTCGCCATCAGTAAGCCCTAAATTTTCAATTATATTGGTTAAGTTTGGCCCATTGGGATCAGATGGATCAGTATGCATTATAAGCATCGCTTTATCTTTTCCAACTTTTTCCAAAAACTCTTTAAACCAATGAATCAAAGTACCTGGTTGTTTGCGACGAGCGTTTCGATTATTCCAAAAAACAATAAATTTATTTTCGTCAACGCCAACATGAGTTTTTCGAAAATCTAATATTTCTTCTTCGCTTAAAGGCTTAAATATATCAGAAGCAACAGCATGTGGGAGATAATGACTTTCTACTGCTGGCGCAACATTTTTTACTATATCATGAGTTACTTTTGATATACAAGTTATTACATCTGTTGAATTGTACCACTGACCATTGAAATCTGGATATGGGTAATTATCCCATACATGATAATATACCATCGGTATCAACGAGCGAATTTCATCTTCTATTTCCCAAAGCCACGGAAAAAACCTTGGATCAGTCATGAACCAAAGCATATCTGGTCTTTCCGTTCTTATCATGGATCTTACTGTTTCTTGGCTACCGTAACCATCGACAGGGTAAACGATTAAATCATCTCCATATTTTTCTGTTTTTTGGGGCTCATAGTTTTGATGTTTGATTGCTCCACCAAAGCATCTAAATATATATTTGCCAGTTTCAAGCAAGTTCTCAATCATATTTCGAGTCTGTATACCAACGCCCGATGGAGAAAAAGGATGATCGGATATTACAAAAATCTTAAGTCTTTTCATATACTACCTACAATGTTCTGTTTTATAAAATTCGCAACCGTATCCTTGTGTACAAGATAAACGATTTTTTATATATTTCTTATGTTCTATATTATAAAGCGCTTTGTTCAATAAGTTAACAGCATTTTCTGTTTTTTTTGGTCCACTAGTTACACGAAATATCTCTACTTTGTTTTTCTTGGCAGTTCTTTTTAATAAAGCAAAGTGAGTTTCGATATTAGACAAATCAACATTATGCTTTTTTGCAAAATAATACTTATACAAAGTTAGCTGATATGTTGTCATTCTATCCGCTTTTCTTTTCCTGTCCCATCCCCACGAACAAGTTTTCCAATCAATAATATGGTATTTGCCATCTTTTGTTTTTAAGACTAAATCAATGTACCCTTTAAATTTAAATTCAGAGTTTTCTATATCTTCATAAAGCGCTTCTTCTGCTGAAATAACTTCATATTCTACAAAAGTTTCTTTGACCGCCGGAAGGATGAAGTTGGTTAAAGAACTACCTTGCTCTCTCATATCGTTGATCAAATTTTGTTTAAGTTCTATATTTTCTTCTTTTAGTCTTTGCAACTCATCTAAAAATTGGAGATCGAAAAATGTACTCAAATTAGGTACTACAGTTTCAGAAAGAATCATCTTTTCACAAGTATCGTGAATTGCTTTTCCAAAAGCAGTGTATTCATTCCCAACAAACTTTTTTATCTTATCAACATATACTAATTTATGTTTAAAAGGACAATCATTCCAGTTTTTTAATTCGGAAAAAGATATATGACTCACTTTTCCTCCACAGGCTTTTTCGTTTTTTTCTTTTTCAGGGAAGGTTGAGATTTTGTCACCGTCTTTTTCGGTGCGACTACTTTTTTCTTCGAGGGCTTTACGTCTGATAGGAGAGTCTTTTTCGGTGCGACTACTTTTTTCTGCGAGGGCTTTACGTCTGATAGGAGATTAAAACTCCAAACCGCTTTTGTCGAAGTATCAGGAGAATTATCAACCGTTACATGAGGATTAATACATTTTCCTAAAGTATAATTTTTAGGAAGCTTCAAATTTTCATCTAAAAGTTTTTTCATAGTACGATAACCAACCTTCTTTTTTGGTGTTTTTGCCACTCTCCGAGTTGGCAGTATTACAGTAATAGTAAGTACATTTTTTTCTTTATCAATATCAATATTAAAATTCATTTTTATTAAGTTCCTGTTCTTCGTTTATTAAATTTATTTTTTCATATAAAAAAGGTGATATTCCTTTTACATCAAAGTTATTTCCTAAATAGTATTCTTCAAAAGTAGTAGCGAAATATTCTCTCAGTGAAACAGCTGAATATCCTCTCATGAAGAGTCCATTAATTAATTTATTTAAATTTGCATTTCCTACCTCATCATACAAAAAAAGATCTAACTCTTTTTCATAAGCCAGATTTAAAAAGTCTAAATGATCAGTATTATACCCTTCATGGTTTAACATTAGTTCCAATTTGTTTCTTTTGCCTAAAAACTCATTTTCTACTAATTTATCATTATAAATAAAATATTTATGTGTTTCTTCAACAGCATGTGCAACTTCATGCACTATATCGTCAATCATGTCTTCTTTATTACTCTGTTCATTAGAAACATAGATAGCACGGTCCATATATACTGCATTGATTGCTCGATGTTCAAAAAAATCAAAATCACCAATATACACCACATCAATCAAATTTAATATCTTATAAGGTAAAATAAAATTAATATGCTCAAAAACAGTCTCATATTTAACGTTATTCGTGATATTATCCTTTATAAAGATGCTTATATCACCAATTTTCTGCTGTTTTAGGCTATTTTTCTTATTTTTCACATAATTTACAATGTTTTTTCTGTTTGTCATCGATTTTCTCAAATATACCTTTTCCAAGGTCAACATCGTCAAGTGCTTGTTGATAGCCTCGAATCCAGTTCTCTTCTGCCATGGCAAGAAGAAATTCTGGGAATTCATTAGCCATTGTCTCAATTATCATCTCAACCGTAACATTTTGGTCGTTAGGGCTTGCTTTTTCACCAACATATTCAACTAAAAAATTTTTTAAATCGTTTTCAGGCTCTACTACCTGTTTTAATGTTGGGTTTTTTTCAAGTTCCTTTGCTTTCATTATTTCCATTATAACACCCTTGAAGCTAAAGTAGCTACTTTTGATCTTTCACCTTTTATTAAAGTCATATGACCAGATAGATCATGCGCTTTAAGTTTTTCTACTGCATAGGATAGCCCATTAGATGTTGAATCTAAATAAACACTATCAATTTGTTCTATGTCGCCTGTAAGGACTATTTTAGTATTTTCACCCACTCTAGTGATTATAGTCTTTAATTCATGTATTGTTAAATTTTGTGCTTCATCAACAATAATAAATGCATTAGATATCGATCTACCTCTGATGTATGTAAGTGCCTCTATCTGAATAGTGCCATTTTCAAAAAACATAGACATAGACTCTTTTTTACCATCTAACAAGTGATCCAAGTTATCTTGGATCGGCATTAGCCATGGTCTCATTTTTTCTTCCATTGTCCCGGGAAGATAACCTATATCTTTTCCTAATGGCTGCACCGGCCTAGACACAACCAATTTTTTATATCTTTCTTGGTCTAATACTTGATCTAAACCAGCTGCAATTGCCAAAAGAGTTTTACCGCAACCAGCTTTTCCAACTAATGTAACGATAGGTATGTTTGGATCTAATAGAACGTCTAAAGCGAACATTTGTTCTTTGTTTCTAGGCTTCAGTCCCCAAACGCCATTCTTATATTCAGAAACTTTATGTAAAGGTACGTTGTAATTTTTAAATCTTACTAAAGCTGTTTTCTTTTCATTTGCGTTAGATACCAACATTAAAAATTGATTTGGGTTAAATTTTCCTTCTTCTTTATCAAAAACGACTTCTTGTCCTTCGTATACATGATCAACTATTTGATCGTCAACTAAATGTTTTGAAAATCCAGCAAATAATTTATTGTGATCTGTTACAACCTTGTTAGTGATATAATCTTCAGTTAATATTTCAAGTGAATCACACTTCACACGCATGTTAATATCGCGTGTTACAACGATCACTTTTCTTTTAAGGTTCTTTTTTTGTTCAGTAATCGCTGTTGTAATAATTTCGTTATCTGCGCTCTTTAAATCACATCCAAGAGGAATATCTTCTATATCGTATCCTCTTACAAATAATATTCCTCTTCCTTTCGCGATTCGCACGCCTTTATGCAAATTTCCTCGACTTCTTAAGTTGTCCAACGTACGAATAACAGCACGAGCGTTTAAACCAACGCCATCTTGTCTTTTTTTGTGTTTATCAATTTCGTCAAGAACCTTAAGAGGAACGACTATATCGTTGTTTTTAAACTCAAAAATTGATTTAGCGTTTGTCAAAAAAACGTTTGTATCAAGAATATAAATTTTTTTCATAAAATTCTCAGATGTTCAGCCACTAGTTATAAATACAATGAAATATTTTTCTTTAATTTTTATATTGTTATTTTCATTCATAATAAATAGCTGCGCGTTGCAAATCAACGCTCTAAAGAATTTAACAACAGCTAAAAAATCTTTTGTGAAAATAGAAACACTAGTCAAATTTAAAGTTTGTGAGCTAGAAGAAGACCCAGCACTTTGTGATCCCTACATGTTATTTTCATCTGGTTCTGGGATGGTGATTCGCCATAATAATAGTAAAGTTATTTTGACAGCAGCTCATGTTTGCAAAGTTGATGAATTTAAGGGCATGTTAGGATCATTTGAGGGTGCAAAGATTGTTCTTCGAGCAATTGATCGCGATAATAAAAAATTCTATGTAGATGTAATAAAATATGATGTAGATTTAGATGTTTGTCTACTAAACGCAGAAAAGTTACCAATGAGTGCAATCGAAGTATCTCCTGTAAAGCCAGAATATGGTGATAGAGTATACAATATTTCAGCACCTGTAGGAATAGCAGATGGCGAAATGGTACCATTATATGAAGGTTTCTTTTTTGGCATAAGTAATAATAGGGCGTTTTATAGTATTCCAGTGATTGGCGGATCTTCCGGATCAGCGGTATTAAATGTTAAAGGAGAAGTAGTTGGGATGATTCATTCTGTCCATTACAGATTTCATCACATTTCTTTGTCTGTGACTCACAGAAATCTTTGGAATTTTGTAAATTCATCATATAATCATACATCAATATCCCCGAACAAGTGCCTACGTTCAAACTCCGAACCGAACCATATTGAGGAACCTCTACCGTATAATCAGCCAGAGCTAAAGTCTCACTAGTTAAACCTACTCCCTCCTCACCAAAGAGCATAAGAGGTGGTTTTTGTAGCATATTCCAATCAAATTCACTCAATTTGCGCGTATTTGATACGTTGTTGTCAATCGCAACGAAAGTATACTCATCTTTAAGGCCTACCAGTGAGTTATGATTGTCACCAAGAAAAACAAGATCCACATAATGATGTGTACCCACCGTTCCGCGGCGATCAAAGCGTCTCTTGCCCAAATAAAAAACTTTTTTAGCGTTAAACGCATTTGCGTTACGAATGAGCGTACTAATGTTGAAATCGCCTTGCCAGTGTTCCATGCAAACTGCGAAGGGATTTGCGGTTCTCTGCAAATCTTTCCGTATTGATTCAGTAGACCAATTTTTATATCTGTCAATAACATTGCGTGTCCACATACTCCACCGATCAGACATTATCGTTTCCAATAGTAATTATATCAAAATTTTCTAAATTGTCAAATAATTCTAGTTGTTTATTTTCAATAGCTGTAATCGCTTCTTTTAACGATGAATATTGTCCACAACTTTCATTTGGATAACATATCGCGTTATACTTTACGATCAACCTGTCATTAACTGTCATCCTAAGAGTTTTATCTTGTTTATATTTCGACCAATTAATGCCTTGTTTCTCTTTTACTTCTGAATATATATGTCCTAGGCATACCCCTTCTTTCCAGACATATTTTTTGGAAGAAAGGTATTCATCTTTTTTTAATTTATAATTCATATTCACCTGTGTGTGGTACCCCCTGTAGGGATCGAACCTACGACCTGCGGATTAAGAGTCCGATGCTCTACCAACTGAGCTAAGAGGGCATGTTTAAGTTATTTTTATTACCAGAAAAATATACTTCTTGTAATTCGCTAAGAAGATCTGGTGTCTCTAAGCGCCCTAAAATATAGGCCCGCATGTCGGCGCCGTCATTAAATTTAAGTGTCCTCTCCTGATCATATAAAGCATGAACACCAATTTTTTCTAATACATCAACCTTGTTCAACACCAAGTGGGTAATACCATTAATATTAATAGATTTAATCAGTCGATTAATATCCAACCAGTTGCATTGTCGGTTACGGCCGGTCGTTGCTCCATATTCTTCGCCAACTTCTCTAATTTTATTGAATACATCATCATTTGGCTCAAAATGTTTTGTTCCCACATATGTATCATATACTTTTCCAACACCCCAAATATTTCTAACTGCAGATGCGGGGATACTGTTCAACAGCGCGCTGGCAGATGTACAATGACTAGAAGTAACATATGGATAGTCACCCCAATCAATATCAAGCTCAAATCCCTGAGCACCCTCACATAAGATCTTAACCTCGTTTTCATTATTAAAAAATTCGTCATAAAGATCGATCAAAAATGGTTGTAATTCAACAGTATCTTTTGCTTGATAACCTGTACGATTGTATTTGTTACGATAAGCTGGTCCATTGCCTCTTTTTGTTGTACCAATTTTTTTATCTTTATTGTCTTCACTTAGATGATCACTGGTAATAATATGACAATTTTTAGCTATTTTAATTAAAGATGTATCAATATCTGCTTTTCTTAGTTCTTCTACCTCTTCGAAGAAATGCTGAATATTTAATACACATCCACTTCCAATAATGCTTTTAATACCATAAAAAACACCTGCTGGAATATAGTGTGTTACAAACTTGCGACCATTATGATAAATGGTATGGCCAGCATTTCCACCGCCATTAAATCTCAATACATGTGTATAGCCACCTTCTGAACAAAGATGGTGAGTCACTTTTCCTTTTGCTTCGTCTCCATGCTGTAATCCAACAACAATATCTGCAATCATTTTTTTTCCTTTTGTGTGGTCGGCCCGCCGGGACTTGAACCCGGGACTCCCACTTTATAAGAATGGTGCTCTAACCTCTGAGCTACGGGCCATTAATTATACTATAATAATAAGCTCGTTTTTTTAAAAGGTAAATAAAAAGACCCCCCAAAGATATTAACCATTGGGGGGTCATACAAAATTAGCTAAAGAACATTCTTTTTAGCTAATACCCAGCCTACGACAGCGCCACAGACGCCTACGCAAACAAGGACTACTAAGCTTTCCATAGAAAACCTCCTTTCTTAATCAATCCAACAAAAGTTGAATTTGTTTATTTGACTCTTCATTCAATTGAGATTCCTCATTTAATTCTTCATATTGAAGACTAGCTAAATGAGGATACTTCTCAAACACCTGAGGAAGCGTCAAACATTCTTGTGTCTGGATTTTTTTTATTTCTCTTGCGATTTTTCCCACGTTTCTTATTCTCCTTCTTTTCTTCGAAATCTGGATGTAACCTAGTTTTTACAACGAAACGACCTTCTGACAAAGCTTTAACCTTGACTTGCATACCTTTATGCTTTTCGTCTTCAGACCAATTTACAATTAATTTATTTCTTTTAATATCAGCATCTTCGAAGCTGGAATGATATGATTCATTCTTCCAGAGTTTACCAGTGGTCATTATTTCTTTTCTCTAATAGCTTTAAGTACTTGCTTAATATCTTCAGCCACTGCTACTTTGAAAGTAGCTACATTATTATTAAGTACAAATACTTCATCTACTAATTTATTGACTCTACTTTGTAGTTTTTCAATTTTCTCAGAATTTTCCTTTACTGCCATTCTTCTTTTCCTTATAATAGTAAAGCAAGTCTGCTCACTTGCTTAATGACTATTATAAATACATTATATATAATAGTTAAATTTATTTCTTATATTTCTTACGTTCTTTTATAATTTTCAATTTAATTACTTTATGTTCAGCTACTTTACGTTCTTTTAAAATTTTTAATTTAATTACTTTATGTTTAATGTTTTCATGCAATCGTGTGTCTTCTGGCCTAGGTCCAGGTGTAGATCTTATCGGATCTTCAGGCCCCATCCATTTACCTGGTACAGGCACCGGTATACCTCTCTTTGCTAATTCTTTGCAGGATTTAGCGCCCGGGCTATCCGGAGGTATACCTCTCCAAGCTGGAGAACCATCAGCGTTGCTACCTTCATAACGATAACCAACCTTACTAGCCAGATCGATCAGTTCTGGAGTAGGGACAATTCCAAGACGTACCATATCTTTGACTCTAGGTAAAGTTCTAATTTTAAATCTTTGATGTTCTGCACATTGTAATTTAAGTTCTGTTGTTTTATCAGGTGTTGTAAAACCACGTGGATCTTTAGCGGTTGGAGAAGCGATCACCTCGCTGCGATGATAATCTTTCGGATCGAGGATCATGAATTTTTTGTTTTCTCTACCAATCTGTGCATTCCATAGAGACCATTTGAATCGAAAATCCTTAAGCGCTTCTTCTACTTGTATGGTAGCGGTTACATCAGCAAGATCAACTAAACCTACTGTGAGACTAGTGCCTATACCTGCTAGTGCTATATCTCTAAGTTCTGCTTTTTGATCTGGATGCAATTCGCGATCTAACATTGCTTTCATTTCTTCAAGAGTTTCAGGTGGTTTAACACCATTTGATTGTACCCACGTGCTCCATTCTATGCCAACTATCGCTTCCCATACGGCTCCAAGTAGAAACGCAATCCACCCCGGCGGACCGTACTTCATGAAACTCTTCCAATCTATAGCTATCCAGACCCCTGAGAGCGTGAGTATAATTGCTAAAATCAGGAGTGTTCGTTTGCCCATCGAGATCAACGTTTTCATACTCTTTGGAAGAAATGGCATCTTTTCTAAATCAGCTATTAGCTTTCTTCTTGTACGAATAGCCTGGAGGGCCATGCTCTCAGCTTGACCGACATCTTTGGTTTTTTTAACAAACTTCTTGAAGCTTTTATTAAAAAGTTTTTTTTCTTTTTTATCTAAACTGGCTCGAAGCCTGGAATCATCTAGAGATTGCTCCGCCAGCAGTTCGGCACGTGCGCGCTCGTCTTGTGCAAGTCTTGCATGCTCTGGACCTAGTTCTTCATTTCTGATAAGACGTTCATTTCTTTGAGCCTCCGTCTCATAACTATCTCCGACTTCATAATCTTTAGGGACATATCTCTCTTTGACTTCTGTCCATCTTTTCGACCCAGGATCATCCAGGTGATCCAGCTCCGGACCACGTCCCCAACCTGGCCTAGGTTCATGAACTTCAGGCATATTGATACGCGTATCAACTGCGCCTGTCCAAAGAGGATTGTGTTCTTTTGGTATATATTCAGGCACCCAATCTGTTAACGTCTCTATACTGACAGTACCAGACCATCTTCCAGTATTATAATCCCATCTTATATTATCTGGTAGCACAATTATTCCTCTAACTTCTGGATGTGCTTTAGCAATGGCAATCTTTTTAGTCTTATAATTATAATAAAGGTAATCTTCATCGGGATTAAAAAGATTGCTACCGCCAGAAAGATCTGCTACATCCCTTCGTATCGTTTCCAAAAACCGACCAGGATCCTGTGTCATATGTGAAGGACTTCCCGCTCGAATCCATCCATCGGGCGCTTCACCTGGCGCCCCATGTAATACTTCTAAGTATTCTCTCTCTGCTTCTGGTATATCAAAAAAAGGATCCTCTATATCAGGAAGACGCAACATCTCCTTTTTTGACAGGCCCTTCCTTCGCCGTCTTTTTGCGCGCTTGCTCTTGGGCATCACCTTGTCGTCGGCAAACTGACGAGTCTGAAGCGCCTCCAGTGGCACACCAAGTTCCGTTGCAAGATCTTTTAATAACCATCGACGAAGTCCACTGCGATGTGCTAGTTCAAGAATTCTTATTTTTGGTGTTCCTTGATCTAAAAAACGTCGGGCAACACGGGAAAGTTCTTCGCGAGCTTCCGGGGTCCCCGAGCGCCCGTATCTCCCCCAGACCTCTTCCGGCGCATCGGCCGATGGCAGATCTATATCAGCAACAATATCTAGTTTTTGAAACGCTTTAACAATTTCGGCGTCACTTAAAGGATCTGCTGCTTCAGTAAACAATCTCCAATTTTCATATATTTCTTTCATTAATAAATATCCTTAACTAGGAATCATTGTCTGGTCACATTTCTTCAATTGGTTCTTTTAACGGTCCAGAACCTGACCAAGCAGATTCATCTACTTCTTCTCTTCCACGCACAGTAGAATCTTCTGGGCCTTTTTCTTTTCCTTCATCAACCTCATAAGTCAAACATTCACATATCCATTTACCTTGTTTCGTTTGTGCAAAATCTAGATTAATTTCTTCAGTTATACATTGTTCACTTTTATTAAAAATACAATCAGTACAAAGACAGTTACATACTACTTTTGGTTTATCCGTTTTTTCTTCACTATCTTCTTGTAAATAATTTTGCCAATTTTCGAATAAATTCTTCATTTACTTTTTCCTAGTTACCCTTTTAACTTGTTTTTGCAATTTTGTAACTTCTTGCTCTAGACTATCTAATCTTGCTTGTGTTGTATAATAAAATCCACCTAAAGTAGCCGCTATAGTTAGTAAAGTAATTAGTGTTTTAAAATCAAGTTTCATATTAATAAATAGTTGGTGTCACGTTATCTCTATTATACATCTGGTAGAGGCCCCACGTCTTCTTCAGGTGTTTCTTCTTCTGATCCACCGGGATAATCTTCAACATCATATTTTGAAGACTTCCAATATTTATCACGTTTCCATTTTCCTGGGAACACAATATCTGGGAATGCCTCTTCCAACGCAGAAGCTATTAAGCTTATTTCTATATAGCTAGGTAAAAATAAAAGACTTTCTTCTGCTATAGTTTTAGATACTCCTATTACTCCCTGGCTAGCATACGCATTATCAGCTCTAGTTAGAATATCAGTACCTACATACCCAAGAAGTGCAAGTTTGAAAAAATTACCTAAAAATGGAATATTCCTAGCTTTTTGCAAAAATTGTTTAAAGGCCCCGGGACGTCTTGGAACAGCTTTTTCTATAATCGTGGCTTCTCTTCTAATATCATTTACTAATCTACTTTTGTTCTTGTTGTGCGCAGATCGAAGCTCTCGCCGGCTAGCAGGCACTGCGCGATGGCCAGCACCGGCGACAGGTTCAGGATGAGGTGGAAGCCCGAGCGCTCGGTCAGCCCATCGCCGCCACCTCTGCTCGCCCGGCGCCTTTGGCCGGCCCTGCAGATCCAAATGCGGCGCCTGCCGGCCCGTGCTACTCGCGTGGATCGGCGGAATCGGCGGTCGGTCCCATCGCGCGGGGAAGCCTCCTCCTCTTCCACGATATCCTTCAAGATCCGTCGCCGGCGGCATAGGTGCCGACCTATTACGAAAATATTCTTTCGCGCCAGGTGCATCTAAATCTTTTTCTAGAAAATCCCCAAGCCACTCTTTAAACCATTCTGGAAGATTTTCGCGTTGGCCTTCTAATAAAATATTTTTTCTAAAGTCAGACGATCCCGGATGCTCTTCTATGCCCTCCCAATCCCCCATGGCAGATTTGATTTCTTCCTCGGTCGCTCCAGTATACTCTTTCAATGTTTCCATATCAGCAGCGCCGCCTTCTTCAGCTAATGCCGCGCGTATTTTAGATTCTAAAGCTTTATTGTCTTCTTCTACGAATCTCCGCCAATTTTCAAATAGTTTCTGCATATTATTAAATAGTTGGTGGAGGTGCCGGGAGTCGAACCCGGGTCCTGAATATTTCTAATACAACGTCATTCACAAGGTTAGTCAGTTTATGAACTCTGACAAACTCGCACCGCGCACCACCAAGTTTATCCTATGGGCCTAACTTGGAAAAACCCTCTTACATCTACTTTCCGAAGAAAACCATCGATGAACAGTCTTTGGTTAATAAGGCTCTCGTCATTCCCCATGACTACGCCGCTAGGGCGTAATCAAACTCAACGTTATCGTTGGCGTTTAAATTTTGAGTGTTTTATGCTGTGCCTTCACTCATCACAGCCTTGCACGTTATATTTTCAATACTCAGTCGATACCAGTTCACCCCCGTATTAGTCATTTCCCTTTAGTTTCTTTAACAAATTAGTCCGGGCCTTCTGCTCGGCCGCGCGGATCGCGATGCTGGTAGTAGCTCCTTTTGCTTTTCCTTCTGCACAAGTGTCTCTTAGACACACAGTTACAATCCAATAGTCCCCGTCTTGTTTCTTCTTCGTTATTCTCGCCCCTCGCAGCACCTCTTGTTCTTTTAAGACACTTTCCATCTCTTCTTTAATAATTTGTTTTAATTGTGATTTTGTGATTTTCATTAGTTTATCCCCGTATTGTTTATTTTTCTTCTGGGGCCGGCAGTTTGGCAGGTTCGAGATCTACACTAAATTTAAACGTGAATCTGCCGCCCGAGTCCGCACCTATTCTACCAACCCCGGAACCGACGATATCTAAAGGAATATTATTTTTTTTCATAGCCTGTTCTAAAGCATTCATAAGCGTGTCAGTCGGAAGTATAGTAGAAATAGGGCCAAAATATTTATAAACATCCTTGCGGACCGCGGCTGTACCCCCGTCGACTGTTTTGACGACGACGAAGTCACCGTATTCCTCTCCTGCTTTCGCCTTCCGCTCGTGTATCTTAACACTTTCCAGCTCTTCTTTAATAATTTGTTTTAATTGTGATTTTGTGATTTTCATTAGTTCACCTCCATTGTTAATGCACTACATCTTTCGAACAACTACCATCTGGGAGGGTTTTTCCACCCCCCTTTTCACATCGCCCTAATCTTGTTTGAATCCAATTTTTATATTGTTTACGTACAGGGTCATCCATGCGCATTTTTTTCCATGCACCTGTTTTTTCTAGAAGATCGTTAAGCTCATCTCTCAAAGGCGAATATCCGCCGGGATCCCCAAAACCATCAAAAATATTAGTTATGGACCCGCGCGACAGCGGGCCCTTATGAAATCGCCGCACGCCAGCACCCAGGCCACTGCTCTGGTCCCTAAAAAAGCTACTATCGCCACCAATTGCACCAGCCCTTCTTCGAACTCTAGCAGGACTCTGATCAGGATCCTGACAACGCATTTCTATATAACGTTCTTTAATTTCTTCAACATGCCCGGGATTTAAACTTATTAACGGATCAATTTTCCATTTTTTGAGAGATTTTCCGCTGTTCGTCGATGTTCTAAGATCATTAAGGATTAAAGCCATTTTAAGATTTAAAGCTATATTTTCATACGAAAAATTAGTACCTTCTTTTTCAGGATTGAAAGTCTTAAGACACTTTTTAAACTTCTCGCGGTCTTGTCGCCGGCGCTCAGCCGAGCGACGTGGCAATTGTTCACTTAAAACACTTTTCAGTTCTTCTTTAATAATTTGTTTTAATTGTGATTTTGTTATTTTCATGAAATTACCCCTCTTTACTAAAATAATTAGTAATATCATATTTCTTGAGCAATCTTTTGAGTGTATTTTTATCTATACCCAAAAAACTAGCCATTTCTCCTTTTGTACGAGCTGCAGAATACACATATTTTAATATACCATCTCGTACCATATTTGGAACAGAACTCCAAATATTTAAGCCATAAAGCTTATAATTAACAGACTTAGCAGCTAGCTCCAATCTCAGACCTATTATTTCTTCTAAAGTAAGAGATGAAAGCATAATTTCAAATTTTTCATTGATTTTGCCTTCAGCTTTCAGTTTATTTGCAATACTATAATAATCATGATCAGGCCTCTTAAATCTGCTTCTTTTACTCTCCCACATATTCTATTCTCGTGCCAAGTAATTTATCAACCCAACTTGTTGTAACGCCCCAATTGGCATCTTGATTTTTACCCATATGGTGATCATAATGACATCTTAAATAAACTTTTCCCCAACTAGGAAATAAATGAGCATATTTATGAATTCTATAGTATCTAATAGAACATAGAACCAAAGTTATATAAAATACAGGTGCTGTAAAAAGTAAAGGAGAATGAAGGACCAGTAAAGAAAACAATCCAATTTTCTCTCTTAAAGGTGCACCAACCCATCCATCTAAATAATCTTCATCATAGAAATCATTTTTTCTTGCTTTTTTATGATGTTGGTGCCAATGAAAAGACCATATGCTACTTTTGCTTTTGCCAAAGCCATGCAAAAAATGCTTATGCGCCAGCCATTCTACTATATTGGAATATAAGATTGCACAAACTATAGCAGAAACATAGGATAAGAAAGTTAACATTTACATCCCTAACGGAGGCAAACCTTCCTCTGCCTCAGTAGGTTCTTCCATGCCAGCTGCTACCTCTCCAGCTCCTGGAGGGCCGTATTGTCTACCTTTACCTATTTCAACAGCAGATTCTGGCCTGTCCATAATTGTCTCTGTGAACGCTGGTTCTTGCCCAAGTTCCTTGGCATATTCTTCTTCATAAGTCAATAACCACAAATCTATATTATATAAAACAAACTCTCTATATTCTTTTGCTGCGCCCGGCTTATCTTCAATAGTTTTTCTATTTTTAGTAATGGTATCTTGTATATTTGAATTATTAAACATCTCAAAAGCTTTTCTCGCTCCAGTTACGTCCAACTCAGAAATAGAAAACTCTCCAAATTCTTTTTTTTCTGTTTCTTCATCTGTTTCTTCATCTGGAGTATACCTTTCTTTCTCAAAATCTGGAATTATTCTCGCATCCGGATCATCAACTTTCTCAATATCAATTTCTATTTTTTCTTCATCTCTTTCTTGCTCAGCAATGCTATCTTCACCTACAACTCCCCCTTCCGCTGCTTCGGCGCCTTGAAAATCTAATGCTTCTAGGTGATCAAGAATACTTTTCATTTTTTCTAAAGTATGGATTCTAAAAGATTCTCTTTCTTCTGGCTCTTCCAAAAAGCGAAATCCCTCTTTGACAGTTTTAAGAATATCGTTAAAAGCAGTTGCTACCGCGTTTAAAGCTGTTGAACCATAACCAACAGGATTTGTTGACGCATCAACATCTTTTGCTTCTTTTAGAAAATAACGTACTATTTTACGAAGCTTCTGTTCATCTTCTAATTTATTGAGATCTTGCGTTTTTAATTTTCGTTCTCGGATTTTAATTGCACCACGAATTAATCTTCGTAATTTAAATTCCTGCATTAATTCTTTTTTTGTCATTAATCCATCCTCCCCCGGCGCCTTCAACAGCACCCCCACCAGCGCCACCTGCGCCCATGGCTGATATTTCTTCTAATGGTTCTTCTTCTGCTATCTGACTTACAACTGTTGGTTCTTCTGTTCCTGTTACTTCTTCTGGTGCGATATTTTGAAATTGAGCTAATACCGCTTCAACAGCGTCTCCTGTAAGGCTTTTAATGAATTCAGGTAAATTAGTTATTGTTTTATTTTTTAAAGCGTCTTGGACCATCTTGTTTAACATAACGTTAAGTGCCTCATCTTCCCTTTCGGTAAGTATAACGTTCTTTTCTTTTTGTTTTAAGCTTTCTTGATTAGAATGTGCATGCATTTGCGCAGCTCTTTTTTTTGCGGCTCCCTTAGAAGAAAATTTGCCTGCTGTTGGAATTACCTTTTTGGTTTCATGACTACATACTGTCCACTTTTTACCGCTCTTACATGCATATTCTAATAAGACATCATCAACCAGAGAAAATAGGGAGTCCGCTGAAAAAAAATTTTCATTCACTTGTTCCTCCCCTTGGCCGAGTACAATATTTGTTACCTGGCCATTCAAAATTTGGACGACGTCATCATAAAAATTATCATCTGGTAATAGTTCCTTAAAAAGTTCCCAATCTCCTTCAATAAAGGCTTTTCTCATACGGGAAGCACTAGCTGCCTCTCCACGTACTTCGAGAGCTTTAGCGGGACCTGCGCTAGCAACTTGCACACCGGTTTTCGTTGGATTGTTTTGAAAATAATTTGCAAATTCACCAATTCTTGCTTCGTCATCATCTTTGTCGCTAGCGCCTAAAGCAAAAACTGCACCGTGGAATTCAGATATAAATCTTTCATCATTCATAAGCTCATAACAAGTTCTCATTGGCGTCGGCCATGGCCCCTGATCTCTAAATTCTACTTTATCTCCAAAACCACCATATAAATCAAAAATAGCTTTACTTTGTTGATAAGTAATAGTCATGCCTTGACCTGTTCTGGGTTTAAACCCAGTAACAACAATCACTTTTGCGACGTCTGGTCTCTCTTCATATTGTCGAATCATTGAATAATGGCCACCAGTTGGAGGTTTAAAACCACCTGGAACGAGAACTACGTACTGTGTTCGTTTTTCTTCAGCAGGAACATCTTCTTGCTCAACTACAAATCTTTCTAATAACTCACCATATTTTAATTTAACTTCATTTATTTGTGGAGGTGCATCTTTTCTATGTGGAGATTCTCGGCCTTGAACAATAAATTCACCTGTAAACTTAAATGGAATCCCATCACACATTTTTTCTGATTGTATAACAATTCCTTCTTGTTCTGACATTGGCAATCCAAAGTCGACTTTAGATAAAACAGACTCTTTTAAAACATTGCCAAGTAATCTTACTGCATGCCATAATATTACCGCACTGTTAATTGCTTCAAAACTCTTATCTGCATCTCCAGCAACATCTCCGACTCCGATGCCAGTATGTGGTCCATCAACTATAATATCCGTATAGAGTTTTACTGCAAAAGCACTTTGTTTGGTGTTTAATAATTTGCCTGATGGACTCGCATGTCGTTTACTAAAGTCTGAACTTACCTTAATAGCCGCTAATTCTGGTTTTCGTGTACCGTCTTTTTTAGTTTTTTTAAACTCATCAGGAAAATATGCCGCATGCGCCGGATTTTCTTTTATCTGCAATAAAAGATCCCCTAATTTTCTAGGCTCTACTTCATTAGTTTGTTCATTAATTGCAGTGGGGCCTATACTTGTATTATCATCTATTTTCTCATAATTGTAAGGAACTTTAGTTTCTAGAGCTTCTTCAATTCTTCTAATAACGATTTCTCTTGTTAAACCTTCTTTGAATTGTAAACCAACTTGTGTATGTACGTTAAACGGAAGATCCAAAGCATTTGCGTTATCTGCTAAAGCTTCGGCGAACTTATTGATAATTTCTTGGTGTTCATTTTGTCTTCTATAAAGATCTTGGTTTTTTTCACCTATTAGTGTATCAATTTCAACTGTATCTTGTCTTTGAGCTTGCAGTTGATCTTTCTGATCAAATAATTGCTGTAATTCTTCTTGCGTTTGCCAATAATACCCTCTAGTTTTACGGCTAGTAGCCACTTTCCCTCTTGCTGAAACCTTCTCTTCAGTGTGAAAATCTTGTAAATTGTGAATAGCAATAAAATTTTGGTTGTAATCAGTTACATTTTTAATTGATTTAATATCTTTTTCCGGATCCTCATTTGAATAAAACTCTGCATTAAAAGTAACACCTTCGGGCCCGATACCATTCTCAAATATACCAAGCGCTTCAATATAGGGTTTGACTTTCATTAAATCATGGTTTAATATCTTAGACATTATCTCCACAACATGAATCATGCCGTGTTGTTTTGAACACATCATTTTTCCATCAACGTTAACAATTTCAGCATCTTCTGGACAAACTTGTTCGCCTTGTTCGTTCGTTTCTGGTTCAAAAGGCTTACTTGGAAACCGCTCGTGAGCATTATCAGAGGTGATACCCTTATAATCTATTTTTCCAACATCAGATTTGTCACTTGCCGCGCCACGATCGTGCACAAACATGAACCCTGCAGGAGTGTTAGTCTTTTCAAGACGAAAAGAGGCATTAACCCCATCAAATTTAACTGAAGAAGGGTTAACACCACCAAAATCAGCTAACCAATCATCACGAGACATCTCTCCTTGATAAAGAGGTATATTACTAATCGCTTTTATATAAAAATTGATTAAATCTTGACCATTTCTTACCTCGCGGCAATCAAAGGGATGCGCCATATGTCCAGCTGAACCGCCCATAACTACCCCTTATTTAGTCCATTTTTTGACTAATTCTTCAAATAGAAGTTGATCTTTGTTAGCAAAACGCCAATTTTCATTGACTTCTTCTTCAATATTTTCGCCCATAGGAGCATCCATTTGTCTTCTCTTCACACATCTACCCGTCGGATGGCCATCATCGCCTAGTTCGGGCTCTTTACCGTCCGGACAAGTGGGGGCGCCTTCTTCAACTACATCTTCACTTGGACAAGGAGTTCCTTTGTGCGCTTCTGCACAGGTTAAACCAGGATGCGGCCCTTTTCCTTCTTCTTTTACTGACATATCATTATTCTCCTTTAGAATATCTTGCTTAGGTAAATAGTTTAGTTCATTTAGAATCGATTCCACAAAATGATCTATTGATTCAGGCACTACTTTCTCGTATTTACTTTCTGGTTCCCGCCCCCGTCGTTCAGGTTTTATAGGCTCACTATAAACCTTTGGTTTCTCTTGAAAAGTTTTTTCGTACCGGTACGACTGTGTGTTTGGCTTCCCCGGTAGATTAAGTTCTATTCTATATTTTATCTCTATTTCATTTAGAGTTCTTTGCACCTCGGCCTCTTTTTCTTCATCGGATGCTTTTTTTAACTGTTCTGATCTTTTTCTCATCCATTTCATGAGTTTACCAATAAGATTATCCCACCACCGACTTCGAAACGGCCATTCGAACTTTTCATTAATAATTTCTTTTTTATTTTCTTCTAATTTCATTTCTGAAACCTCCTTTCTTGATTCTTTTTGTAAATCTTCAAATCTACGCACAATATCACCATTTCCTTTAGCATATGCTTCAAGTTCTAGCCTTTGAAGCTCTTTATTCGTTGAAAATGACCCTTCACCGAGATCGTGGCCTTTATTGAACTCTCCTCGGCAATTTTGAGCATGATGAACGAGTTCATGTGATAAAGACCGCAAAATATCTTTTACATGCCGTTTATCGACAAATAAAGTGATTTTCATCATGCTTGGGTCATAATAAGCCGTCTTTCCAAGGGGATCTTTGGCATTTTCCGGGTCTGAGACCAAATCAATGTCAACTGGCTTATCAAAACCAAGCTTTTTTTGTGCAAAAGGCACAAATTTGTTGCCCAATTCATAAAATTGATGAAATTCTGGAAAATTTTGTTCATTTCCAATAATTTTAAACATTTTTAGCTCCAATTTTGCTTAAAAAGTGATTTTTAGCCAATTTTTTGGAAATTTTCATTTTAAGTCCCTCCAAAACCCGCCGGCGAGGACTTTGATCTCTTATAACTAGGCTTTTTCGGAAAGGCGCCCCCAGGATTTTGTGGTCCGCGCCTTAATAATCGTTTTTTCTGACGCATGTGCCTTCTTCTCACTGATTTTTGAAACTTTCCTATCTCATTAAGCCTATGAAACCCAGATTCTTCCGGAGCATCTTCTTTTTGTATGAAAATTTTGAATTTTCTATCATGATCGCCGTCTAAAGACATCATTCTGTCGTAAGAGTTGTTTCGGATGCCAAAAAGGATGTCGGTATATTTGTGATTCCTTAGGTATTTAAAGGTCAGGTTTTCATTCGAGTACTCCCCTACACCCTCTAGTCCTGATTGTCGAAACTTTTTGATTCTCTCTATCAATCTTAATGAGAAATCATAAGCATCGCTATAATCCCTGTCAAGGTACATGTCTTCTGCGCGTTCAATCATGTCAATAAGAGAGTTCGCTTTTCTTTTCACCATCTCTACATCGACTTTTGGATCAACCTTGGTTGGTACAATACTCCATTCGTTATTTAACAGGGAATACACTCCAGTTGAGAAGTGTTTTTCATTAAGATTTTGTACATAAATTTCAATTTCATGTCCAAAAAATGAAATATTATGATTTTTATTCCAATTAGATGTTTTAGAGCTAAAAAATTCTCTTACAAGTTCTCTATTATCATCAATTTCTGAAAAGTCGATTACAATATGAAGATCTATATCCGAATATTTAGTCCAATTATAATTTGCCATAGACCCGGTAATTGTGATATCTTCTAAATCAACCCCTAAATCAAGTTTAGAAAAGAAATTTTCAGCAATTTCTAATAATCTACCATGAACTATAGGAGAAAGTTGTTCATTTTTCCAAAGAATTGAATTTAATTCATCGTTAATCTGTAAGATACCATCAACTTTCATTTTTTTCTCCTTTTTACATATTAAATAGTTATTAATTTTAACTTATACATCAATGTATTTATATTATAAATATGGAGGATAACAATATGAGTATTATAAAAGGTATTGCAAAGGGAATTTTCTGGACATTGGCAGTTGTCATCGGCGCACCGATAATTCTGCTTCTTTACGTATTGGCCTGGAACTGATTAGCCATCAATCTTGCCCTCTAAGCGACCAATGATGCGTAAGATCTCGTTGTTATTATCGCGAATTTTATCAATTTGCTCTTGAATTTTTTCCACCTTGGTATCAATTCGAGCCAATTCTGAATCATGAGAAGTTTGAACCCAAAATATTGTAGCAGTAACACAAGCGACCACTGCAATACTAAAGGTAATCCAATCTTTAACACTTTGAAAATTAATATTATTTGCCATGTTTTTAACGATCCAACTTATCTTCAATACGTCTTAGGTTTTGAATTATAGTTCGCTGTTGAACTTCAACATTTACTCTTTTTTCTAAAGAAGTCGTTGTATGTTTGGGGGGTGAGGCAGAAACAAAAATAGCATTGCAACAAAAACTAGACAGTAACAATATTATCGAAAATAATAGAAATTTACTAAAAACTTTTTTATTACAAAACATATTTAAATTAGCTCCAGCATGCTATTTTTAAATAGTACGGAATAATCTTAATATGACAGAAATACAAGTGGGAGATCTCGTTACTTTAAAAGGGATGTCCAAATTATTAGAGAAACCTATTGGATTGGTTAAAAGGAAGTGGGCGACAAAAGACATTGAGGTATTCTGGCTTAATAAAAAAATAGCTCAAAGGTTCGCTGTACATAATATTCTTCAACCAAAAAAGATAGAAGTAATCAGCAAAGCGAATCGATAATTCGTTTTAATTCCAATCCTGCACAATCAATCTTATTTCTTGTAAGGTGATAATGACAAACGATACCTTTGAATTTACCTTTCGATGATTCTTTGTGAACTTTTGTAAGTAACTTATTATCTTCATCGACAGGAACCTGCAAAGGAATGTCGTAATGGTTGCATAAAACTTTTACTAGTTTTTTGTAAGCTTCGATCTGCACAGGGTAATATCCTAAATGCGGTTTCAGTTTTACGCCATGGACGGTGCTGCTATTGCAGACAGGTCTCGTGTTCAAACCCATGTGTGAAGTATACCTATCTTGATATTTTAAGTAATAGGCATTACTAAAATCAATACCTATTGCATATTTGTTCACACCTCGTGCATGCCAGGCAGTATTATTTGTATCAACATATTGATAAATGATGCCATCGTTATCAATACAAAAGTGTGATGAAATATTTCTTGCCTCTAAAACTCTCCTGCATTTTGCAGCAGAAGTTGTTGCATCCCAATGAGTTACAATCATATTTGGTTTTCTAACATAGTTATGATGTCTGTAACAACTAGGCTTCATTAGATCGATTTTAACATCCCAATCGATTGCAACGTTCAAACCATTAATTAAAATATGATTTTTTTGCTTGACTTCTTCTGGTCGAGATGTTAATATTCTTCTAAACGTTTGAGGGCCAACCAATCCATCAACTTTGATTTCATGTCTTTCTTGAAAAGATATGATTGCTTTAGTTAAGTGATCATTAAAATCTTCCAAGAAAGCACCAAACCAATTTGGATGCCAACCAAAACGTTTTGAAGATTTTTTATTATATCTGTTTATTCTCCAACTCATAATTTATCTCTTTACTACTTTCTCCTTTTTCTCCGAATTCAGCCACTTCCATCCTGGCTCGGGCATTCTATAAATATCATCTTTATCTTTTATTGCGAGCAACATTCTCCCCACCATCCGTGGGTCAGGCACAACTCCCCACTCTGCCTCCTCGTCCTCGTCATCGTCAGAGTACCAGCTCGCCGGAACCGGTTTATCTCTTAATAATCTTTTTGCTTCATCTTTGGCTTGGTCATAGAGATTGTCCATCGAAGGACCTGAATTCTCGGAACCAGTTTGAGCCCTGTCAAGAATAAGCTGAGCTACTTCCTTGAATTTGTTGCGCTTAAGCGCTCGCCTCGCCAATCTCCAGTCCTTTTCTGTAAACCAGCCTCTGCCTCCTTTAACTTTTTTATCGGTATCTCCTCCAAGAAATCGAGGTGCCAGGCTGTTAACAATTTTTCTTAACTTAGACTTCTTTGCCGTCTCTCTAGTATTGCTCTTAACTATTTCTCTTGCCTTCATATAAGGAGTATCCTCTAATATTGGTTTCCCTTCTGAGGGCTCCTCGTCGGCCTTGGGTTCCTCGTCGGCCTTGGGTTCCTCGTCGGCCTTGGGTTCCTCGTCGGGCCCGGGCTGCTCGCCTGGCGGGGTATCCTGCGCAGGCGGCCCGAGCACCGGCGCTTCGGGCCCTTTACCGACCGGCGTCCCAGGCGTAACTTCCCCCTTCACCGGAATAGCACTGATACCGATTCTTTTAGCTAGTGTCAACTCAGCACGAGTAAAATAACTACCTTTTCCGCCCTCTGGATCAAAGGCCGCCTTCGCCGATTTGGGAATTTGTATTGTGCCACCACCACCGATAGTAAATTGAACTGTATCTGCTCCCTCAAAGTGCATTCTTACTATATCTTTTATTGTTTTATGATTGGTATAGCCATCAAGAATTTCTGTGTTCACTAAATCTTTAAATTTTAATCTAGTTTGATGAATTCGGTTCGCTACGATCTTGTCTCTCTCAACGATATTAGGCTCATTAAGATTTATAGAAATAAATTCTCCGGCTTCCGCTCTCTTATTCTTTCTATACTCCAAAAAGATAAAGACAAGATGGAAAGGTTTGATATTTCTATTTTTAAGATCTTCTTTATTAAGTCCTTTATAAGCTGCCCAAGAAGCAAAGCCCATTGTTTCTTTCAAATGAGAATCTAAAGAAAATTCGGCGCCCCCATATTTAAGCAAATTAATTCCTTTTTTAACAATCTTGCCTTCTCTATTCTTTGTATCCGGCCTATTCCAAATTTCCAATTTCTCTACTTTCCAAGGTTCATCTGATTTAAACTGATAACCTAGAAGAGGAACTCCTATTAATTCGCCTTTATCGGCAGGCTCAGCTGTCGGAGCAGCAGCAATTGGAATTGTTCCAATTTCTTCTAAAATTGCATTTGCTTTGTTTTTAGCTTCTCCTTCCTTAAACAGGCTTGCAAGAAGTTGTGCAGCTTTTATATGGCCATGAGTTCCTAAAGTTTGATCAAAGTCTGCTAAGCCTTTTCTATATATGGCCCCGTCCTTCACATGGGTGAAGTCGAAGGCATGCACGGACCACAGCGCTGTCAATTTATTAAGTTGGTTACACACCGGAGTGCCATGTTCTTTGCTCCCTGGTCCGCATTTTTTAATAAAGTTCTTTTGGATATCTGCTGCTGCTGTCGGTGCAGCAGCAGGAGCTGAAACAACAGCTGGGTCCGCTGCAACAGCAGCTGTGAGCTGAGGAGCCTCAGTCCATTTCTTTGCTTCCTCATCCCATCTATAAACTTTTTTTAATGATTTTAAGAATATAAAGGACGGCCGGCGCCCTACTCTTTTCACGTAAGCATCCACCGCGTCCGCGTCCGCGAAACTTTTAATTGGAGGAAGTTTAACACATTCACCTCCTGACCTAAATTCTCCTTTTGGACACTGCTTAACCGCGCCGCCTTTGTATGTTGCAGCCGCACCAGGTACATTTTTCTGGAACGTTCCCCTCTCAATTATCTTTTTTATTCCTTCCCAGTCCTTTTTATAGACCATCCTTCTTGCTTGTTTCCATTGCGGTTCCGTAAGCGAGCCATTGCCTCCTTTCACCACATCTGGTGGAGCCATAGCATTTATTTTTTTACGCCATTCCTGTTGTTCTGCGTCAAGTTGTACTTCAAGAAGAAGATCGGCAGTTTCTTTATTAACAGCCAATAAATTTTCTTTAAGGTAAGTTTTGTTACTAACAGCCAGTAAGTTTTCTTTAATTAAATTTTTCATATTAACGCTTTCCCATTAAACCAACGCCCGGGGCAAAGGGTTGAAGGTCGTCACCACTTCTATCTACAATTGTATTTAGTACTTTACGTATAACTTCTTTATATTCTGCAGAAATATCGTCCCTATTTTCTACATCTTCTAATCTAACTTCTTCACAACCTCCTATGTGTTCCCCGCTTGCGTGACACTTGCCGCCCGGCAACGGGCCCACATAATAGTGCTTTCTAGGATGTGCTAGTTCTAAACCAAATAGTTCAACTATATCACGATCATCAGTTGAAAGTGTTAAACCAGTCTCTTCAAGAACCTCTCTCCTGAGCGCCTCAATCTTAGTAAAATCATCCCTTTCCATATGGCCCCCCGGTAAATCCAAACCCTGCTCATTACGAAGAAATAAACAAAAGCCATTCCTGTGTAAGACAATTTTCATTATGCTACCACTACTTGGTTCTTGCGCATCACTTTTAAAATCGTCCCATGGTTCCATCCATGGCTCATTTGGCTGTTCAAAAGAAGCCATGGCGCTGCCCGGTCTTGATCTATTTGAACCCTGAATCTGTTCATCAATTTGTTTCTTTTTACGTGTCATATGCTTTATCGGTTCATCATACGCCGGAATAGTTTTCGGTGTTTTTCTCTTTCTCTCTCTTCTATTTCTTCTTGGTCGAGAAGACTTTTAATTTTTGATTCATAGTCGCCATCACACATTCCTGCTTTAAACCAAGGCTTCCAGCGTGTTGGATAACGACTTCTTGTTTTATTAAAAAGTTCAATAATATCTTCTGTCTTCCAATGAGTAATTACGGGACTTTCTAAATCACCTCTTTTAATACGTTTGTTAATTTGTTTAGTGACCCAGGGAGTTGTATCAACGCGGCAGTTTGTACCTTCAGGGCAATCTTCAGTTACACTAGCGATCGCCTCTTCCCATAATTCCTCTATCGCATCATGGATCTCACCATATGGATCTTCTCTGTTAAGAATCATACCTTTCTTTTTATAATTTGTAAAACCCCAGAAACTTTCATGTTCAGGATTGTTCCAGAAATGACAAGCTACTTCGAAATCATCTATTTGTGATATATCTAAGTTGATTTGATCTTCAGGCCACTTCATGCCCCATGGTAATCCTTTTTCTGGGAAGGGTCTTTCCCATGAAGTTCCATGTGGAGGATGTGTTTTAACTACAATTGTACCAGGTACATCTAAACGTAATGGGAATTTCTTTTTTATTTTTTTTCTCACAAGAGTATTATCTTTAAAATAGTCTATCCACTTTTTTTGTGGAATATGATATTTATCACCTGGAGGATTGAAAAAGCCTGAACCTATAACATCGCGATATTCTAAGCCTATGTCTTCTGCAACTTGTTTATATCTATCATTAATTTTAGCCCTCATTGGTTGAAAAAGTATAGACTTACCTTTACACTTTCTTGTCGCCTCCGGCCCAGCCGGCGGTAAACCCCCCCATGATCCATTGTGCGCTTTAATATATATCATAAGTGGTTTTACATAATTTTTAATATAACTTTGTAGTGTCTCTTCTCGACCGGGACAAGCATATGCCCAATCATTTCCACCTAATGAACCTATAACAATATGAGTTGGATTAAAGTTATTAATGAGTTTTTTTAATTTAGAATTTGGATCTTTTATATTTTTATAGATATATTTCGTCGTTGTAGCCACACCATCTTCAACACCCCTGCCCCAAACTTTTATTTCAGTATTTGGATCCCCGCCATATTTTTGGGTTAGAGCTGCTTTCATACGAGCTGTGTTGGAATCACCAATTACAAGAATTTTTCTATGTTTGATTTCTGATACAGGCTCAATTGGCAATTCTGGAGAAGCTGGTGTTGCAACTGAGGCCTCGCCGGGATTAACCCTCCATCTTCTGAAAAAAGTATTGATTTCTTCTTCGCTTTTGCCACGATCTTTCCACCACTGTCTCATCTGGTTGGGGAACTTTGCTATAAATTGTTTTGCTGCTTTTCTGGCCGAACTTACATATCTTGTATTTTTTTCACTTCCGGGCGATGACCCATGATATATTTGTACAATGCTCTGCCAACTTCTATATGCACCATTGATTCCCCCAAAAACAGCATTATTAGAGTATCTCTGAAGCTTCGCATTCCGCCGCGGCGCTGCATTATAAACCCTACTTGCTTCTTCACTCATCGCACACTGGTTTGCTCCATTGTTACCATACCATCGATCATAGAAGCCTTGTGGGTCATTTTCCCACATTTCTTTAATGTTGAAACCCATTACTTGATTGGCGCCCCAGGCAGCAACCGCAATTGCGCTCTTGGGCGCAACTTTAAAACATTTATGAAACTGTGAATCGGCAGATCGATCTTTGCGAGAATCACCATAAGTTTGACCACGAGTTCTCACGCCGGCATTTCTTACGGCTTTAATATCTTCATTATATATGGTGGTATAGCCTCTTTTAAAAACGCGCTTTCCACTTTCGTACGTCACCCAGCGATCTTTAAGCAAATAATTATTGAATGCGCGCGCCTGACATTTTCCACCTCTAAATTTACCTCTACCGCCGCCTGATTCCGCGCCCATTAAGCCCCATAGCCAGGCTGGGTTAACCCCTGTGTCTTCGGCCACTCTCGTCAAGGCTTCAGCAGTATATCTGCCTTCCTCTAGCGAACTACTATCCACCATGACAGGACCGCCATCGTCTTGTCTTATTGGGGTCGCCTCTGTTAAAAAATTACGCCAATTATCGTGATATGATTTCATTTTACGCTCCAGATCTATATAAATAGTTTTTCTTATTTGAAAACTCTTTCTTTGGCAGTAGCAAATAATTTTGGTAAAAAACTTTTTTTTAGTTTCATAAGTCGATCAAATTTTACTTGTTGTCTGGCATTTGTGTAGAGGGTCGTCGGTTTTTTTACTTCGCCATCAATAATCTGTTCATTAAAATCATAAAATTTAGATTTAGGCTGTTTGGCGACAGTAGCAGTCGCATTTAAAAAAATAAAAAGGAAAATAGTAAAACTAATAAAATATTTCAATCATAAACCCTCCTATAAATTAAAGGCAGATAACATTTGTTTAGATTCAACGATCATTGCAGAGTGGGCCGGCGTCCATCCACGATATTTCGAACCTTCGTGGTCTGGATCTGCAGTGCCATACTTGGCACGCAATGCTAAATGAACTAATTCATGAAACAAAGCACTTTGTGAAATTCTATGATGATAACCTTGCCAAACCCAAGTCATGGTATCAGATTCAACTCGTCCTATAATATTGCGATTTTCAAAAGGTTTTCCTTTGAGGTTATAACCTCTTTTACTAACCCTCTTATCAGTACCCCACTGAATCATAACCTTCTCAAGCATTCCTCTAACAGCGTAATTACTATCACCAAAATATTCAGTCCAATTATGATAAAAAACAAATAAAGCCAAAGTAGTTTCATGTTTGGGATATGTTTGACAATTCGGTACGACCTGAGAAGCGTTCTCAAAAAAAGGAATTATAATCATTTGAGGAAAAGATTTTTCTGGATCACATACTGAACGTTTATAAATAGGTTTATTCTCATTTAATAAAAAAACACCAGGGCCATGGCCTGAACATGTAAAACAGGAAAATATAGATAATAATATTACTATTTTTTTAAACAAACATTCTTCCTCTTAACAGTCTGCTACTTTCTTTGTTATCATCAGCGTCTTTGTAATAATATCAGCTTTCAGATCTTCTAGAATATGAGAAAAATTTTCAATATCAGATTTTGTTATTTCATCCATCATTGACCAAAGCGAATCGACCTCATCTTTAAGCTCTGCGTTTTCTTTTTTAGCTTTTGTTATTAACTCTTCTAATTTTTCAATCTCTTCTTCTAATTCATCAACTTTATTCATTTGTATCACCTTTACATATTTCATCAAGAATTTCCATTAAGCTAGCATACATTTCTGTAGGATTATTTGTAAGTTTGTACCAAGCGCCATTGCCGGCAACAGCTATATCTTCCCACTGGGACGACCCGGACGTCCTAGAAAATGTAAATAATTTAAGTTGAGGTGTCCCGGAAACAGCTGTTTTGACTTCTTCTATACTTAAATTTGGTTCTAAATAACTTTGCGGTACTTCGTCACTAAAAACAATGATGATGCGATCAGCCCCCGAACGCCAACTGATATCGAAATTTTGTAATGGAGGCTCCGATTCAATTACACTTGTACCAAAGTTAGCTGCCCCGGGCCAAACAAAATTGGAGATAGGTTGTGGTAACGTAGCTGTTATATTATGGACTGATATATAAATCGCGTCCAATAACATCTCGTAAGCAGTACTCATTGATTGCATGCTGGTATCCATTCCAGCTAATGAAACTAAATAATCAGAAAATCCAATTAAATCTTGTATTAGCTCCAAACGTTCATCATAAGTTGAAGGTAACACGGCCACTGGGCCCCGCATAAATGCCCACTTAATAACATCCTCATCGCTGAAATTTTGTGCAAACTGATTTAATGCTATCATAACAGCGCTCATCTCATCACCCATCGATCCAGACCAATCAACGATGAAGAGGACATCGGTCTCTTTCATCTCTTCACCCCAGTCTGCTATACCGTCACAATCATCATCTAATCCATTACATATTTCATCTTGAGGTACTATTTCATCTTTACAATAATATGGAATAAAATTTTCCTCATCATAATTTCCCCAAGTCCCAGCATCACAAGTCATCTCTCCAGGAACACAAATACCAACCATAAGGGTGCCTTCTGGCCCTGTGTAGCAAGCGCCATAAAGATCTTCATCAATCTCTTGATTACAATTATCATCAAAATTATTACATTTTTCCTGTGCTAATTCCATACCAATCAGTGGGTCACAAACAGCGTTTGGATCGCCAGAAGGCGCCCAGTAACACAAAGCATAACATTCTGTCATTACAAGATCTATACAATCAGGGTCTAAACACTGACAAGTTTTATATCCTTGACCACATATAAGAGGATCATCTTGACATGGAAACAACACTCCAATATCTTGTATGGTACATACACAATCTAAGTTTTCGTCTATTTGACCATCACAATCATTGTCCAAGCCATCACATATCTCATCACTCTCCGGCGGCGCCGTACAAGATATCCAATTGCCCTCATAACACATTTCATATCCCGCACCGCATGCTGTGATGCAGGGTTGAATTAAATCTTCGTCTGTATCCCCATCACAATTATCATCGACGCCATTACATTCTTCTGTAGGAACAATCCCACATTCGTTACAGTCGTTTAATTGTCCTTCGTCAATCTCACCGTCACAGTCGTCGTCTTCATAATTACACAACTCTTCTTCACAGGCAGTAGTACAGTCTGTATATTGTATTAACCCTTTATTACAAACCTTTTCTTGGGTACCAGGATATCCATCTTCAGTCATACATTCAACTTCGTCAATAAGATATTGCGTTGGATCACACTCCATATATTGTATGCATTCAGATTCAGAGTAAAGTGTAGGAGGATCATCGCATATATTCATGCATATTTCTTTTCTCCAAATTGCATCTAATGGAGGACAGAAATACATTGCACAGTCAATACATTCTGGATCTGGTTCGGGTTCCTCTTCTTCCCAAGGTACAATAACTATTTCTTCTTTGTGTACATCTTCAGAGATATCTTCCGCAACATCTAAATCATTAGAACCAGCTCCTTGTTCTACATTGCTGCAACCGATTTGCAAAAAAGTAAATATCATAAAAGCTAGCGCTATTTTTTTCATACTTTGAATCCTCACGGACGACGACGTTTAATTATACTCCTCATATCTATCTCTTGCGTATCATCTAAATCGTCTTCTTCAAATACCATATAAGTATCAGAATATAATTTTACTAAAGCTTTCCCTGCTTTATAACAGGATCCATATTCAGAATATAAAATTCCTTGTTCCATCGGACTAAAACTAAAATATGGAGTCATCTTCCATTTTTGATTCCAAATGTTTAGTCCTACTTCACCGATAAGTTTATTATCAAGAAAGATTTTATTTTTTAAACCATCGTCGTATTTTCGAAAACCTATTTTCATTTATAAATTGCCGCTCCTACGATTATTCCAATTATGATTCCCATAAAAAAAACTGAGAACATTGCTGCCACTAATAAAACTGTTTCCATACTAATAACTAGTACCTACATTAAAGGTACAATAAAATTTTATTTTCGTTAAGGAAAAATCAATATGACAAAAAAGATTTCTCGTTCAAGTCCAAAATTTGAAGAAACACTCGATATGCTATGCGAACGTTATTTTAATTTGGCAGGAGATTCGGATTGTGAAACAATCGTTACAAGAAACAAGAGAGAAGTAAAAGAAGAAGGAGTTGTCTGCTTCTATGCAACAAATTCTGATCTATGTAACGCCATCAAAAGATGCCGCAAGGGTATTAGGTCGGTAGAGGTGCTCCCAGAGGGCGCCTACCTCTATTTTGATAACAAAGCCGTAAGACATTTGTGGACAGTGTTGAAAGTAATGAGCTAGTCCGAACCAACATCACTTAAAGATTCATATTCCTCGTCTTCTTTCTGCCAAATAAGTTTTAAAACTTCATGGATATGTTCTTTATCCATATTAAGATAAAGTTCACCAAGGTTGTGGCGAGCTTCTTTAACTGTCAATTTATCTTGTATGATTTGTGTACAAATTAAACACATAGTAGTTTCCTATAAACAATGATTTACAACAACGGCAGCTGCGACAACAGCAGGAACAACCCACCAATGTTTTTTAAGGGCAGTTAGTACTTTATCCATTTTAAAACCTCCATGACTTATAATTAGAAAAGTTTTTTAGTTTCTTCAATTATTATTTTTGCGATTTCTGCAATATCTAGATTAAGATTTTCTTTTACGGACCTCTGTTTACTTGGCCATTTCATATCCCACGGTAAGTCAATTTTTTGCAAATCTTTTATTTGCTTTATTCTCTTTTCCCTCTCTGCTCCACGAACGCCTGTTAACATGCGTTTAACCAACGTTCTGACTGTTGCTTCTTTATATTTTTGTATGCTTTGTCTTCTACGTTTCATTTGTTCCTTGCCCTTTGGATCATATTCTGATGGTTTAGGTCTAGCTTTCGGTTTCCCTGTATCAGGATCATAATCTTGAGGCACCATTGGATCTGGTTCGAAAGTCATTTCAAATTCTTCTTCAGGTCCTAATTCAGCTACAGGTTTAGGCAATCTCTTTTTGGCCGCGCGGGCATCCCAATCCTTAAAGGGTAATGTGGTAGATCCAGCTTTACATGGATTGCCAGGAATATCTTTACATCCTTCAAGGGTCATAGACGTCCATTCATCTAATAGTTTTTTAAATGCTCGTTTAGGTGTGAGTTCCTTATCTTGTTCTATTTGTTTAAAAACACCTTTCATAAGATGTTGCTTGAACGCTAAATTTTTAAGACGTTTACAATCTTTCTTTTTCTCTTCTTCTGTACTTCCTTTTGCATCTTTACATATATCTTCTGGAAGCTCAAATGGTTCACCTATTAATTCTTCTAGCGCTTTTTCTTTAATTGGATCCATAAATCTGTCAAATATATCTTGTCGATAATTCTTAATCTTCTCTTTGATATCTTTACATTCTGCGCTCTCAGGATATTGCAAACAAAATTCTGGCCATATATTTGGTGCATATTCTTTACACCATCCATCATCTGGTTGGTCTAAACAGAATTTTAATGTACCTGGTGATATACCACCATAGCGATCATGCTGGCCCAGGACATGTGCCCCGCCAGGCGCATGCTCACCTCCAAACGTTCGACCTGTCGGCTGTCCCCACCATGGTCGATACCTGCTAACCCAATCGAGGACGCCCTTGCCGGCCTCTGCGTGTTCTCTACTTTTTCGTTTTGCTTCTTCCGGTTCACGTATTTTGCCAAGTCGACTCCAAAGAATATGTCCAGGAATAAGATGCCACGGATCATCCCAGCGCCATTCTGGATTGTCTTCATATAATATGTCAACAACACCTGTAACTGCTTGAACACCAAAAATTGTTGGATCCAACAGAATTGAAGTCTGCCTAATTTTTTCAAAAACTGTATCATCATCGGTAAGATCAGCTCCAGGATCATACCAAATCTCCCACATGCCGTATCCTATCAAAATAAACATTGCTGGAGGCAAAGTTTTTTTAACCCCCTTAAGAGCCTTCTTTACAGAAGGAGGTATATTGCCAGAATTATTAATTCTTGCCATTAATGCTTCTGCACTTTCATACGCTCCAGCTTCCGACCGCGCTCGAATTTCCAATTGGATTATATGACGATTCAGGCCTTTTTCCCATGCCTGTCGCGACAATCTCGCCGCCAAAGCATCAGCTTTAGCCGGCGAAATTTTTCCAGCTTCTACTTGTGGAATCATTTCCCGACGTAGAATCTTTTCAAATTCTAATAAGTGAAATTCTCTGCTCGTATGGCCTTGCATCAAATTGATCAACACTTGTTCTTCAACCGCTATAGCTTTGTTAGTGAGTACTACTCTTGCTGCCCCCTCAGGCAAATCAGGATAAAGAAGAAGCTGATTATACATTTTTTCCACTTCCCCCACGGGGTTAAGGAGCGGTTCCACGCGACCAGGGTTTAATTTTTTCCATAATTCAGATTCAATCCACTCCCGGGCCCATTCAACATTTACCGACACAATTTCGCCGGTCGCCAAAACTATATTAGACCTCGCGCCAAACCCGGGCACGGGCTCCGCGTGCAAACCCGAAGGTACGAGTCCACGCCCGGACGTCACGTCGAGGCGCGGCGATTGGGGCGACGGGCGCCGTCTCTCCGCCGCTGCGCGCCGTCTCTCCGCTCTTGCTTCATTAATCTTCTTTATTCTTTTAGCTTTGCCTTCATCATGAATTTCTTCTAGCCGAAATTTCTGTTTACCCTTCTCATCATATACAGGATCACCGGTCTCGGGATCCCAAATACCCTTTTGCCAAACTCCAAACCCCCTACTTCCAAGGCGCATATTTTCTCTAACATATTCTTCCCATAATTTATCGTTCTTCCATTCTTTTGTAGTTTTGCCGCCACCCCATCGCCGTTCAGTGTGTAGCAAGGCATCTTCAACAGATGTCATTTTATCATGGATTAAAAGCCTCACATCATTTAATATTTCTTCTGGCAGTGCTCTTCCTGTAGGATAAGTACTAACTGATCCCCAATAATGTTGTACTATTCTAGGTATGAAAACACGCTCCCCTGGATTTTCATTCATAAATTCTATAATTTCTAATAAATCTCTATCTTGCAATACCCACAGAATACGCGCCTCAGGGCTCAAGGTAACCTCAAACCTCGCACGCCCCAAACTCTTCTCCGCTCGCGATTGACCACCAAAATATACAGATTGTTCTTTGAAGTTATTAGTAAGCCAACGTCTTTCCATATTTTTTATTGCGTCACTATATGCTTTTTGCGTTAAAATCTCTTTTTCTATTTTATGTGAACTTTCAAGATCATATAGTTCCAAAAGTTCGTACATATCATCTCGAAATCCTGCGTGGATCAATGCTCCATTCGGTGCCTTCCACGTGGGAGTCATAGGACTGATCTGTGCGCCTCGTAAGACACCTGGACCCTCACCCTTCTCTATCTCCCCGATCAGTTTCACAACTTCGCGTCTCACGCGCCCACGATCCACGTCCGGACCGTACGCCGTGCTCAGCCGGCGCCGGTGGAGGTAGATGATTTTTTTATTTGTTTCAACCCACTCTTCTTTTATATAACTTGGTATGCCATCCTTTAACCAGTGTACTACATCCCTTTCTACTCTATTCCATCTTGCCGTACCATTTTCAGTTCCCAATATATGTTTTTTAATCCTATCAATTTGGCCTTGGTGCATCCACGTTGAATCACCTTCAATCGCAATCCAGTTAGGGTTCGTTTCCCACACCGACGATTCCATGCCAGACTCGAAGTACCAGGCGTTGCCCACACGGGATCCTTCGCCAGACGGTCCGGAGGGCATATAAACGCCTTCATACGCATTTGCTCCTATTATGGCTATAGCCCGGGCCCTTGCCCGGGCCAACGGAGTATCGGGAAGGTTTTTTTCTGCCCAACGCTGGGTTCCCGGGTGGTGTTCCCTTGCTTTGACGGGGATAGGATAAACATATCTTTTCCCATATTCTCCCATCAAGATACCCTCGCCTTCTTTTAGCATTAGATAATCTTCTAAGAATATAATTGTGCCATCTTTTAATTTCATATCTCTTGGTCCAAACTTGGCTTCTTCAAGTAAGTTGGCACCAATCACGAGCCGTCCCCCCGACGTCGGGGGGATCCCATCTCTATAACGTATCTTATTACGCATGTTTATAGCCGCGCCCCGCAGAGCTCTTCGGGCCGCCACCTCCTCTGGCCAATGGTAAACCACTTGATCATGCCACGCGTTGGAGTCCATCGGCCTACCATCGGGGCCTATAGGTTGTTTCCCGAGACGTGGGTCATTTTTGAAATTTTCTAATGGCTTAGCATCCCAAACAGAATCTTCTCCTCGCATTGCCAAAAGCTGCTGCAGGCGCGACGACCGGTCGCCGACCGTGGTGCCTTCGATATCAAATCGTTCTCCATGAAATAGATCTGGAACATACTGTTCACCTATATGCCATCTTTCCCATTTGGGACGCATACCAGCACCTCGATCAGTTCGCGGCGGATGCGCGCTCCCACCGGGATACCTGCTCTCAAACGTCTCGCCTGCCCCCCAGGTCGGTCGGACTCTCTGTTCGCGCTCCAAGTTAATACGGTAATGAAGGTGGTCACCTTCTCTTGGGGTTGCTTTTACAACTTCTTCTCTTGTTATTTTGGCTACACTTTCTTTATGTAATTCTTCAATGAGATCTGCGACTTCTTCTAGTAATTTACCTTGTAATAAATTCTTCCCTCGTGTCAATTTTTTTGTGGGGGACAGACGGCCTTTTTTATCAAGAAATCTTATAGTTCCATCTTCACTAATAAGAATATCAGAAGTTCCTGTTGTTCCCAAGTTCAAAGAATACGCATCAATAAATTCATTTATTATTTTATCGGTAACATACCTACCCGGGTCACGACCCCTGGGAGATACTACATCTGCAATTTTTTTCGGGAGCCAGGCCTGTGGCGCCGCAATCCGAAGGTCTCTTAAAGTACCAAACACTTCAGGCAGACGTTTGAAACGTTCTCGAACTTTACTTTCTGATATCGTATTATCTTTCCAAAATGTTAAATCTGATATTATTTCTTCAGGCAAGCCGCGGCCACTGGGAAATCTACCAAATAATCCTTCTTCGCGCAGGACCGGCTCCGTCGGGGTACCTAGAAGTTTAACACCCCAAATTGGTCCTTCTCCATATAAATTATTCCAAAGTTCATCTGGTAAAATTATAGGATCACCTAAAGAACGTAAGGCTGTCATTATCTGGAATTGTTCGTTTCCAAAATACCTTTTACCAGGCATTGAAGGCTCAGCTGAAGGAGAGCGTTGCAAAGTTGGTGACCACATTTCTCTAGGGGAGGCAGTCGGAGCCGTGGCGTGAAATCTCAGGTCTGATCTATAACGCCATCCTGGTTGTTCAAGTGTACGTACTCTTCTTGGAAGTTTCTTTTTTGCTTGGGGCGTGCCTTTTTTTTCTTTCTTTTCTGGATATCCTCTTTTTCGACGCTCTCCTCTTGTTTCTTTCTCTATTACCGGTGTTTCTTTATAGTCTAATAATAATTCTTCCCATATTTTACCCTTCTTATACCCCAGCTCTTTTTCAAGTGCATTCGTTTGCTTCTCAAGTGTGTGTAACTGTTTTTCTATTTCGCTCCTGTGCGCGCCATGGCGATCTTGACGCTTTGTTTCTTCTAACTCACCAGATATATTACCTTTCCAAATTTCTTTCCTTAATTCAATGGCGGATTTTTCTCCAGTCATCCCGGCCTTCATCCCTGGTATCTCTTCCATTCCACTAAGCCAACGCATAGCGTCTCGAAGCGTTTCTACTTTATTTTCAAGAATATCACCCGGCCGCAGATCCAAACGTCCCTTCCGCTGACCGCGGCTCCCCATGACGCGATAAAATTCACGTATTTTCCATTCAGATTCAAGTTTCATTAATTCAAAGAATGGTGGTATAACAGGCACTTTTGTTTTCATAAAGTTTGTTGCAATCCACTCTGAATCTGCTTGAATTATTGCTCTGCCAAAAGACATTCGTTTAATTCTTTCATTAACTATTTCTTCTGCTGACAATTGATGTTTTGCAAGTGTCGTTTCATCCATACCCGTCAGCTTAGCTTTTAGTTCGGGAATTGTCATCTTCTTTATTTCAGCTTTGCTGGCTGGTTGGCCGCGGCCCGGTTTAACCGCTGGTAGCTGCTCAGCCCCTGTTCGCGCTGCATGATATGCCGGCTTCTCAATTGCGAGCCCCGCCTTAGCAAGTCTTCTCCTCGCCGCGCGCTTGGCAGCTTTGCTCGGCGCCGTTTTCCCGAGACGGAGAACTGGATCTTTAATAACAAGTGGATGTTTTTCAAAGTGTTCACGTAATATCTTTTCATATTTATCCTGTAATGCTGCAACTCTTGTCCAATATTGTTTCGAACTCATTTCAGCGAGCATCATCCGGCGCTTCTCCCCATGGGGACCAACCTCTCCATGCATTGGTTCGAAGCCCAGGAAGTCATGGGCCGCCTGCAGCGCTTTTTCATAATCACGATTCGTTAAAGTTGGCCAATGCCAATCTTTGGGATTATTACCCTTTAAATAATACTGTTCGGGTGGTCCCTCTGTACTAACTCCGAATTGGAGCCCGCGCGCAATCCCTCTGTGTGTCAGGTGAGCCTCGACGAACTCCAGGCCACGGGCCGACGTCACAGTGCGCCCACCCCTCACACGCCCTGTGGCGGGATTTTTGAATACAGGATTCGATTCTTTTAAGAGATTTGTTAAACGTTCGGATATAACGCTCTCTAATTGGGACTTAGTGATAGTTCTTTTCTTTACAGGAATTATTTTTTCTTCCTGCAATAGACCAGTCAAGCGTTCAGAGATGACATTTTCTAATTGAGATTTGGTGATAGTTCTTTTTTTCATATTATTATTAAAACAGCCTCTCTTTAATTAGGGCTTTTAATGCTGCATGACCTGCTTTGTTGGGATGAATATAATCATTGCCTTTTCTTCCTCTGTATTGTTCTTGGATGTTTTTTCCTACCAAACCACTTCCGTCATCCTTCCAGTTAACAGCAACTTCTAACATTGATTCATTGCTTATAGGTATATCTGATATTTCAGCGATCGCTTGATTAACTTTATTTAAATTTTTCATCATTAAATTAGGTTCCCAACCAGCATACCTTATCTTCTTCTTCTCGTTCAACGTATTATATCGTTTAAACCAATAATCATAAGCAGGAAACAATGGCAATACAATAACTGTAGCTGAATGGTCTTGTGGAATACATTTCGTTTCTCTTGACGTCTTCCCTTCAAACGCACAGCCAGTTTTGGCCCAACCATAATATTTCCCTAAATCAGCTATTAACTCACTAACGAATTTTGGATTCTCGTCTTCTGGCTTGGCGAATCTAGCACCATAACGTCTATCGCCAGCACCAATATTATTAGTACCCATAAAAAGAATTATATAATCTGGATAATCAGACCTTCCAGCTGTAGCATCTTTAACTTTATTAAAAAGTATACGCTGTCTGCTTGTCTGTCCTCCTTTAGCAAACTTCTCGCCGCCCAAGAGATCAATATAAGATCCTTTCATCGCTGTAATACTGTCACCAATAGCGATAATTCGCGGTGATTCTTCTTCAGATATAAATTGACGCCAGCTTTCGAATAATAATTTCATATTGGTGTTCTCATAAATAATTAGTTAATTCTTTCTAAACTGTTATTATATTGATAGTATGAAAAATTTATTTATTTGCATGCTAGGCATGCTAAGTTTGTTAGCAACAAGCTGCACTCTGAGACTAGTCCCCTCAGATCCTGATGATAATACGCCAGTTTATTACGAAGAGGCTGCAATAGTGGTAGACTATTGCATGTATGATCCTCTGCCTTTAGAAACAGGCATGCGCTATTGCGATTCATATTCAAATGCGGAATGCTGTGTTTGGAAGCAAGAACATTCAGATTCCTGGATTTGTGAATATGAGTGGTGCTTTTATTGGGATACATGTGAATGGGAATATATCAGTTCAGAATGTTGGTGGTGAACTGATTTAAAATTCGTCTTCGTCTTCTACATCTGTACTTGGTGAAACATCGCCGCCATGGCCTCCCAACCACCTTTCAAGATCTGCATGAACCTTCTCTAACATTGCTTCTGCTGTTTCTGGCTCAGCCACCCCACCAGCATCAGGCGGTAATGAAGGTTTCTCACCACCGAGACCACCGAGACCACCAGGCTCAGCAGAGAGAGGATCATCATCATCTTCATGTATATTTCTTAATTCTTGTTCAATTAATCGTCTAAGGTAATTTTTGGTAACTTTCATTTTTTGCTCCTTTATAAAATGATTATTTTTATGGTACCGGCTCCGTCGTTGGTTTCGGGCACGCTGCTGAAATAGTGGCCACTACTGTTTTACGTACACTTTCATCTTTCATGGCTTTTACAAGCTGATCCCAGAAAAATGTATCTTTCTTCATTTCTGTAATCACCATAGTCAAAGCCTTCGTCGCGTCTCCCGGTACGGGAATGCCGGCCTCCTGTGCAGCTAGAGTAATTGCAGCCGCGGCCTCTGCTGGGTTAGCAGTACTAACAATTAATTTAATCATCTTTGGATTGTTAACCGCCATTAAAATTAAATCTTTTTGTGCACATGCTGCTTTAAGTGCCTGAGTCAATCCTTGTGCTATTTTTATAAGTTCTTCGAGACCACGACGGATAATATCACCTATTCCGCCGGCCCAACCTTTTTCGGCTTCTTTCAAAACTTTTTCAAGTTCTTCTTTAATAATTCGTTGAAGTTGTCTTTTTGTAATTTTCATATTTTTTCCCTTTCAAAAGAGGCTAATATTAAATAGTAAGTAAATGTTATAAACCCTCAAAAGACTTTCTGCCTTATTTTAACAATTTAATTTTGATTTTATGAACTGATTTATTTTCTCTAACAGATTCCAAATGACTACAACCTTCTGGACGCTCCCAGCAAGGTAATTCTTTCTTTCTTTCTTCAGCTTCTTCGGGTGTCACACACTCTACACCACCTATAGGTTTGCCCGAACGATATTTTAAGCCCCGGGGATTTAAAGGATCAGGCACCATTCCAGATTTTCTACACATATCAATTGCAGCATCGATACCAGCTTCTGATGTTTTTATTTTTTCTCTATGCGCTTCCTTTCGCGATTTTGGTGGGTGACATGTCGGATCAACCATACAAGAAATAATCATACCAGCTAATACACCAGGAGATGCAGCACCAACGACAGCGGTCGATGCAGCCCCGATAGCTGTCCATATAGCGGTATCTCGACCCCATTCAAAGACGGCCATGGCCTTCTCTTCTACTTCTGGGCCTGCAAATTCTAATCTCAAAGATAAGTCTAGTGCCATAAGGGGCGCGCCTCGAAGACTTGTAGAAAATGACTTTTTGCTTTTTAAGACAGCCTCACCTTTAGGAGTGGGACGACCCACGGCATCCTCAATTTCCAATCGCATTCGGGGATCCGCCAATAACTGTCTATTCTTTGCAATTTTTTCCACCTGCGACATTATAGCAGCATGAATTTTTGGAAGATTTTGTTTGGCATATTTTATTAATAGTTCACGACCTTTCTCCATAATTATTTTTGTATGATTCTCAACGGTCAAGACTGCTGTCCCCGTCTGTCGAAGTAGTCGATAATACGAATTAATTCTCTGCTTAAGCCAAAGTTCAAATAAACCTCTTCCCGTCTCCAGATGAAAGCCGCCGGCGACGCGGAGGTCGACCTGCGAGGCCGCGCCATACACAGTTTCGTAATTGCTTATTAGGGGATACCCAGTTTTTCTAGCTGTGTTTATCAACCCTTTTATATTGGCTTCAAATTCATCTGGTAATAATTCATACACAAATATTCGCCATGCACTTCCCGGAGGGGCCGCTGGCGACTCTCCCGGGCCCGGGCGCCCTCGGTCAGCAACTTCAGGACTATAAGGCTCTTCAAATTTTTCAAGATGTCCAGCAGGATGTCTACTAGTCTTTCCGCGAAGAGGATGAGGCAAACCTTGTTGAAAGTGTTCTAACTCATGAGTGGTCGTGAATATTAGACCTGCGCGCAACGGTTTTATTAAATCAATTAAAAATAACTCTTTCGATTCTGCACGGAAAAAGTCGTCAGAGAGAGTGATTTCCAGTGTTAAATCTCCAGAGCCTCCATGCGGCGGATGGCTCGGAGAATAAGGATGCTCCGGATTCCAAGCTGCTTTTGCTGACCTACTCCCTGCCGCGCCGTCCATAAAAAACTTACTATGTCTCGTTGGTAGTAATGCGCCCGCTTCGCCCTCGGCCTTGATGACCTTGCTCATCATTCTATCTGATACGAAATCAATTTTTACAATAACATTTTCTAAATCAGGAAACTTCGCAAAGGCATCTTTCAAATTACGAACATCGTGAATTCCCGCCGCTTGCATTGTTCCTGGCCCAGGTGAAGAAGGAAGTTTTTTTGCTTTAAATTTCCGAATAAAAACATTTTTTGGTATTACTATTATTCTTTTGTAATCTGTCAGTTGAGGTAATAGCGGGCCCTGTTGTCTTTCAACTGTTGTAGTGACAGGATAAGGAAATCTTCTTGCATCCTCCGGCTCTGGCGGAGCCACGCCTGGTCGGGTGTTCTCCCAAAACTCATCGCTACGAGTCTTGAGAAATGCCAGTACATGCTTAGTAATTTCATTAGCTACAGTAATACCAAAAGGATCCCGAGCTTCGGATAAAATTAATTTTTCAAAGTTACGCCAATTTTCGAAAAGTTTTTGCATATTATAAATAGTATCGCATATACAAGCTTGAGACTGTTCGTATTATTTAATTAATATTTTAATTTTTCTGGTGTTCTTTTTAGATTCGCGGACTTGCATACGCGGATCTTCGGGCCCCGGTTCCCATTCCATCGTGAAACCCTCTTCTTCACCAACTGGATTCCATATTTCTAGCCAATCTGGAGCGACCGTCGCAATAACCTCGCCCGGCGCAGTAGCACTTCCCGGTTTTATTCCTTCTGGTCCTGCATCCGATGGAGTAGGAATACCAAACATCTCAGCCATGGCCTGACCATGTACCTCACTCATATACTTTGGATCATCGGCGCTAAGAATCTCGTGTATGCCGAAGCCGACGTCTGCTATACCAGTTGGATCCACCGCGCTAATCCCAAATTTTCCCAGTTCTATCCCATGGGCTTTAACACTATCTTCGTTAATATTTCCTTCTTCATCTAATAAATGGCCATGTGTTTCCGTTGCGTTGGCCAAGCCTTCCAGCAATTGCCATACAAGAATACCAATAAAAGCGCCGGCAGCTATTTTTTTCTTTACAGAAGCTCTCACTCTATCTTTTACATTTGGATGTTCTAATATCTTACCTTTTAATTCTGGCGTACGCTGTTCCATTGCTCTTACATTTCTAAGAGTTTCGCGTCGAGCGTCGGGGTTCATGGGATCCCCTGCTTTTCCATGCAAGCTTGCAGCGGTACCACGACCACTCTTCTTCTTCGTCGGCGCGTCTTTAGCGCTCCAGTAAAGGTCCTCATCGTATTTTAAGGCAGCTGCAATTTCTTCTGTTGTTGAATTCACATTTAATTTTGGCTGCCCAGGTGGAACCGGAAGATCTTTTATAGCATCAGGATCTCCTTTGAATATTTTAGCAACTTCCATGTAATCAGAGACCGGTCTGCCTCTCTGCGGTTCAAGAGCTGGAATATCTCCCCATGGGCCCTGAACTACTCGTCCTGGGGCGCCCGATTCCGGGGGCTGTATTGCAATACGCTCACGCCCGGGCAACTGTGTCACATTCGGCTCAAAGAACTTACGCCATTTCTCCGGTACTGAATTTGGATCTTTCTGCCACTGATCGAACATCCGCTGTTTTTCAGTGTCCAGCTTATCAAGAGAGTCATCCCACTGGTCGAGCCAATCTTCAGTACTTCCGGGGGGTTTGTCGCCCCATGGGCCCTTAATGACGTCTCCGTCGTCTCCTTCAAATATTTTAGCTAACTCTTCTTTGATCAATTGCTTAAGAACTTTTTCGGTAATTTTCATATTTAGTTTCTCCAAGGGCTTAATACTATATAGTTATAAAGGTTCATTCTGGGATTGATGGTTTAAGCTTATTCCATTTTCTGCTTGAGATCCCTGGTGGCTTTTTATTTGCATCGCCACCTTGATAACGCACGAGATCCAAATAATACTCCAACAGATATTCAGCATAGTGTGGATATCTTGCCATGTGCCGACCAACCACTTCATGATCAGGTACATTATCCACATCATACAACCAAGGCGCCAGCTTCTTGCTCATTGGATGGCGGCCTTTTTTAAATTTTAATTGTCTTTCTTCAGGTGACATGGCATATTGCCGCGGGTCATCCCACTCCGCTTCGCGATCGATTCCATGTCGATATTGCAATATCTCCCTGGCCAAACTTAACGTTTCGGCGCCGTGCCAACCCCAATCATCAAATTCCGAAGCTTCCGCCCATCGCTCCCCCGGCGTTCCTTTCTCCACCGGAGACCCACCCCAATCATAAGTCATTCCGGGATGAGGTGAAATTGACGTCCAAGCTTCCAAGTTATAGCTTCCTTCCCTTCCTTTTTTAAAGATAGGAATAAAATCTGAACCCACAGCAGCTGCCAGTGCACTTTTATCACATTTACGTTGCTCTCGCCTATATGCCGGCGACCCTCGCTCGCCACGCGCCGGAACCCCATGCCGATCGTAGATCTGATCACACCACTCGATCTTCGCCATAACTTTTGCAAGCGCCCCTACTTTAGGGTACCATTGCACGGGAACAGGAGGACGAGGGACAGGATATTCTATACCACGCCTGGATCGACGAGGCTCTTCTTCCCAACGGACCCCACGACGTGAGCCGCTTCTTTTATGCGGGCAATACCATGTTTCACCATCCACGCATCTTCTCTTGGCTGTTTCCCAAACTTCAGGATCAAAACCAGGCGGTGCCATAGGGTCATCTCGCAAAATTTCTTCGGGGGTATATAAATTCAAACCTGAATATTCAGGATTGAATGCATCATCAAGTATTTCTTTAATTAATTGTTTGAGAGTTGTTTCAGTAATTTTTTCCTGTTTTCCACCATGTGTCTTCAGTAATGGCTCAAGAATATGCTCAGGCCAGCGCGTTGGTGGCCTCGATCTCCGGGGATGTCGCGGTAATTTTTTCCTTTTTATATACCCCGAACCAAACATACCTTGCAACCAGCCTTTCACTTCCTCACTCCAACCTCGACGAAACTCAGGAGGGCGAGATATTTTAGATGCGCCTTTTTTAGTAAATAAAAAGACTGGCCATCCCGCTCCTATCGGATCGGCATATGCACAGCCTGGTACCGTGTTAACAGGATATCTATTGCATATGCCTATATGAGTTTTCAATTCCGAAAAAGCTCGCATTGCATCATCTCGCGCCACCGCCGCGGGATTCCTTAGACTATCCACCAAGTCTCCTTCATCCTCCCAAGGTGAATAATATTCACTTGCTTCATACTCTTCTTGATTATAGCGCTCCCCTTGAAAAGCCATGGCGGGCTGATCAGAAGGTCCTCCCATGACGTCATAATACCAGAAAGGGTACCCTTCCTCCCTAAGCCACCTCACGGCTTCTTTGGTTGCAACGTCCTCCTCTCCGTCCTGCTCACCAGCATATACATACAAATCAACCTCATCGCCCGGCCGATGTTCCACAGGATCAGGAAGTTCATGCGAATATTCGTCCGGACCAGCTGCAGCATCAGGGACGGTCATGAGTGGTGCGTCCGGATCAGTTATTTGCTCTTCCAAAACAGCTGCTAGCTCTTCTTCGATTAGTCGTATAAGAGGCTTGGTAATTTTCATAATAAAGATCCCGAGTTTGCAATATTAATTAGTTTTTAAAATATTACTGGGTATTTTTTTATATGAGATGCTTTTTATAGTATGAACAGGGTTGAATGGCTTAAGATAGGATTTGAAGTATTGCTTTACTTAAGTGCTATATTAGTTTTTGTATATGCAGCCTTAAAAGATAAGTACTAAAAATTATGCGTATTCCCTACCAGGCAACTTAGAAGGATCGACTTTTGTTACTCGATTCAACGCGTCGACTCGTTCTTTCGTTAAGCGCTTACAGTTGAGTTGTTGAATAAACTGATTTTTAAATAATAGAGAATAGTCCCAGCCAGCGCGGAACAATGGCGTGCCCATCCTGCTGGTCTTTGTCCGCGGCGCGCCCCCATAGCCCCGCCCCCTAAGCTGCCATGTTTTTGATATTTTCTCCCAATCGATGACCGGCCGGCCTGCCGCTTGACCCTCGGCATCGGCCTGCCTAGTCCACTCTTTAAATTCACACACAAGCTTTAATTCTTTAAGTGTGACATCGCGGTCCAAAGTAATAAAAATTTCTCTTACATGTGCGGCAGCTTCGTGCAGATCAGATTTATATTCTGCTTTTGTTCTTGTTAGTTTACCTGTTTTCCTTTCGCCGTACGTAAGTTCCAGAAAATCCTTATAAAGCCTCCCCAAATCTTTTCTTTGTAATTCAGCCGGCGTGCAATGCTGCATTTTCCATTCTTTATCTGAATGCATATCAAAATAGGGCAACGCATCACAAGCTTTACCAGGATATTTAATCTTTTCCGTGGTCCAGAGGTAATCAATAAAGTGCCCAAGCTCATGAATAAAAGTCGTTAATACCAGATTGCCTCCCATTTTAAGTGGCCACTCCTCCACCGCCGGCGTATCCGCGGAAACACCCATTGGCCATGGTACGCCCTTCGAAGGGTAAGTATTCTCTAGAGTTGGCTTTTCTGTCGCCCTCGACCTAGGCGCCCACCGTTTCCAGTCTTCATGCCAAGGATCAGTAAACCTTACATCAATTATTATACGTGCTCCACCTTCTACTGTAAACGCGCCATATGTCGTTTTTCCAGGGAGCTGTTCAAAATCGTATTTAACATTTTTTATTTCGTGCAGCAGGGCCGGCAAAATAGATCCCAAATAGTGGAACTTTGCTTCTTGTTTGCTCAATTTTGTGGTTCGAACCAAAAATTCTATAATCTTTTTATAAGATCGGCCAACAGACAAAGAATGAGAATATTTCTTTTTTGCTTTGCGTATTTCTCGTTCAACTTTAACTTTATGTACTTCTCTGTCTTTCTCATACATTGACTTCTTTTCCAAGCCAACGCTAGCCTCTCCGGTATCGGTCTCAAGTTCGTTTAAATATGATCGCCAGTTTTCAAGTATGAGTTTCATGCTAGTAATTAGTTTTTGGGCGCCAAGATCCACGTTTGGTTGCTTTCTCCCATGCTTTTGTCTCCTCGGAGCCGGCACGATAATGATGTTTAAGCTCCCGGGCGAACCGTGCTTCCCACGACGGATATTTTATTAATCGCCTATAACCATTTCTGCGCGCCCACCATGCTAGCTTATTCCATATAATTAAATAATAGGCCAGTTTTTGCCGATCATTACCAGTTTCCGACGCGCCCTCGCCGGATCCGGATCCGATATCAGTACCGAAGATCTCCAGAAGGTCCGGATGCCCCAGATCGGCCCTCACCATGCGCTCAACCCACCGCGTAAACTTCGACGGGCGCCGGCGCCATAGCGGCGCGTACGCCACGTAACCGTCGGGTGACAACTGGCGCACCAACGGATATCCCTGGTGTCTTCTAGTAGCGTGAAACCAAATATTTCCTAGTATATGATCTGTAATATCTGGGTATACTTCGTCATCTTCTGTGTACACACGTCTTTTAGGTTTCGGTGTGGGTTCAATACCGCGCCTAGGCCTTCTTTCAGCTGGTACTTCTGACCTTCTTATAACACCATGGTTCATAGGGCAATATTCACTTTCACCATTCAGACATCGACTAATGCTTTCTTCCCACATATAATCACTAATATCGTTCGGTCTTCGTGGTTTATCTCCACGATCTATAGCAGCTTGCAAACCGCCCGAAGTCCATTGGCCAAATAGCGTTGCAGATAGCTCTTCTTGTATTATTTGTTTGAGTTTGGACTTTGTTATAAACTGCATACTCTAAATAGTCTTGTAAACTGGATATATATCTCTTTTCCATAGAGACATCTTGATCTTGCTAATCCCACGTTTTTTAAGCAAATCCGCGATCTTAAACCTGGCCATAGTATCGCTGTAATCAAAGTTTTTTAACTGATAATCAGTTAAAAATGACTCACATAACAGGTCAAGGTATCTCTGATCACCATCAATGCGACGAGTCTTGAAAAACCTTATCAAATGAACAAATTTATCATCAGTTGTGATCTCGTCAAAATCTAGATCGTATAGACCCTGGCAATCAAACCAATCAACCACACGATAATGAATTAGATCTCGATCTAACGAAAGGCCTTCGACATTTTCATCATCATATAAATGTAATTTATCGTAGCTTACTGTGTATACGTTACGATCTGTAAAAACCTTAAGAATTTTTTCTTCTGGGAATATTCTTATATTGTTCGATTTATCTGTAAATGGTACAAGAGCTATTTCGTAAAGCTGGTAAATTTTCTCAGCCCACTCCTGTTCAGCACCCTCGTATGAGTGATGATGGGGCAACCGGTTCCTAATCAGAAAGTGTTTGTTGTCGTGAGCGAATCTAATAGCATCCAAATCAGCACCGATAACAACAATTCCCCACTCATAATCAACAGCCGCGTCCATCCTGGCCCTCACAGTCAGTTGCAGCCTTGCGAGCTTTTTTGATATTCTTGTGCCAACGTTGAAGCAGACGATAGTGAAGGGGCCTTTCGTTGCATCGCCCGCCGACCTTCTTAGAGCGAATCCCAGTCACCCATGCCGCTAGCCAGATTCTTGCATCCGTCCTGTATTTGCAATCCCTCTTTACCCTGGGAATCATTTTAATAATATGTTTCATCCAGGTATTCGCAGCATCTTTCGGGTTAGTCCTGTCCATGCCTGGGTACATCTTTTCATAGATTGGCCACTGCTGCAGAAGCCCGATGGCCATGGGCTTCTTTTTAGATTTACTAAATTTTCGATCGCCCTTGGCGGACGGGTTATAACCGGACTCCATGCATGCAGCTGCCAAGAGCATACCACGCATCTTAGGCGGGGGGTTAAAAGACTTCTCAATCTCGATTAGTTGAGAAATAATGCCTTCCTTTTCATGGGTCATTTTTGCCCAAGGACAACTGAACAAAGCCTCGTCATGAAGCTCATCGTAGCTGGGTCCTTTCTCGGTTTCCACGCTCTGGATGGGTTTGACAAAACCCCTTGCAACGGCAGGAGAAGGGACAGCAACAGATGCTGTCAACAACACTAATAATATATATCTCATAACTACACCAACGCGGCTTATTTCTCTTTGTAGAAGCCAACTACATGATTTTCTGTTACTAAATAGTATTGTTCTCCGAAAAAAGAAGCTTCTTCAATCATATGAGTCGGTACTAAAATTTTCATTCCAATATCCAATCTAGAATCTAGATTAGGCTGCACTATCTGCACGAGCTTGAATGTTGAAGCTTCAAGCTCGGCGCCCTCAGGCACTAAAATGCCTGATTGCTTTTTGACCTCATCGATTGGTTTTACCACCAAATATTTGTTTAAAGGATATAACATAACAGACTTACGAAATCTTCTTACTTAGTTTATCATAATAATCAGCAAACTGGTTAATATCGTCACCTTTAGACAGCATACGATAAGCACGAACAGCCTGGCGCACTTCATCCTTGGAAAGCCAGCCATTTTGTACGTAGTTCTTTCGTAAATCTCTCTTGTGTTCCTTATAGGGTTCCATTTCATCTTCGACAGCCTTAAAAGCCTTAATGTACTCCACAACGTATTCTTCAGTAGTTAAATCACTCATTTTTTACCTCCTTAGGTACAGATAATATAGTAACTTATATAAAAATGTTAAAATATTTCGCACGAAGCGCCAGAGCAAGCTAGCTCACCACCTAAATTTGTGCTATCTTCTAACTCTACTATCTGTGCTAAATTAACTTCTCCTAGAGCAGACGAAAGTACTTCATATTTTTCCGGTGAGCAGTCCTCAAAAGGTGGCTGTCTATAAACATGATCAGTATACGGGATAACAGAAAGACCATTGTAGCAATCACGATTTTCCCACATCCACTCTCCGACATCGATCCATTCAGTATCTTTGATAGAAATTGTTGCAGAAACGTTATGTGTATTTTGCCCTCTATGATGTCCTGGCTTTACCCACTCTTCTGTAACTTTCTTAATTCTTTTCAAAAGTTGTAAAGAACTTTCTGACCGAGTGATTGCGCCTTCCGGGGCTTTTTGAGGTATCGTTATGACAGCAGTGTCATGTGGCCTAAAATATTCATCCTCGACCAATTCTGGGTGGTTAGCTGCAAGGTGGGCATAAATCGTCTCATTTTTACCAACTCTCATGCGACGAACATAGTGGTCATTATGCCAGGCGTGTATACCAGAAGAAGTGCCCAAAGTAAGAGAAGTTGTTCCAGCTGGTTTTACACAGGTAGTACGCGCTGCGGGTTTAATGCCAATAGCGCGCGACACCCGACGATTTTCTTTTTTGACAACGAGTGAAGCGGCTTTCATGTCTAAATCCAATACCTTGCCAGATGCAATTCCAGTCATTGACACGCCAATAAGCGAGTCTTTTTCTGTGGTTCGATTCCAAACATCTCTAAGATAATGAAAATCAGTATACCCAGCCTGAAGAGTGCCAATAAGAGACGCCACTCTTGCTCTGTTTTCATATTCTTCTTGTGTTTCTACATCAGAAACATTTATCTCTGTTAAATTACAAAATTGATAAGGCCTTAGAGCAATCTCACAACAAGGGTTGGTGCCCCAGTCCTTGTCATTAGAAAAGTAAAAACCAGGCTCGCCGGAGCCAGATTCTTTAACACGGTCCCATATTTCCATAAAGAAATCACGAGTAATCAGATGTCGCATGAGGACAACTGAATTGTTGGCTCTTCCTCGCTGAGGACTTGTTTCCCACCAATTACCTGTCTTTGCGGCAAGCATCTCCTCATCGTCTGCGGAAAAAAGCGAAATAAGAGCAGCCCGGCGAATCCCCCCGGCAAGAACAGCATCAGCAATATAACAAACAATGTCGTGTACTTCGATAGGCTCAAGCTTGTCTCCATTATCCTTTTCATCAAGGATACCCTGAATCTTAAGGAGACATTCTTTCAACGGCTGAGGGCCGGGAGCTTTGCCTCCGCTAGTAACTAGTCTGCTTCCTTTCGGACGGATATCAGAAAAATCAAATTTTATTTTTGACCCTCCTTTAAAGTAAGTTTGAATTAGGGTTTTTATTGAATCGGACCACCCTTCGATCGAATCTCCGATAAGAAACCTTCGAAATCTTTTCGAATTCGGCTTCTGAATTTCGGGGAGCTTATCAACATGATGCCTTTGGACAGAAAATCCAACACCAGTGCCGCCGAGAAGGAGAAACATGCACTCAGAAAAAGAAGCGATATGATCGATAGGCATGTAAGCACAGTTATATATCCTGTTAGGTGCCACTTCAATCGGCTTGCCACTGAATTGCATGGACCGCATAGATGGTAAAACTTTTTTTTCATAGACATAATTATATGCTTCTTTAATCTCTTTCCCTAAATTAGGATATTTTTTAAGATGCATATTTTTATTCCGACTTACCAACTCCTCCCAGGTCTCTCTTCTTTCAAGGCTCGAAATATATTTTGCATATTTCATATGCACTATGATATCCGATAGAATTCTATTTTGTAGTTCCATTGTTAATTTTTCCTGTTCGCATATATTTTTTTGCATTTCTTTGTTGTAAATATTTCTCACTAAGCTCAGCTGCTAAATCACCAGGCGCTTGAAGAGAGATTACTGGATTATCAACCTTGGGTAGGACTTTTATTTGTACGTTGCTCGTATCCATGAAGATAGGAAACACTAGTCCATCTGGGCCATTTCTATTTTTAGCAACGAACATCCGTCCGGTATTAGCAGTTTTGTCTTTGATTGTTCTAGAAATAGAACAAATAAAGTCTGATACAAAACATTTGTTAAAAGCTTCTGAGATTGATTCCATAGTCACAACTTCTGCGTTTAGTCCTGATCGGTTTGTTTGTGATGCTGTCCATATCGGACACTTAAATTCTTGTGCTATAGCACGAAGGTCTTCATAAATAGATTCTAATTCATTACGCTTCTCCTTAAAACTTGTAGCAGATTTAAGCAAGTCAGCGTAATCTACTAAAATCATATCAATTTTATGATTTCTTTTTTTTAATTTTTCTAGGTGCATACGCAAGGTACTTGAAGAAGCAGTCTTTGTTGGATACTCTTTAATAATCAAACTACCTTCCAAATCGCTAATCGCCTCCAATACTTCCTCCTTTTGATGAAACAAGGCACTCAAAGGCACTTTGCTAATGCAACTATCATACCTTTGACCAGTTGCTGCCTCCGAGAGTTCTAGTGTGTAATGAACAACATTTTTGCCAGCCTTGACCGCATGTGAACCCAAATGAGATAAAGCCATCGACTTGCCCGCTCCCGTAGGCGCGATTATAACACCCAGCTCGCCAGACCCTAGGCCGTTGTTCATTAGAGAGTCAATCTTCTCCCACCCTGTAGAAATTGGATTTCTAGACTTAATTTCATATCTCAACTCAAAATCTTTCAAGAACTCATGTCCGAAATCGTTATTTGTGCCAAGCCTAAGGGCGACGTCGATAATCCGACGCACTTCATCATAAGAAGAATTTTGTATTAAATCTACCGATTTCATTAAAGCTTCTTTAAGCTTCTGTTTCTTACAAAAATCTAAACTAGTCTCTTTAATATACTGTTCATCTTGTACGCTTTTGATACAAACCCTAGCAAAATAATCCCTTACTTGTTTTTGTACAGCATCGTTGTGATTTTTTAACTCAGTCCTCAAAATCGATGCTAGGATCTGCTTGGTAGGATGCACTCCATATTTTCTACGATAATCGTAGATTTTTGATACGAATACGCGAAGATAACCTAGTTCGAAGAACTGAGTATCAATTACCTCCTCAATTTGGTCAGCAAACGGACGGTCTTCAAGCACCATTTGTGCAAGGGACTCTTGAAACTGTTTCCCGTACCTTGAGAAATCAAGGTTTTTAGTCATTTATATTATCCTCCAGTACCTAATATTTTAGTTACAGTCTAACGATTGTCTATGGAGATTTTATTAAAATGTTGAAAAAGTTCTAGAAAATTGACTTCACCAAAACCATCCTTCATCATCATTTTAATTAACTCTGTTTTGTTAAAAGAGCAATCAGGATTTTTAATAGTGTCACGAATGATATTTTTTGCGTCAATGCTGAGAATCGGAGTATAGAGTTGCATCATGTGGTAGTTTCTTCTTAAGATGTCTTCGTTTTCCAAGACTTTTTGATATGCTTTAACATTTGTTTCTTCTGCTCTTTGTTCACAATGTTCCAATAAATCTGTAAATGTAGCTGATTTATTTTCTTTCAAGAAAGGGAAACGTTTTGCAACAGTTTTTAAACCCAAGCCATCAACCCCATCGATATTATCAGACTTATCACCGACCATCGCTCGGGCCATGGCAAAATTAGCTGGATGGATATTAAATTTTTCAAGAATCGAATTCTGATTTAAAATTTCTTTTTGAATTGGGCGATACTGCACCGTCTTCGTCGTAAGCAACTGAAAAAAGTCTTTGTCACTCGAAACAATTAATTTTTCAGTATCCTCTAGTCCCTTCATGTGAGAAATATACGCGATGACATCATCAGCCTCAGTACTCTTAAACATAAACTGGATAATTGGAACTTGATTGTAGTACTCTATCAATCTGGCCTGCTGCCAAATTTTATTTTCCATT
>Ga0208299_1000111_pt1 | contig 76556 bp, 93 predicted proteins | sample 15_taG_FD_184089 | JGI IMG/M metagenome (GOLD analysis project Ga0208299, IMG submission 184089) | Marine viral communities from the Subarctic Pacific Ocean - 15_ETSP_OMZ_AT15312 metaG (SPAdes) (version 2) | ecosystem: Environmental > Aquatic > Marine > Oceanic | place: Pacific Ocean | collected... | reverse complement strand
TAATCGTTAATCATTAATCATTAATCATTAATCCTTAATCGTTAATCATTAATCGTTAATCGTTAATCGTTAATCGTTAATCATTAATCGTTAATCATCTATCTGAGAGAATTTATCTCAGCTACCACGGATTGTATAGGAATCTCAGACCGGATTGATCGAGATCTGAGCCAGATCATGTAATGTGCCAAGTAATCGAGGTTCTAACGTTACTATTCAGATGTCCCCCTGACTATCCCCTTAGAACGCCGAATATGGCTGAAAAAACGTCGTTTGCTCCGATCAGCTGATTCAAGTATCCGAGATCCGTTACCAACTTGTCAAGTAAATGTAAAGCTAGATAAGTCTGGGTTCCAAGGGTATAACTGGTGAGCGTTCCTAGTTGACTGATTGCTGATATTGACGGTTTACACGTTATATCTATATACGCGAGATCACGAGATAACCGGATTCGTGTATATTGTGGATGGTCAATGCAGTTTCGCATTGATCACAACACAACAAACGGAGGTCAGTCATGACCAAGAAAGCAATCAAGAAAGCAAACACGAACACCTCAGCCAAGTCGTCTGAGGCGCCCGCACCTGTCTCAGAGGAGAAGGTGAGCGCGTGGACTGAGGTGCATACATCATACATGGCTAGCGTTTCCCGAGATCGTTTCAAGGACTTGCAATCGGTGGAGGGACTTGCAAAGCACCGTGAAAAGGTTCCTTGGAACGATGCACCCGAGAATGTTCGGGCGTTTCTCCTGACAACCGTCGTCGGGTTAGATGATCCCACGTGGGAAAATCTGATAACTTCGATAAAAGATTGCGAGATTGCTGCTCGTATCCGCACTTCGAAGGGTCGCACCGTGGTTTCTCAGCTAGTTGCCATGGAACAGTTTATCGGGGATGCGCGATCCGGTATACTAGAAAATGAATACGGTAGCTTTTTGTCTAACCCGTTCACTGGTGAGGAGACATTCACGTTCACAATTGCACAATACGAGTCATATTGTGCAATCACTGAGTTTGATCTAGAACAATCTGACGGTAGCTACAAGCCACACCGAATGACAACAGCAGGAGCGGCCATCTATAATGCCTGCATAAAGGCTACACTCTCCTCAGAGGAATCGGTACGTACTGCCAAAGCTTGGGTTCAAGCTCACCCCGTATTGCCTCCAGGGTGTATTCATACGGCCAATACATACTCAGGCGGTGGATGGAATTCCAAGAAGCAGCAATATTCGGGCAACGGTCCAGCGATCGCAATATTCAAAGCGGGACTGATAGCAAAGTGCGTAGCACGTGAAGCTACAAAAGCTGAGCAAACACTTGCTAATAACACTTGCCGCATGACTTCCAAGGCTTGGAATTCAAATCCTCAGACTATCGTAAAAATTACACTAACAACCCGTCCAAAGGATAGTTAGACGCACCGATCAAGCCCGATCGGTCCTATGATCGATCGGGCTTGATCTGATCTGTTTTATTGCAACTATTCAACAACAACAAACCAGGAAAAATCAAAATGAACCCGATAATTGAAATCATCTATATGTGTTTAGTTAGCTACGGATTAGCCGGAGGGGCGCTGTCTATCCCTCTTATGATTATTGGTGATATGCTACCGAATGATAGTCGTGTAGCTGCGGCCATTTGGATGTTTAACCTGAGCACTCTGAGTGCATTGTGTGCTCTGGTGCCAGTTCTATTTATCGGTCTCGCGATATCCTAAACAACAACAACAACAAACCAGGAAAAATCAATGTTACCATTCCATAATACTAGGTCTGATACATGGCAAAACGACGCGAATACCCAGCGTTTGCTTCGTATTCTATTAGAGAATTCTCCGCGTATGGTGGGGCTGTTTGAGGTAAATGAGAACGGGTTCATCGACGATAGCGGAGCTTTCTATATCGGGCAGCTAATGCCCCTTCATGCTAGTGAGGAGCTTTCCCATATTCGTAACAGGCGTATAGATCTCGGAGCAATCGGAGGTGATCGTTACGTGTTCATGTTGGTCGAAATTAATCAACTTGAGCGCCTTCCCAGATCCATTTTGATCCAACAACAACATAAGGGGCAATCATGACATATATCCCACCGTTTCATGAGCCGGTAGCCGAGGAGCAATCCTATTTTCTACACTTGCGCGTGGTTAAGGCGATTGAAATGTTTCCTGCCTTAAGTATGGCGATCAAGTCGCACGATCGAGATCAAGTTCATAAATTGATCCGATCGATCCGTTCAGAGCTATTGGAACTCCTGAACGGATCGATCGGTCTACAAGTCGGTGAGATCTCCTGCATGCGATATTTCAGCGCTGCCGCTGAACCCTTGACGCAAGTAATTGACGGGAGATGTCTTATTATGCGCAGGCGTTTTCCTGTGTTGCTGTTTGATCGGTACGTTGCCAAGTCGCGATCAATTGTGGAGAGACTAAGGCGAGATTTGGAAACGATAGGACTATCCGAGCACGATCTAGGACTTATGGTAAACGGACACAAACAATGCGAGTACGACATCGATCGCTATCCCGACTATAACCGACTCTAGACCAGCCCAACAACGCACCTAAACCCGTTAGACTAACCTCTAGCGGGTTTTTTTATGTTTGGGCCTATTTGTAACTGCTCAGACTGGTGTATGTGAACCGGTTAGACGATTTAACCCGCTTCATGTTATTCGGATTCAGAACAGATCGCTGACAGGTGCCTTTATTGACCAGCAAAGCGCGATCCTGTGGTACTGCTCAGGTGCGATCTGCTCAGCTTGTGTCGATCGGTCTCAGCGATCGTTTGCTCTATAGCTAACTAGGTCACCTAGTGAAACGCGTTCTAGTTTCTCCGGAGAAACGTGTTCTAGCTCAGATCAAATTCACCGGAGAAACTTGTTCTAGTTTGTCGGATTCTTGATCTGATCTGAGCCATGGTTTCAGATCAAATTCTCGACACCTACTCAGACGATTTACATAGCTATCTCAGAGGTCAATGATCATGAGATACACCCCGATCCAATGGTGATCTGGTTTGCAGAATTGAATAATCAAATACAGTTAGCCTATCCTGGAGTATGTAACTCACTAATTGGCTGGTGTCGTGAGGGATTGTGATGGATGTGAGGTACTACCGGCCTCCCTGATAAGGTAGTTAGAAAGTAAGTTTTCGAGCAGTTGCATAGTAATCTGTCTGTACACCTGTCTAAGCAACACTGATTTATCAAGCTTCTAACGTGGCTATCAAATTCGCATTCGACACAGATCTAATAGTGGAGGATCTAACTGGACAATTGGATGATCAGAGATCGTGCCAAGCTATAATCTAAACTGGTCATATCAAAACTATCGGCTTAGGAACTCGATGATCCAAGGTTGCAGAGTCGGACTATCAAGCATGACTGATCAAGTCGCTGATAGTGGAGTATCAAAGCGGACAACTGAACTATCAAGCTTGTAAGCGAACTAATCAATGCTTCGGACGATAATCGGGTTTTCACCTATGTAATCTAATGCCCCACTTCTCATTATATCCCCCGCCGGTAATCAAGGTTCAAAGCCCGTTTTAATCGATTGTGGCCTACATCCGACAATTTTTTCATCAAATTTTTCAACTATGCAAATCTGAATTTTTTTTCTATGCAAAATTTCAGGGTCATCACTCACTAATCCAGTTTCTAAGCCTAAAGGTTTGTACTGTATCGGATGATTTGCATCTATGCAAGTTGCAGAGTTATCTATGCAAAGTGGTAGTTTAAGTATGCAAAATCAAAAGTTTAAGTATGCAAACGTATTTTGCTATGCAATTGACTGTATCTCATGTTTTTGTTTTGAAAAGTTCTTTTTGGCTCGGTGTTTTTTGTTAAAACCGTAAGAACTGGGCTAATTTTGATTAATAATTCGGTTTTATAGCCTAAAGACGTCAATTACTTAAAGTAATTTCTAGATCGTCTCCATAATCGGGGTTTAAAGGGGATAATTTTTTACACCTTATATATTATATATATACTACTACGTAGTAGTAGTATTAGGCTAGCTGCGCTAGCCTTATACAAACTGATCGTTTGTCTTGTTTGGCAACAAGTTATTTCTGCCCCTGATGGGGCTATTCGCCTAACATGCCTGTCATTTGTCGCTTCGCTCCAAACGGTTATCAATCCGCTGGGTTGATAACGGCGTTTTTCTTTCCCTTCGGGGGGCAGAGCCAAGCGAAGTTATTTAATAATACAATAATTATACTATTAGCTTTTTTGGCTTTTGCTTGTGGGTGTGTCGTCAGTTTTGGTATGTTATAGTCTTGAGCTACTGGGGGATTTACTGGATGAGTTTAGGTGGTCATACGGGGAATACGTATGTTGGGTCATCTGGTGACTGTGTGTATTTTCATTAGTGTTTGTGTGGGATGTTATTTAGCGGTTGAGTGTGTTCTTCGGATTCTCTACTGGTCATTATTTGGGGGTAATTGGTACAGATGAGTCGTCTAGAGACATCATTAGGGATGGATGAGTCTGTTGAGACGATTCATCGACCTGGTTGGTTATGCAATCGTTTGGTTCAGGGTGATTGTTTACGCGAGTTGCGTCGAGTGCCGGACAATTCTATCCAATTGGTGCTTTGTGATTTGCCTTATGGCACAACAGCTAACGATTGGGATTCTGTAATCTCGTTGCCTATTTTATGGACTCATTACCGTCGTATTTTGAAGCCTGGGGGTGTAGTTGCGTTAACGGGTCAGGGTCCATTTACGGCCAGGTTAATTTTGAGTAATGAGTCGTGGTTCAAGTATAAAATGGTGTGGGTAAAGTCGAAGGCTACGAATTTTTTAAATGCGAAGCGTCAGCCGTTGCGCAAGCATGAGGACGTGGTAATTTTTTATGGTTCACGTCCTGTGTACAATGTATTGAAGCAGCCGGGAGATCCGTATGACAAGGGTATTCGCAAGAATCAGCTAACTGGTTCTTATGGTGAGTTTAATCCGAGTCATTGTCGTTCTGACGGTGGTCGTTATCCGACAGACGTGGTTTATTTTAAGTCATCGGAGTCTGAGGGAACGGTTTACCATCCGACTCAGAAGCCAGTGCAGTTGGGTCGTTATTTGGTACGTATGTTTTCTAATCCAGGAGACGTGGTGTTAGACAACTCGTTTGGTTCTGGTTCTTTTCTAGTTTCTGCTTTACTTGAAGGTCGTAATTTTTACGGGATTGAATTAAATGATGAGTCGTTTCAATTTTGTTCAAAGCGGACAAGTTGGTTTGACATAGCGCGGAAACGCTTAAAAGAGGCGTGGAAAAGCTTAGATAGTGTCCATCGGGGTTGGATTACGCGAGTTGGTGAACTACGAGGCCCTGTAGCGCCCGTTAAGGCCCCTACAGCGAGCCCGGCTCCTGAACCTAGCCCTTGACACCTTTATTCGATTTAAACGTCCTCTAGGGGTGTGCTACAGCACGCTTTTCGTGTCATCTTCTTAATGCGGCGTATGTTGCGACGAGGATGAGTAGGATAGGCAGAATGAGTTGTAGGTCTAGTGGGTTTATGAGTTCGAGGTATTGTTGAGCAGAGTACTGAGGATATTTTTGGTACATTTCACTATGTAGTTTTTGGTAGGGTGTAGGAGTTGCAGTGTGTAGAGTATTTTGTTTTCGTTAGTATTTACAATTTCGAATGTTGGTAATTTTTGAGAGTGGTCTGGGATGAGTAGGAAGTGGCAGCCGATGAAGTGGAGGGGTATGGTTGAGTACTTAGTATTGGTGGGTGCGTTTTTCATATGTATGGTACTGTGTTTAATCTTAATACACGGAATTAGTTAGATGGAATTAGATGTAAAAGATCCTAAGACGATATTATTAGGAGCGATGGCGTTAGCTGCTGTGAGTGCTGGCGGCAGTTTATTGGGTTTAACGATAGAGCCTCAGAGTGTAACTGATCTTCGAGTTGAGAAGGGTCATTTGGAGGGTCGTTTATTGTTATTAGAGGGTATAGTGGAGGATTGCGAGTCTATTTTATCTGAGGCCCGGTCACGTCATTTAAGTAAGGAGGAGTGATGTTTCGTTTTGGTTATAAGATAGGTATTTTGCTAATTGTATTGTTAGTGGCGGGTATTTTCTATTTATCCTTAGCTTCTGGTCAGGAGTTATCTGCTGTTGATCTTGTGGTGTTAGATCCTGAGTTAGAGTCATGTCGAGCAGCTTTAGAGGAGTGTAGGAATCCGAAGTTAGACGACGGTGGATATTTGGAGGAGTTAGACGCGTTACAGCAGCGGATACAGACGATGCAGTCAGTGCCTGTTGAGCCGGTGTTGGAGTCTAAGTCTGAGTAGTTATTGGGGGAGTGATGTCTGAGGCAGAGAAAGACTTATACATGCGAATTGGCAAGTTAGAGGATGGTATTTCGGACATTAAGGTTGAGGGTGCTCGGACCTACAAAGATCTGATTAACCATCACGAGATGGACAAGATCAACTCTGCTTATGTGAAGGTGGCTTTGGAGGAGCTTAAGGAGGCGACTAGAGACCCGTTAGCGGACAAGGGTATGTTTGGTCGTTGGTTAGCTGATGTATTGACCCCTCAGACGATCGCCATTATTTTAGCTATTTTGGGTGCTGTAGTGGGTGCGAAGTTGTGAGTGGCCCCGCGCACCGCATTCGAGGTCGGTCGAACAGTTGAGGCCGATGGCGGGGTCAAGATCTTTATATCACAGGTGTTGAGAATAGAGTATCGAGTGTTTCTGTCTTGTTGGTTCTCCTGTTGAAGCTCTTGACGGCTTTTTTTTGTGTTGCGCAATAGTGCCCGCTAAGCGTTCCGCCTGGTCCTGGGACTAATTGCCACCAGGTGACGTATTCGTCGAGGCGTTTTGCCAGCACTATGAATCCTGTCCCTGATTTGCATGGGGCACGCTTTATCAGTTGTGCGCCATTTTCCAATCGCATGATTTCTCCTAGTTTAGTAGTATGAGCAGACGAGTTCTTTGATCATTTCGTCTATTTCGGTGTCTTTTCTATGGAATTTAAGTATGTTGAGCATTTTCTCATTGGTGCCGATGTCTCGGCTAAACCCTGTGGGGCTATTCTTATCTTGAACGAATAGTTGTTTAGGGAAGGCATGAGCGGCGACCCACATATCTCCAGCGAGTTCATAGATTTGTTGAAGAGTTTTCATATCTGTGTTTTTGGAGATTAGGTTAGGTTCATGGAACATGAGGTTAAGTGCGTGTTTAGCTTGTAGTGTATTGGGTCCGTCTGGTGAGTCTCCGAAGAGGAAACCGTGAATGAAGTAGAGTATGTCTATTTCTTGGAATAGTGCTGTGTTTGGTTTATGTGCATATCCAGAGAAGCCGAATACGAATGCGTTGCAGTCGGGCCTTTGTTTATGAAGTTGTTGGAAGAGTTCATTTCCTGCTGATTGTCCGCCTTGGCTGTCTTCGTAACCAATTTCGAGTAGCAGCATAGCTGGTTGTGAAATTTCATCTTTACTGTTGAGGTCGAACAGTTTTACGTGTTTGTTGTTTTTGACAAGTTCGAGCATGGCTTGTTCTTGCTGATTGGGGTCTGGGTCGATGTTTCCCATTATTCCTCCGTTTCCAGTGGTATGGTTTCTAAGTGTAGTGCAATTGGGTTAAGGTCTTTTCCGTCGTTAATTATTTCGAAGACTTTAAGAATATAGGTAGCTTGGGCGTTCAGGAGGTCATCGACTTGGAATTTCTTTTCTCTATAGAGTTTGAGTTCTGTTTTGGCTGCTTCGGTGGCTTTTTCGATTGTTTCTGCTGCTGCCCAGGTTCTGCTAATTCCGGTAGAGTCTGAGCAGGTGGCGAGGAATCGTTGTCTAGTCGTTGTTTGTGTCATCTTGTTTTCCTTGGCTTAGTTCTTCTGTGTTTATGAAGAAGATTTTTCCCATAGGGAAGATGTTATCGAGAAGAAAGATCATGTCTCTGATGTTTGATTTTTCTTTACGGTGTTCTGGCACTTGTGAGAGTTGTTTAATAGCGACGGCGAGTGCTTGTCCGACGATGTATTGTCCTCTGACGGTATTGAGGAAGTGTGTTGCTGTTTTGTAGATTTCTGGGTCTGGGTGGTCATTGAGTGCATTTAGTGTTTGTGTAGTTTGTTCATCCGTTTTCATGTTGTTTCCCTTTAATGGCGATAGCTTTGTTGATGTTTTTGATTTTTTCAACAAGGTTGATTCTGGCGTTATCTCTCGCTTCTTTGCCTTGTTCACCGAATTGTTTATCGAGTAGTTCGAGTTGTTTAAGAAGTCTTGTGTTGTGTCTAAGGATGCTTGCTAGTCCTTCCCTTGTGAGGGTGTCAGCGAATTGTTGTGGTGTCATGTGTTCCTTTTTCTGAGTATAGTTTTGGTGGGATTTGTAGTTTTGGTTTTAGTAGTATCTGTATGTTTTTGGCGCCAGCCGTGTAGTTGTCCTCCGCATCCGATCAGTCTTCCGTCTGTTCTGTTGTGGTCTGTGTGTTGTTCAGCCGCCGACGAACAGACAACTTAGTTACAAGGGCAGCAAGTGCAGTTGCGCCCACATAATGAAAGTCTCGCAGATCAACCGGAGCCCCAAGATCTGCCTCAAGCTTAACGAGCGCTTCGCCCAAGAGTGTTTCAAGCTCATTATTTAACTGTGAGGTAATTGGCGCCCATGCGTCATTATCTTCAAACAATCGTTTAGTCATTAGTATTGTTTCCATTTTTAAAGAGGGGTGTGTCTTTGAACCTGTTGAGTGGTCCTTTTGCGAGTTGGTTGATCTCTTCTTCCCATTTCCAGGGTTTTTCTAGGACATGGAGTATAAGTTCTATGCTTTCTCCTTTATTGGCAAGTATTCGAATGTAATTAAGTAATTTTCTTGAGATGTAATAATCGTCTTTCATTTGGTTTCCTGTTTACTGAGGTTGTGTGGGATCATTTGTAGTCGCCAGCCCATTCTGTTGAGGTTGGAGTCGCATGTCATCTTGGTGGCAATGCAGCCAATCTCGACGCCTTCTCCTTCTGGAAGTAGCAGCTTTTTAAATTCTTGGAATTCGTCCGGGTAGAAGAGTGGGAATTGCTTGTTACTGACATATGCGTGCGTGGAGTCGTTTTGGAGACATTCTAATACGCAGCGTGCAACCTCGACAACGGCGGCGTCTAGGGGCCGTAGGTCGCCAAAGCCAAAGGCTTCCGCGAGATGTGGGGGGTGCAGGTCAAAGCCTAGCTTGTAGCGCTGATTTGGCAGAGGGTCTGGGAAGTCGTTTTCTGTTTCCCAGTTATAGTATGGTGTTGTTTCTTCAGTGATTCTGCATTCGAGATCATATTTTTCTAAGAATGCTAGGTATTGGTAGGCTATTTTTCTTAGATTCATCGTTCACCTCCGAGTAGGTGAAGAAGTGCTTGGTGGTGTTGATCTATCCAGTAGACCACGAGGATACTGATAAGTAGTACAAGGTTTCCTTTTGAGTAGAGGAGCAGTTTGTACCAGGGGATTGTTTTCTGATTTTTTGTTGGTGTTTCTTTTCCCCAATATTTCCGTTCTCGATTAAGTATTCGAAATTGGTTATCTAAATAATTAGATATTTGTTTAATGAGGTTACGTTGTTTAGTTACTGAGATGTTTTGCGGCTTTGCCACGTTTACTAGCTGTATATATTGCATGATATTTCCAGGTTTGATTTTAAACAGCGTCGTTGCTGCTCACTCTCTAGGTGCAGAAGCGGCGTTCATCTGACCGTGCTGGGGAAAGTTTTTAGGTATGCGCTTTGAACCTGGATTATTCGGCGCATTTTTAGAGGGGCGGTGGGGCTGGGAGTGATGCGGTCTCGTTGGCCCTTTGGTTAGGTTAGTGTACTGTATGTTTATAGGGGGTGTATTTGTTAGTATCGGAGTGGCATTGGCGGCTAATCTGGCGTCCGCGCTTTGGTCGTTGGAGTTTACTTTGCAGGGTTCTTCGTCGGTCTAACGAGGAGGTCGTCGGCACCGCACTTCATCTCCGTAAGGGGCGGGTTGATCTCCTGCCCCCTGGTGTAGTGCGTTCTTTTCCTAGTGACTAAGTAGAGGAGTCCGTCTTTTTTCCCAATTCTCCGTTTTGTCCCGAGGATTTGTTCATTTTGCGATGGTTTAAGCACCCATCGTTTTGCTTGTCCGTGCGGCACATATTTAAAGGGTACTGGTTGTTTTGGTCTATTATCTCTTTCTTCTTTCTTTTGTTTTTCTTCTTCTTGTTGATCTAGGTATTGAATTTGTTTGACCCAGGTTCTGAGTCCTCCTTCATCGAGTCTAATGGTATTATTGCGTTTTGAGTTCCTAGATCCTCTTTCTTTCTTTTTTCGTTTCTTCCTAACTTTTCGTTCAACTACAATGATTTCGCTATTGAGTGCTGCGAGCGCATTAGCTGCCATGACTTCGAATTCCCAGGCTTCAAACTCATTATCTTTAAGTTCAACTAATAGCTCTGGTGCTTTTTTGTGATATGACTTGGACTTGGCTGGTGTCAGCGGCATTGGGATATTAATGCTTGACGCGAAAGCATTATGTTCTGGTACGAGTTTGTTCCAAGCGTGAACAACCTTATGTTTTACCATCCCGTGCAAGATGATGGATTCATCGAATGGTATCCCTATCGACTTAACGGCGGTATAGAGTTGATTTCTATATCCTGGTAAGATTTCCACCTCGGGCTCTACGCTTTGGAATTGGTGTCCTCTTAGGTCTTGTTCAATCTCAGTTTTATTGTTCACCTTCACATCTTGCCAAGTAAACATGACTGTTTTTCCATAGAAGGGATGTCCTGGAAGTGGTAGGTCTCCCCATCGAATCAGGCTTTTCCCTTTCTTGGCTCGGCTTCGGTGTACCTGCTGTAGTGCCCTCATTGATTTGATTGTGATTTCGACTACTTGCGTGCCTGTTTTAAGCCAGTCTGCCAGGACTTGTAAGTTTCTGACTTTTTCGTGTAAGCTTCTCGCTTCCGCTTCACTGACATCGAGTTTTAGGTTTGCGGCTTTATGTTCTTGTATAAAGTCCATCTTTTGTATGACGAGCCAAGCGATGATTTTAGCGGCGTGCGCTATGCTTCCTTCTGCGAAAGATCTGAGAGCATGTATAAGTGCGAAGTCTACGACATACTCATCACTTAGAGGATCTGGTATTGTCGCGAGCCATACTGCCATATCTTTGTTTATTGTATCCCATGGGTGTTTGGGGTCATAGAACGAGCTTTTGAGAAGTTCATTAAAGACGTGATCGGGGCTATGCTCTCCTGCTATCATTAGTGACGAAGCTACGATTAGGAACTTCTGCACTTGTTCCCAGCTAATGAAGTGGTGCTTCATCTCTTGCATGAGTGAAGTTCCAAAGGCTCCGATATGAAGTAATTTTGCTGTTGGTTGTAGTGATGGGTTTCTTTCTTGTTTCTCAACTAGATCTAAAACTTCTGCAACAATTTTTGGGATTGCTTCCGTGAGGTCGTATGCGCTGCGCAATAGTTCTGCGTACTGTTTGGTCCCACGCTGCGTTGTTTTCATCTGTTCGAGGTAGGTGTCTATTATGATCCAGTGATTGCCTTTCATTACTTTTGCCTGTTGTGTTAGATCCCCAGCTTCTCTATGACTAAGTTTATGTATTCGTTGTCCACAAATGGATGATGCAGTCCAGAGAGCGTGTAATCTCCCTGGATGCCTTCCACTTTTGTAGATAGCCATTGATTGATATATTTAATGAATGGTAGCGGGAGATCTTCTGACGACAGTATGTTTTCATTTATAGCTTCGAGCAGGACTCGTTCAATTCCCCAGAAGTGATAATCAAGTGCTCCGTTATAGAAGACGTTGTTATTGGTGAACAGTTCGATATCGGAGATGACCTCATCGCCAAGGCAGGTTGGATAGATATCGACATAGAGGAAATCGAATTCATACCCTTGGCATGTTTCCCTGCCGTCACCGTGTATGATTTCGAGTTTATTGAAGCCTTCCCTATTACTAAACGAGTTCGTGAAGAAGCTAATGATTCTCTCATCTTTCTCGAACACGGTAAGTTTAGTAACTGAGGGTTTGGCGATTGTTCTGAGTGCGTAGTGTCCGAGCCCCAGCCCGACTGTTCCGACGTTTCCATTTGAGTATAGGATTGGGAGGTGTTGTGACTGGCACTCCATCCTAGTAAGGCTCATCCATAGCACTCCGTCTATTCGGAGCACCGGCACGAGCAAATCCCCTATAGCGAAGTGTCTATTTAGGTAATCATCGAGCACTCCCATGGGGGCTCCGCTGGTGAGTACAATTCCGTCTTGGTCATAGGCTTTGAGATTGTAGAAGTCTGCTTCTTCTCTGACGTATTGATTTGTAAATGGATTTCTATCTGCCCATTCTTTGTTATCCATTGAAAGCTCGGTAGTTGAAGGTTTATTTAGTGTCCGGCGAAAACTTAAAGACTCATGTTCCCTCTACTTTGTACAGCGGTATATGATCCCAGAATCGGCACCGGATTAAGTGCTCTTTGACTATTGGCAGATTTGATATCTTGTTCCACAGAAGCGTGCAGTCGTCCTCTACAGCGCCGTAGAAAGCCCTGGCGTCCCCGCTTCGGAATACAGCAGCAATACCGACTATCAGAGCGGCTTGATCGGTAGACCATCCGCTGAACTTGTGATCTCCGGCTATCAGTAGCTTACAGAAGCGTCTCACAAAGGTTTCTTTCTGCTCTCTGGACTCCAGGCTCCGCAACTGCTGCATGACTATGCTTGGCTCACATTCCATTAGGACATTGATATAGACATCTCTCGCTGTAGGTGCCTTGTTCATGATTTCAACCTCTTCTAATTTCTGTTTGTCTGAGTCCATTGGTTCAACAATCACTTCAGTGCCCCTGAAGCCTAATGCGGATTCTTCGGTATCCATCGCCACAAGTGATTCTGAATAATTTGCAGATCATTTGATTACTTCCATGGGTCTTTGTGGGCGTTCAGCCTCCTCTCTAGTTAGTCTATCTAACTTCTCATCATTAGGTGGTGGGAGCACTTCAGTATCTAGGCATTTGACTAACTGCTGAACTAGCCGGGTCAACTGCCTGACCTCTTTACGGAGGCACCCCACCTCTTCATAAACATTATCTAGGAACCACGAGTGGTCCTTAACAAGATCATACAACCTCTTGCCATCGGGAGGGTTTCGAACTGCGGCTTCTATCTGGTAGATGAAGCGAAACTCTAGGGGGATTTCATTCGGATCTGACATCTTCAGCCCCCCATAGGTTCTCAGCGACGTCATCTTCTTCAGTTTCAGTACAGACCTCGACGCACTCCCAGTGGGGTATACGTGGCACTCCTGTTACGCTGGTGTGTGTCCACTCCCAATAGTAAATCCGTACCATCTTATTGTTGAGCTTGGTTGTAAGCTTTACTGTGGTGCCAGTCTCATGTGGGTTGATGTGAATGGCTCTAATATCGGTTATATCTGTATACTTCTTGAGCATCTCAAAGAGTATATGTAGTAGCATTAGTTCTCCTGTGGTTGTGTTTTAAACGATGCGTAGGAGAGGTCGCTTCCATCAGCTTCCCTCACGATGCCTACGCTCACCGGCATGATTTTGGGCCCTCCACAATGGAACTGCACGCTCCGGCTGACTGAGGGGTACGGCCTTCATGCGAGGTTGCAGGATAGTCAGCCGTCATGAGATTAAAGGCCCTCCTCGGGCTCGTAGGCGTTTGGGTCGAGGGGTACGGGCTCTAGACCCTTCGAAGTGCGGTGGATGCGGTTCCAGGCCCCGTGGCACCCTCTACAGATCGGCTCGCGTTGGCCGTCTACTCGGATCGATGGAACGCGGTCTGGATTGAATGCGATAGGTCGCTGACAACCGGCGCATTCACCGAATGCGATGATGTGGGGCATTGTCTATCTCCTGCTGTGTGATAGAGTGTTACACAGTATATATACGTATTCGGTTACGAATTGACGACAGGGGGTGATATGGGTGGTTACGAGGTGGTTTACTGTGATCCGCCCTGGTCGTACACACACAATACCTACTCGGCTCGCGACAATGATGGTATCAAGTCCATAAGCTTGAGTCATGTTACAGATAAGTATCCAACGCTCAGCTTGGTTGAGATGATGTGTTGGGATTTGGAATCTATTTTAGCTGATGATGCTTTGATATTTATGTGGGCCACTGGTCCTGTATTGGAGGAGTCCTTTCCTCTCATGAATTCGTGGGGCTTTTCGTTTATGACGGTTGGGTTTGTCTGGGAAAAGGTAAAGGTGAACCCTGGCTATTACACAATGAGCAGTTGCGAATACGTGTTAATTGGAAAGCGTGGCACCATTCCTCAGCCGAGGGGGAGCAGGTCTGTTAGACAGTTTCATCAGGAGTTGTCTACACGTCACAGTGCAAAGCCTGATGAGATTCGCGAACGGATCGAAGAGATGTTTCCAACTCAGAAAAGGCTAGAGATGTTTTGCCGAACGCCAAAAGAGGGTTGGGACATATTCGGAAACGAGGTAGATAGCAGCATAGTCATCCCGAAGCGAAGCCGATTAGAGGTGAAGCGCCTTGGGAGTGTCATGTGGAGGAAGTGGGCATGAGTGTTGATGATATGCGTAATCGTTTAAAGATAAACCGGAATCCAATTCAGCGTCCTGGTGTAGATCACTGTCTCCGCACGACAGTTTTTGGTGGTCCTGATGCGTCTCGCGATGTTCGTCTTTATCTTGACAAGGCGAGCTTGAGGCACATGCTGGAGATTGCATCTAAGTCTTCTTTGGAGATGGCTGTTATTAATATGGCTGGTCTAGAGATTTCTGTCTACCAGGCTGAATCTGGACATACTTATGAGGTGTGGAAGATTGTGGGATTGGCCCCTAAGCCGCTAAGTTTTAGTTTTTAGGGGTGATATATGGATGTTAATAACTATCATTATTTAATGAGTTCTTTAACGACTCAGTTTCCTTTATTTCGTTTAGCTCTTTCTACTCATCAAAATACTCGCGGCAAGCCTATTTCGTTTGCTGACAAGCCGTATTTGATTGAGCTTTATACTGAGCTTCCCAAGTTGCCCGGTGCTGATATCCGTAAGGCAGTTCAGACTGGTTTATCAGAATTGTTTATACAGCTTATTTTAGAGCGTGCAGGCTGGGCGGGTAAAATTACAGCTTACGTCTTGCCTACATTTACAATTAGAGATCGATTTGTCCAGAACCGAGTGAACCCGTTACTGGCTTCTATCCCTGCTTATAAGATGCGAGCTACATCGGACGGCAAGGGAGGTCAGGGAAACCTTAAGCTGAAGCGTTTTGGCAAGGGCGCGATGATGTTTTTGGGCTCTAATACTGTAGCGGATTTTATTGAATTCTCTGCTGATGTTTTAGTTATTGACGAGTTTGATCAGTGTGATCCTGAGAATCTAGCTAAGGCTCGCGACCGATTAAGGGCTTCTGAGTACCCGCAGATGTTTCGTTTAGGGAACCCAACGTTGCCGCGCACGGGGATTAGTCGTCTCTATGAGCAAAGCGATCAGCGGATTTGGATGAGTCGCTGCAACCACTGTAATCATTGGCAGCCGATTGATTGGTTTGCTAATATTATTCATCGCAATGATACGGGCGATTGGGCTTTGCGTGACAAAGAGCGGATTGGTTCTAATTTAGATGCTCGACCTATGTGCGTTAAATGCAATCAGCCTTTTGATCGTGGCGTGAAGCATGGGGCGTGGGTTGCGCGTCGTCCTTCAGTAGATTGGCGAGGCTACACGGTTAGCCGTCTTGATTGTTTAACTGAAAACTATAAGAATTTATTTATGGAATGGATGAGCGGTCAGGGTCAATCTGAGATGCTGTCTACGTTTTACACATCTGTCTTAGGAATTCCGTATGAGCATAGTGGGTCACGATTATCAATGGAGGCTTTAAACAACGCATCTGTTGGTGCAGAACTCGATTATGGTGGTGGTGATGCGTATGCTAATGAGGTGGTCACATTAGGCATTGATGTTGGTGCAGTATTGAACTGTTCGCTAAGTGTGATGCGAAAGCGTGAAGACGGGACTTTATTACGTGATGCTCGCTATATTGGGGCAGTGCGGACGTTTCGTGAAGTGTCCGACATAATTCGTCGTTATCATGTTGATTGCTGCATAATCGACTCAATGCCTGAAACGCGCAAGGCTCAAGAGCTTCGTGATGAGTTTTTGAGTAGTGGATCTTGTCAGGTTTGGCTGTGTAGATTTCATCCGACCCAACGTGTTGGTCAGCAACTTTACGGTCTAAAGATGAATTTCAGGGAACGAGTAATTACTGTAGATCGTACACAGGTGTTTGATGCCACATTTGACGATATTAAGCACGGAAGGCGTCGTTTCCCATCTGACATTCAAACAGTTTTCGGGTGGTCTGCTCAGATGCGTGCCAGCGTTCGTGTGTTGAATGAGGGGAAGGGGCGTATCATTTGGACAGAAGGCAGGAACCCGGATCATTATCGTTTAGCTGGAATTTACGACCGCATTGCGTATGATGTTATGGAATACGGTGGTGGATATTTTGCTGCCTAGAGCGGTCAGCGAAGATGGACGAGTGGCAAGATTACTGGTTAAGGATGGAGTCCCGTTCTTCAATTTTGGAGAGGGAGTGTCTTCAGAATATTCATCAGCTAGCAGAGTGGGCGGTTGAGAATACTCGCGGGGATGTGGTGACGTGCAGTCCTGGCAATGCGACGAGCGCGTTAGTCATCGGAAATGCAATTCGCGCAAAGTGCCCTAAGTACTGGTTTTATGATACCAGGAATAATTTTAATTACTACATTCCTGATTCTGATTATGGCGCTTATGTGTATTCCAAACTGCATAGTTGTGACCCTGACAAGATGGTTGATCTATTCAATTCATTAAACTTAGGCTTGCCTATATTCAGTAGTGTCTTGAACAGTTTTAATATGGAGATTGAGATTCCCAAATCAATTTCATTTCTGCATATTAATGCAAGCCTTAATGTGTTGGTAAAGCGATGTTTAGATCTCTTCTATGATAATGTTGAAGAGGGCGGAATAATCGTTTTAGATGATTTTGGCTGGTGGGAAGGATCTCGCCGCGCTTTTTACAGTTTTTGTTTTAGTCATGGCGAGTATCCGTTGTTGGAGAGGTGTGGATGTAGCCAAGTGTATTGGATAAAGGGTCGCACTCATAATCGCATTAGTGGTTATAAAATATTGTAACCGCTATGATACTCTGAGTGCTGAAGGGGAAAGAGATGGCAAAGGTCATTGGAACGGGTACTACATTAGTACAGAAGGAAAGACCTGTAGTTGGCGGATGGCTCTCTGCGCCATCTGTTCGTAAGCGAAAGGGTTTAATTCCAACTTCTTCAATTAGCTCCACTACCGAAGTCAGTGTGAATGAAGTTCGCCCTAGCTCTATCCTATCAAATGCAGAGCTATGGTCAGTTTATCGTCGCACCCCAGATGTGCGTGCTGCCGTTGATTCAATTGTCCGGCGGGTGGCTACATTTGATTGGACGGTAGAGCCAACCGTGGATGCAACAAGCGATTTATATCTACAGGCTCTAGATATTGCTAATCGTACAAAAAGATTCCTGTCAGCCCCAAATAAGAATGGTGAGACATGGCAGGAGTTAATGACTGCTGCCCTTACAGACTTATTAGTATTTGATGCTGGTGCTATAGAAGTTGTTTTTGATTCTAAGAAAGAGCTTAAAGAATTAGTTGCTTTACCTGGAACTACAATTCGTCCTGTACTTAACGAACATGGAAGGCTGTTGAAGTATGTTCAGGATATGGGGGACGGCGGCCTCGGGGGAGCATATCTACGTCAAACCACTAATGGCTCTCCCCCAACCTTCAAGCCTGACGAGCTTGTCATGCTGCAAATGTTTACCAATACTCAGTCTGGTGGATACGGTAATCCATTAATCGAATCATTGGTTAATGAAGTTGTGACGTTGCTTCGTGGTTCTGAGCACATCATGCTTGCGTATGATGCGGATGAGATTCCTCCTGGGATTTTGGTATTGGCTGGTTTGGCTGGTAATGCTGCTCGTGAGGCTCGTGCAGATCTCCAGAACATGCGAGGGCAGGACCATAAGATCCGCGTACTGACAACTCCAGATCCGGCTGGTGCTGGTGCTAAGTGGGTTGAGCTAAGGCACACTCCTAAAGATTTAGAATTCGAGAGCATTATGCAACAGATCCGCCGTACTGTATGGCGCGTGTTTGGTGTAATGCCTGTTGAGATGGGGGCCTCGGACGCCCTGCCTCGCTCCACTGCACAGATTCAGTTGGACGTGTCCACTTCTCATTTAGTTACTCCTATTCTGGAATTGCTACAAGCAAAGATCAACGCTCGAATTATCCCCTTAGTCGTTGGCGATGCAGACCTAACAAAGCTCGTCTCATTTAAGTTCGATCGAACAGCCCACCCAACAGCGGAAGATGCTCAGTATTTGTCTCAACGCTATCAGCGTTTAGTCGGAATTGGCGTAATGACACGGAACGAGGTCAGAAAAGAGATTGGTCTTCTGCCGATTCTGAATGGTGATGTTCCTACTGTAGACACGGCTCAGGGTCCGGTCCCGCTGGACATCTTGGTTAAAGAGGGTCCAGTTGGCGCATTAACCATTGAAGAGCCTTCAGTAGAAGATGAAATTACATCGAATGTTAGCCAGCAAGATATTGAGGACATTGGTGACGAGGCTCCTGGCGAAGTGGCATTGTCTAATCGATCGGAGCCATCCTATTTTGGTTATTTGCCAAGTGAATGGCAACCCGAAGGATTCTTTTCTAAGTATCGGACAATAGAACTAGAGCGCCTTGGCTTTGCAGTTGCTCAGTACGCAAAGTTTGTTCAGCCGTATTGGAGAGAGGCGCGAGACGAGCTTGTCTCTTCTTTATCTGCTAACTATAAGGATGGAAAAATCTCTGATGAGGCGGCTGCTAATCTCAGGAATGACGTAGGCAGAGCCGTCGATAAGCTAGCTACAAAGTGGGGCGTGGCGACATACCCGCTTTACCTGGAGGCAGCAAAGATCGCTCATGAATCAGCTTCCAGGTATGTAGATGGAACGATTGAGATTGATTACGAGTTACTATCTAAGACATTTAACAATAATGCCATGTTTTACCTGACAAATGCTGAGGGGCTGTTGGGTGTAATGAAAACAAAAATGGTTATGTTTATTGATGCTTTAGTTGCTGATGGTCCTGTAATACGAACTAATCCAAAAACTCCACAGATTAGTGCTCCTAAAGACGTTGAGCCTGGGATGTCGATAGAAGAAATGCTCGAACGCGCAATACATGCGTGGGATTCTCAGGAGAACCGAATTGAAAATTGGTCAGGAAAACTTGTTGAGCTATCAAATATTGTAGCTGTATCCAGTTTGTCTTCTGCTGTGCCTTTTACACAAGTTGGCGGCGGCGATGAATGGTATTACGAGTGGGTTGAAGTGGGCGATAACCGCACTTGTTCGACATGTAGATCTGAAGGCGCGATGGGATTCCGTGCTCTGAGTCAGATCAAGATTCACCCTGGTGGTGGTACTGTATGCGGCGCACGTTGTCGTTGTGTGCTTGTTTTCTGGAAAAAGAGCGAGGTAGACTCTGGAGTTGCTGAGATTCTGGGGCCTGCTGAGGATGAGTAGCGCTCTAATTATTTTAGTGGAATTCTTTGGATGTATAAATTATCAATTACAGGTTATTATCTTGACGTATGAAGTATAATTGGGCTACCGTTTAATTGGTAATTCTATTAGATTTCATTTTAAGGATGACTTCATGAATGAAAAATCTAGTGACGTTGTGTCTGCATTTTCAGATATTAAGAGCATCAAGCCGGAAATTTGCGAATCTTCTGGTAAGCGCTATCGTGTAATCAATTGTCGTGAAGAGTTCACTTTGCCTTTGTCTATGAGAAAGTCAACTGTGTTACCTGAAGTAAAAGTTGATGTGGATGCGACGGATGCTCCTGCTGTGGCGGGTGCTCCAAGTCGTCTTGTTGAGGGTTTGGCTAGTTCTACATCTGTAGACGCTTACGGCACAGAGATGAGTCGTGAGGCGCTTTTCAAGATGAGAGATCAGTTTGAACGAGGAGTCCCATTACTTCCTCGTCATAATAATGGTCTCAGTGGTTCAGTGGAGTGGGACCAGGTAATTGGTCGTACCATCCGTGCTGATGTTGAGCGCTCTAATGTTGCTAGGGCTGCGGAAGGCGGTGATCAACAATATGTATTACGAGTTACTTCATCTCTTTATGATGATGACGACACATCCCGTAAACTGTTAAATCGTTTAGCTGCTGGCCAATCAATTGGTCAATCAATTGGCGGATGGTTTATGCAGGTTCGTGTAATAAGTAATGATGAAGATGAGATTGAGCGTGTCATTGTAGATGACGTGGAGTTAGATCATTTGGCAATTACTCGCGCCCCAGCCAACCCTGACTCAAGTGGTCTTTACGCTTTGCTCAGTAGACTTGATGCTGGAATTAAGAAAGCTGAATCCGATTCAGATAAATCAGATCGCCATATTGTTTCTGTGGCCGACAACAATGAAACTGTTACTGTGGTATACAAGAAGCTAGATTCTGAAGATAATGATAATGATGAAGAGTACGGCACAAACATGTTGAGCACTGATGACGAATCACTAGAGGTTCGCGAGGTTACGAAATTCTCGGACCTACCGCTTGCGCCTGAAAATGATCGGTGGGGATGGAACACTGAGTCTCAGAATGAGATTCTTGGTCCTGATGGGGATAATTGGGATACATATAAAAAGGCGCATTTGTGGTTTGATCCCAAAGACGCTGATTCAAAATCTGGTTACAAACTTCCTATTGCCAGGATGTATGGTCCAGAGTTACGAGTTGTTTTCCGGGCTGTTAGTGCAGCCATGGCAGCGCTAAATGGAGCCCGTGGCGGCGTTGACATCCCTGATGCAGATCGCAAAGGTGTGTATAATCATTTAGTGCGTTATTATAAAGAGTTTGATAAAGAGCCCCCTGACCTTAAATCAAAAGCTGAGGCGGATGAATTGAGTAAGGTAAACGAATTTGTGGAAAGTTCTAACTTAGAGGACCAGCCTTCTGTAGAAGAAGTGGTGGATCTCAGTTCTGAAGTTTCCCAACCCGAATCTTGTACTGAAACACAAGATAATCAAGTAGAACTGGCTTCGGTTGACGCTCAAAGAAGCGCAATACCGGCCAACCCGGTAATAAACTCACATGAGGTAAATGAAATGACTGATTCTGATTTTAATAAGATTCAGGAACTTTTGTCAGCATCTGTTGGTGGGTTGGCCGAGCGGGTTAAGGATTTGGAAGCGAAGCTTTCTGCCCCAGCACCCGTTGAGCCTGCTCCAGCACCAGTTGATGACGGGGTGAATGAGAAACTAGAGCGCCGCTTGGCTCAGGCTGAGTCCATGCTTGCTAAAATTGCGGAAAACCCTGTACGTCGAGGACTTGCTAACACAGCATCTCTCCGCGCCGGACCTGGTGCAACTAGCGAGCTAGACGGCATGATCACTCGTGCTCGTGAAGGTGGTTCGTGTCCATCGCTTTGCGCTATTATGGAACGTCATAAGGATGTTCTTGCTGAAGAAAATGGAGTAAGTAAAGTTACTTCTAGTCAGCTTCGTGATCTTCTTGCTGCTGGCCTTCGTGCTGCGGCCAATGATGGTCTAATCGGTAACTCTGGCCTAACCGCTAGCTGGGAATAAGGGGCTCTAAAATGACTATGAATCCAAACTGGATGGGCGCATCAGATCCCCGTCGCCGCGAAGCAATTGAGCGTGCATTGAACGTTACCAATGTTGGTTCTGTATTAATGCAGTCTTACATTAACCGAGTTGTTCAACAGCTTAGCGTTCGAGAATTTGGCGCATGGGCTACCCTGGACCATCGAACTGGCTCCGGCCTTGCTGCATATATTAACCAGCGCACCCCAGGTGCAGCCGGTGGCGTATGGGTGGCAGACACGGCGGCAGCTACAGCAGAACAGGGGACGTATGCTCAGGTAACATTCCCGTATAAGACTTTGCTGACGCAAGGTGCTGTTACTCGTAAGGCTCAGGCTGTTGGCGCATCTTATGGTGACTTGCTTGCAACCTCTATCGCTGGAAAGAGTGAGGACTTTGCCGCTAAGATGGAATCTTCCCTCATCAATGGTGACACTAATGCAACTCCTGCTGAGATCAATGGTCTTCTAACGCAGATCGATCAGGTAGGTGGACAGGTTATCGCCAATACCAGCGCGGCTGCTGGTGATGATCTAACTCTTGCCCAACTTGATGCAGCTATTGACGCTGTTCGAGGCAGCGCTTCACGGTCGGACGTTGTGATTTACGGCTCATTCCTTGGAATGCGTAAACTCAATGCCGCACTTCAGGCGCAGCAGCAGTTTTCCAATATGACGGAAATTGCGGCTGGCTTCAGAGTTCGTACATACGATGGAATCCCAATGGTTACTACCACTGGCATTAACGATGACATGGTTTGGAGCGGAACTGCTATCACGGCTACCACCGGTGCAGGTGCAGGCGTTGAGACGACTGCTCTCATTGTCGTTAATAAGCGAGACTGCTGGATTGAGGAGCTTACCCCTCTCACCGTCATGCCGCTTGCTAAGACTACGAGCCAAACAGAGTCTTTCGAAATGTTCTGGGACGGAGCGCTGGTTCTTGGTAATACTAAGGGCGCGTCAATTCTCGGTGGTCTAAGCATCGTTTAGGCTGACAATCTTAAGAACATCAGCCCTCGGAGCACTTTAGGTTGCGCCGGGGGCTTTTTCTTTTTATGATATAGTGCAAAGGGAGGAACGACGTATGCCTGCTGCTTTGACCGAAATTCCAGTTAATTATCGTTTTGTATTACGACGGTATGATCGCGCTCCAGAGATCCCCATGATCTTTGCCACTTATGCGGAAACAACGTATAGCCGAAACCTTAATCTAGAAGGCACCCCGGCTCCTACGATTTTCCTAAAGACTATACCTGCTAAAGAACGTGCGCTAAAGCTTGGATGGGTGGACGTTACTAAGGAGTTCAACCTTGAACACTCGCTACCGGAAACTGTAGTGGAAACGGTAACGGAAATCGTTGAACCAAAAGTCCGTGCTCGGCGCGGTAGACCTAAGAAAAAATAGACTATGCCAACATTTACAACCCGTCATCGTGTCCGATCACTCCTTGGCCTTGCCAGTGGTGTCACTGTTCATGATGAACTAATCGATGTTCTTGTAGATGTTGCAGATCAAATGGTATTCGATGAGATTGATTTGCCAGCCGCAAGCGGTGGCCGAGTAACTGCATTTGATGAATATATTGATATAGATCGTTACGGCGTCAATGAGTTCGCAATTACTAATATGCCATTAGTAAGTGTCGTGGCAATTACTACTGGTGGAACCAGCGGCACGCTTTTGGATTCCGATAATTATTATTCTACAGCCTGGGGCCAAGTGCGTTTAACTAACAATGAATCTTATTTTCCGGTTGGTCGCCGTAAAGTATGGATTACATATAAGGCTGGATTTGTTAATATCCCACCTGACCTTTCTCACGCAGCCACGATCATTGCAGTTCATCATTTTAATGAAGGGCCACACGTCGGTTTTCAAAGTGAACGATTATCCACTTATAACTATAAACTCGCGAATTTAGGCAATGGTATGACAATGCCGCCAATTGCTCAGCGCATCTTGTATAAATACCGCAGGGCTTTTGCCCGGCCATAGGAGTCATTGTGACACAACTAAGAAAACGCAAAAGGCCAGGCGACCGCCTAACGGTTCATACTCCCAGCGAAATCGTACACTGTCATCTAGTAGACAATTTTATGGTGGCATCGTGCAAGTCTTCATCAGCCGTTCGAGCACTAAAGCGAAAAGGGTTTAAGGTTTTTGAAGGCGCCCCCGCGTCAAAGCCAAAGAAGGCAGCCGCTAAATCAAGTCCAAACAAAGAATTAAAGTATGGAATTGAGTTCGATATTCTACGCGCAAGTGTTGATGACCTTTGTGATGAGTTATCATCAGGAAGCCATGACGCTCACCTTAAAAACTTGTTAGAATGCGAGAAAGGCTCGAAGGCGAGAAAGACGGCTATTGAAGCCATAGAATCGAGAATTGCAAAACTAGCCCCGTAGTGAGCATCTGATTTCTATTGCCACTGATGGTTATAGAGGATTTTAATATTATGAAAAAGCATATAGTTACTGTAATTGGTGATCACTTTTGCGTGGGTGCTCGGGATATTTGCGGATTTCCCAATCGTCTCCATGTGGAGTTCGGGAAGTCTTCCGGCCCAATGTATACAGCCGTTCTGGGGCATGGCGTGTCTGGTGGAATCCGCAAGGTGTCAGAAGAGGTGTCATCCGCCATTACAGATGCTTATTCTTATGATGCTGATGAGTATACAGCCCTGCTCTGGGTTGGTGTTGGAGATCTAAAATCAGGCGGCATCCCATTTAGCGCTTGGGAGAATATGCTAGATCATTGCCTTTGCTCTCTCTTGGCTGCTGACATGAACGTATATGTAATCATTCATAACTGGCCTTTTGACGCTTCTTTCTTTGATAAGTCTTGGAAGAAATGGGTTATCAAAATTAATGATATTAAAAGAAGGCTTTGTAAAAAGTACGGTATTTGGTTTATACGAGTAGACGTGGAAACAGAAGACTTTGCAGATCTTTATTCCCTTAAAGCTAAATCGTATCAATATGTCTCTCATCAAATTGCTAAAGAAGTTTGCGCCGGTTTGAAAAAACAATCCGCTTCCGAGGACAGCTTTCCAGAAGTAGTGCAGCGGCCTTCTCGTAAACGGGTTGATCCTGTTATTGAATCTAATAATAATGAGGAGCAGAACATGAACTTAGTTATTGTGGCTCCAGATCGCGTTCGCCACGAAAGGAGATAAAATGCGTCCTTCAGTTCTAATAGTTTGTGACAGCATGGATCATGCTTTGTTCAACGACTTGGTATACAAGAAAGACTTGTGCATTGTTGGAGAGTGCCCAAAGGAGGGCGCTCCTAAGAAGTACGGCAATACTCCAATCACACTCTTAGATCATAGTGAATTAAATAATTTTAGTTGGATGAGCGTGGTGAGCGGCAGTTCAGATGGATGCGTTAAACTCCTGAAAGATACTTCTAATCTTACTCATGTAGTAGTGGTGGTAGTGGCTGGCGTTGCTAGTCCTGCTCTTAAAAAGCTATGCGATAAGGCTCTTTTAATAGAAGTTCATCCTGGCTATTTTGGGATTGTGTCTGCTGAGAATAATACATATGCGCTAGAGGTGATTGCAGATGGAAAGTCCCCGAAGGCTCCAGCCAAGGCACCTAAACCCGCGAAGGCTCCAGAGCCTGCCCCAGCACCGCCCGCGTCATGATTATAAGTAGCGCACAGCGTCGGTTTACAATCATGCGCCTAACAGCGTTTGTTTTGGATGAGATTACATCTAAGGCAACAATGAGTGCAGATCGTCAGCCTGTCCGTGAATCAATCTTTCAGGTTCGTGTTCATAGCGGCACAACCAATTCCGGCACTGTCCAAATAACCGGATTAGACATAGACGGTAACTCTATCAATGAAACTCTTACGTTTACTACAGCTGGCTATAAGCAAACCTCTAAGCGTTATGTAAGTATTAGCGCGGACGGTATTGTAACTACTGGCCTAGCGGATGAGGCGGCAGTTCCAAATATTGCAATCAAGGCTCTTGGTCCTGATGGTTCTATTCAGAACATATCGTACATAGTAACGAAGGGCTGGCCTGCGATCATGGATAGGAGTCGTCCTTCTCGTGCTGATTGGAAGGGTGAGATCCCAGGTTCAATGGAAGAGGAGCCAGTCTTCATTATGCTTCAGTGGACTGAAAACTTCTTCCCACGCGAAGGCGATATTTTTATAGATGATGATACTGCTGAGCAGTTTATTTTAACAGGAACCCCTCTGCTAGAGGGCTACGGTAGAGTTAGTCATTATGCAATCTGGGCGCAGAGGCGTCAGGGATCTGTATAAACCTTTACTTCATATTTAAATAATTGGAGGTCGTATGCTTGCTATGCGCGGCAAGATTGCGAATGATAAGAAGCATGATGCGTTAGTAGTTATCCCGACTATTGGCGTTCCCGAGCCCTTCCTTGGTTTTTATAAAAACTTTATTGATTCTCTTAGTCTTAAGGCAAAGATTGTAATTTCTATAAACCCTGTAGAGAAGTCTCATGCGGACTTGTCTATTAAGTTAATCAATTCTGTTAATCTACCTGATGGATGCTCTTTGATTATTGAGCGTGCTGACGGCCCGATAGGTTTTGGTGCGGCTATAAATGCAGGTTTGATTAGAGGAATAAAAGAGGGCGGCCTTCCCAAGTATGTCATTACGGTGAATGATGATCTAGTGCTCGCCTCTGGCTGGGACACTGGATTGATTCGCGGTCTTGAGGCAAAGTCCTTTTGCTCTCCTGTTGAGCTTCCTGATTCAGACACCCTCCTGCGTACCAAGTACGATATTTCTCATATCAATAAGATTGGTCTTGTAGGTCCAGTTACAGATTACGCTGGAGGGATGCAGCAAGTTATAAACAGGAAAGACCTGGGCTCTAAGAGTTATGCGGACTTTGCTAAGGAGTGGTCCGAGACTCCATTTAATAAAAATGTTCTGATGAGCACTAATCTTGTAGTTGGCCTGTGTTGCGGGATGAAGCGTGCTTTTATTAAAGACATGCTTTTAGACAACGGCGAATCCTACATTGGTATTTACGATGAGGATTCATTTCCTATCGGCGGGTACGAAGACAATGATCTTTGTGTGCGTGCTTCATTAGCTGGGTGGGGAGTTGGCCTTGCGTGGGATGTTTTTGTTGGGCACCTGGGCTCACAAACTTTGAATCGATACTTTCCAGATCATCTTCGAGGACGCAAGAATCAGTCGAATTATTACGAGAAGTGGAAAGATATAACTTACAGAAAAGCTAAAAATAAGCTTGTAAGTGTTTACCGGATAAAGATTTCAACAGTAAACGATCTAATGATGTTGAAGCAAAGCCTGTTGCGCCATTCAGAGATTGTGGACGGTCACGCGATCCTTCTCACGAATAATCCATTAGATATTATTGATGCTGCTGATTGGGCCGCTTCTGGTGCATCTCTTGATGCTAGAGATCATCAGTTGCTTCATGATTCCAGTAATAAGGGTGCCCCTGGTGTTGCCAAGGCATTCAGGTCTTGGGTTCTCGACATTACCAATCAAGATCCCGAGGTCAAAGTTGAGGTATGGCAAAAAGGGTTTAATGAGCGGGATGAGCGGAACAGAGCCATCGATATTGCAGAATCCATGAGTCCAGACTGGTGCATATCTATCGATCATGACGAGATTCTAGAAGACCGAATTACTAGAGGACACCTTGAACGGTATATGCGTCATCCTGACCCGCTGGTCTCAACTTGGGAACTGGGATGGCTGAACCATTGGGATAGTCCACGTATGTGCCGCATAGACGGTCCCTGGGGAGACAAGGGGGAGTTCAGAGGGGGGATGCGGGGGTCTAGGCTGTGGCGCGTTCTGAACGGGCAAGAATCGCGAATTCTAAGCGGGGGTGAAGATGGTCTTCATTGTGGGAATATTCCTCCCTTCTTTCCATCATCTGTTCGCAAGTCCGGTGCGCGATTTAGGCACTTTGGATATTTGAAGGCAGAAGATCGGTTTAGAAAATATCAGTTTTATCGCAAGCTAGATCCCAATCCCTCCATTTCTGAAGTCGGCGCCCACGATTATAGCCATCTAATTAATGAAGAAAAAATGATGATGCGTGTCTACAATCCAACAAACGGTATTGGGCTCCATATGCTAGTATATGAGAAAGAGGAGCCCACCAATATCGCGGCACTCCTCAACGAGTTGCACGGGATGATGGACCAGATTGTACTGGTGTGGACTGGAGAATGGAATGATGAGGACAAATTTTGGTCTGTTGCTGGGCTCGACGCCCCATCCATAGAGGCATGGCCCGCAACGGGACCAAGCCGGGAGTTGGCTCATTACGCGCAAGCACATAACGCTGCCATTATTCATCATCCTCTCGAAAATAATATCGCGCAAGCACGGAATGCTGGCATCAATTACTTAAATCAATTTCATAAAAATGGACTCGGATGGGCTTTATTTCTAGATCCCGATGAGACCTTTTTAGATATGCACGATACTGTTACAGCTATGCGCGAGATGGCCCTATCTACTGATGCGTGGGGGTGGCTCTTTAAGTATAGAAATCTTCTACCGGGTGGCGGATCTTCATCTTCTGAAAGTGTACGCATGGTCAAGCTGGATTCAGCCAAGATTATGCAGATGAACGGAAGAGTTCATGAATCATTTGGGCATTCAATTAAGCGTCTTCAAGATCTGGGCATTCACCCATCCTTCCAATACGCGCCGTTCTATTCAATCAATGATGGATTAAATCGGACACCAGAACAGAACGCGGCAAAGGTAAATCTTTATCGTGGTCTACTGATTGAGGAGCTTGAAGCTAATCCGCTTCAGCCTGGTCCGTGGGTTTCACTGGGACTGCAATACAATAATGACGGAAACCCCGAAATGGCTAAAGAGTGTTACGAGCGAGCGGTCATTTGCGCCGGGACCAGCTTTTTGCCATTTATGGAGTTGGCACTTTATCATCTTCGTGTTGGGAAATCATTACTGAAAGAGGTAGTAACTCGCACAGTAAGTCATCACGATGCCCACAATATTGCTGTGAAGGGCATTGAGATTTTAGACAAGCTGGCCCCAGGGCAACCCTATATAGAAACTGGTGGCCCTATTGCAAAGGATGCGCTGCTTCCTGATTTTCCATTCAGTGAGTTGATCGATAATATCGAAGAGTCTCAAAACAACTCGATAAACGAGAGCGAATCCTTTACCATAGAGGAAGGGGCCGGGCTCCGCGTATGAGGTAGTTATGTCGATGTCAGTGGATGCCGGTAGTCTAAAGGTCATAATCTTTAGACTAGACGGCAAGAAGCGCGGCATTAAAAAGGCAAGCCTAATTGCTCTAGAGCGAATGGGTAAGATTCTCCATGCGCGTATTCTAGAGAATATGTCATACAAGGATCATTCATTATCTGATTTAGCCAGGTTAGATCATCCTTATGCAAAGCAACGTTATGGTGGAATTCAAATCCATAAGCAGAAGCCCTACGTCGTTCATCAGCAGGGAACACACAACAGCCTAAATCTGAACACTGCTCTTACTGGAAAGTTAATTAAAAGCCGGTATACATATGAGATTAAACTAGACCACAAGAAAGCCCCATATGCAAAATGGGTTATTTATGGAACTAAGGTAATGTTCGGGCGTAGTGTATTATGGCAAACCGGCGCTGAGAAATCTACTAGGCGAAAAATGATGAAGGAAGCCATTAAGGTTGTTGGTGCAGAGACAAGATTAAAAGCTGGCATTCGGTTCATATAGGAGGACTTTTGGCAAATTCAATGTTGGACATCTTGCAGATTATACGCGGTCTGCTTTTTGCTGATAGCACCATTACTGGAATGGTTGGTGATGCGATCTATACTTCTCATATTCTTGATGCTGATGCTGGAACGGCGCCTCTCCCTGCGTATATTATTTCTCTTGATAATGGTACATCAATGTATAATGGACAGGTTCAGTTTCAGGATATTGAGGCTTACGGTTATTCGCGCATAAGTGCAGCCGAAGCCATGTCCGTTTATCAGGCTGGGTATAATGTTCTCCAGGCTAGTCGTCTCACGCTGGATAATGTTTCAGCCAAGGGATATATCTACGAAATCAATCGTCCCGATTCAGGTTATAACGATCGGATTAAAGCATGGTTTGTCCGTGGTCGATTCCATGCAGTAACGGCAGGATAATGGAAACTCAGAGCAGTAAACCTTTTAGCGCTACGAATGGTATCTCAACTGATATTTATTGTTGCGGAGAGCCCATCTATAAATTGCGGGCTGGGTTGCGTATTCTTACTCAGCGATGCACGGCTTTGCCGGATACTTATTTAGATGTAAAGTGTCCCAAGTGTAATAAACGAACCAAGCTGAGAGTTGGTAAAGAGTAGGAATTTATGAGTGTAGAAGATCGGCTAGCCAAGATAGAACGTCACATGCGCGGGATGGATGAGGAGATCAACACTATCTCTTCAATGGTTTCTGCGCCCAAGTCGGAAGAGCCCCCACCTCATCGCGGCGCTGCGAATCCAGATCAGATCTGGGCCTGCAAGAAGTGCAGTTCACGTCTAGGCTTTTATGATCCGGTAACTGATCTATTACGGATTCGGTATAAGGATTTTGTAACGTTTATGCACATTGGTGTTGGTGGATTTGTTCAGGTTTTATGTAGATCTTGCTCCGAAATGAATACGGCTGAATACGAAGGGCGAAGTGAAAATTCATCGCCTGTACCGGAATTGGTTAAACAGTCGGGCTAGCATCCATTTCCAAACCATGCTATCTTTTCTGAAGACGCCAGCCAGGTGCTTACCTCTAATTATGAATTAAGGAGACAAGAGCATGCCTCTTAATATACCTACTGGCACAACAAACGACATTTCATTTGGTCCAGCGCGACTCTTCATCAAGCCCTGGGCTGCTGCGGCCATGGGAACCCCAGACACTGACGTAGGTTACATCAGTGAGGATGGCGTTAGTGTTGAAATTACTAGCGAGATGAAAGATATTGTTCAGGGCAATCCTAAGCTTATTGAATATACTTTCAGCCAAACTCAGGGAGTTTCAGTCACTCTAAGCTCGATTGAGTGGGATTTTAATAATCTTGTCTATGCGCTCGGCGCTGGCGTTACTGCAAACGGTGCTACACTCAAGTATTCTTTTGGTGGAGATCCCCTTGTAAGTTCCGTAGCGCTCAACATTGAGCACCAGATGGCGGTTACTGGTAATACACTTAATCTTTATGTGTGGAAGGCCGTCAGTGAATCTGGAGTGAGCTTCCCGTTTGGCGCTGACGAGCATACATTTGAATACAAATGGAAAGCTCAGCGTGCGGACACTGATTGGGGTGGCACCGCCTTGACTTACGAAAAGCAACTGATTCAGATTTTACGATCTAGCTAATCGTTTAGTTTAATCTGGAAGCCTTGTTGGGCTCGTGATATGGTAATAATGCCTAACGATGCCCAAGGAGGTACAGGTGCAAGAAGAAACAACTAAGATAGATGAAGTTAGCAATCCAGGGTTAGATCTTACTCAGATGCTGGATACTTTAGTCCCCCCAAAAACGGTTACTGTAGTTGATGTGTTTGGAAATGAGTATGAGACCACTTCGGTCTGCTCAGCAAGATCACAGATTCGGATACTGAGAAAGTTTGAAGAATTGCAGACATTGCCCGCTATTGCAGAGCAACTCGGAGACGATATTGCTATTGGCGATGCGGGATCGATCGCTGCCCTCATTGTAAAGGTAGCGTCTGACCCTCAAGTGCTTGGTGGAATTGCCTCAGCTTTTGAGATTGGTCATCCAAAGACTTACAGTCTTGCTGTTAAAGCTGCTAAGAAGCAAGGATTAAAAGAAATTGAAGATGCTGCGGATTTATTTCCGATTGAGGAGTTGGTTGCTGCCGTCCTCCCTTTGTTCATGCGTCTGTTACGCAAGAGCGCGACAGCGATAAACGCCCTAACGGGAGCGACGACCCCAGTAGCGTAGAGGGGTTAAAAATGATCCTTGGCGCATTATTGGCGTCTGGTCATTCTCTAGATCAAATCCTTGACATGTCATGGGATCAAATTGGTTTAATGGGGGAGTGCGTTTTAATACATAAGTATGAAATGCTTAATTCCCTCATTGAACCTGTAATGGTTTCTATGGGTGGTAAGTATAAATCGGGTAAAGTTAATCGTAAAAGTAGAAAACAGAAAACCAATAAGTCAAAACTTACGCCTAAGCAGCGTGAAGAGTTATTGATTCATCAATTTGCGAGCGCGGGAATCCCGATCGGTGTAAAATCGTGACTGGAGAATTTGAATGGCTAAGGCGAACTTAGGCGAGCTTTTAATTAAGATCGGCGTCGATACTAAGAAACTCGATGCCGGTCTTACTGATGCTGGTAACAGTTTAAAAAGGTTTGGTGTAAGTTCTAGGGCTATTTCTGCTGGTGTTACCGCAGCTTTCGCGGGTATGACGCTCGCAGTGGCGGCGTTCGGGAAGGCTACTACAGAGGTTGGTGCTGGATTTGAGCAATCAATGGCAACAGTGGGTGCTGTTGCTGGTTCAACAGAGGCTCAGCTTGGCCTCATGGAGACCAGGGCTCGTGAAGTTGGTCGAAGCACTTTATTTACTGCTCGCCAGAGCGCAGATGCGATGGTTGAGTTTGCTCGCGCAGGCTTTAAGGCTGGTGAAATCATCTCGGCCACTGAGCCAGCCATTAACCTGGCTGGTGCAACTGCGGCTAATCTGACTAGTGCTGTAAAGGGAGTAGCGGCGGCGCTAAAGGTATTTCAACTCGACGCTGGTGAGGCTGCTCGTGTAGCAGATGTTTTTGCTGTAGCCACTCAGAATTCATTGTTTGATTTGCAGGGTTTAATTGATGCTATGAAGTATGGCGGTCCCGCTGCCGCTGCGTTTGGTCTAAGTATTGAGCAGGGAACTGCCTATATGATGGTCCTGCGAAACTTGGGTTTAGAGGCGAGTCAGGCTGGTGTATATCTTCGTCAGATTTTAACTAGCGCGGCCAACTTAACACCAAAGGCTGCTAAGATATTTTCTGCGGTTGGTATATCTGCTGAGGAACTTGACCCAACCATTAATCATCTTGACGATATTATTAGAAGACTTGGCGACACTACTGAGCTGAGTGGTAAAAAGATTCAATCTGCGTTTGGAACTCGTGGTGGTCCGATTGTTGCAGCCCTGGTTAAGCAATATCGTACACTTGGAGAGGAAGGGCTCCATTTCCTTAAGTTTCAAGAACAACTGGCTGAATCCGCAGGCGAAGCGGAAAAGATGTATATCCGGCAGATTGATACTGTAATTGGCCAGTTTACTATTGCGAAGTCAGCAATGGAAGACTTGTTCATTGCGATGTTCTTTGGATTTAATTTAGAGCTAAAAGATCTCGGGACTGCATTTGCGGAGCTATTTAACGCAATCCGAATTGAACTTAGTTCGAGTGGTTTCAGTGACTTCGGTGAGCCAATTAACGACTTCGCTGCCATCCTGAGAAACAACAAAGAGGGAATTGCGAAAGCATTTGTTGGCTTTGCTGAGGCCATTGCTGGTGTCGGAAACGCCCTAAATACGCTATTGCTTGTACTCCCGCTGGTACTTTTTGTATTTAATAATTTCAAAGGACTGCTCTATGGTCTGGCTACTGGTGGTTTCGTCCTGGCTACTAGCTGGGTAGTTCAGTTCGCTGGTGGACTCGCGACAACAGGAATTGTTTACGGGCGGTTCACGGGTGCGGTCGCCTACGCAACGGTTGCTCTGGGCGAATTCACAGCAGCGCTGGCCTTGTCAACGGGCGCTGTGCTGGGGATAGCGGCTGCTATTGGGGTGGTTGTTTACGCGCTATTCCGGTGGAAAACAGCAGAAGAAGATCTCGCAGCCATTAGAAATAAGAAAAAGGCACAGAGATACGCTGAGCTTCAGCATCTTACAGATCTGAGGCAGTCTACTGATGCAATGGTCCTCTCTTTAATTGATCGTGCAGTTAAAGAGAAAACCCTCTCTGAAGAATTAAAGATTCAACTGAGACAGCTTAGCGTCTTAAATCGAAAGCAAATTGAAACGGGATTGGCAGCAGGAACTCTGTTTGAAACTTCAGAAAATGCTGTCATGTCTTTGGCTGCTGCCTTTGAGATGCAAAAACAAGGGATGACGGGTGCTGATCGCTATCTTCGTGATGCAGAAAAGCATCGGCGCGGGTCACTAAAAAGTGCAGCAGACCTAAAGGCTGAAAACGCGACATTAGTTCAGCAGTATGACGCCATTATCAAAAAGCATGAAGGTACAGCGCTTGCGCAAGCTGCGGTTCGTAAAGAGGCAAGCACGCTTTTTGGTGAAGAGGTAAATAGCACTGAAGATGTCATTCGTGTATATGATAAGCGCGAAGAAAAGGTGGAGGAATTAATTGGAGGCGCCAACAGGCTCTATGAGGCGCTTAAGATGGGAAAGATAGCTCATGGGTTATCTCTTCATAGTAAATTAATCTCCAATATTACTGGAAAAACAGCAAAGCAAGCAAAGGAAGAGAAAAATCTAGCAAATGCAATACTTAAGCGACTAGAGTTTGAGCTTAAGCTGATGCGGGAGATTGAGAATCTTCGAACCAGGGGCGCAACTACTAGGAAAAACGATTTAGCGGCCAGTATAGAGGCGGCGGAAAAACTATATGCTGCCGAAATAGCGGCTGCGCTGGAGATGGGCTTAGAAATTGCTGCCATAGAGTCAGATCTGGTAGAAACTATAAGCAATCTTAAGCTTAGATCTCGTCTTGAAACCATTAATAAGCTGAAAGATATTGAAGAGGACGCGATTAAAAAAACGCGTTCAATGAGGGAGATGACTCAGGCTGAAGAGCTTCATTCAGAGTATCTCACGGCAGAAGCAAACTTAGATAGAATTTATCAGTTAGAAGTTGACGCTAATAATTGGAGTTGGGAACTTGCTAAGACATTTGAGGATGCAAAGCTTGCTCTTCAAAGAGAAGCAATCGCAAAAGCTGAAGAGATACGGCGTAATGACGAAAAGAAGCGTCTTGCTGATATTGAGCGAATCACTACAGAAATAAGCACTAGAGATTTAAAAGAATCAGAGCGTTTAGCATCTGAAAAGGCTCAGATTTTATCTCAGCTTAAAAGGGACGAGGTAGGCAAGCGGGAAGTTATAGAATCTGATTATGATTATAGAATTCGGCAGGCCCGAAAGGAGGAACGCCGAAATATAATAGAGTTTATTAATTGGAGAATAAGAAGAGGGCGGGAAGGTGTTAAGCGGATGCTTAATGCGGCGAAGGGCAAGGTTGCTCCTTTTATTATAGCTTTATTTGGCAGGGATAAAGAGTCTGATAAATACATGAAGCGTCAGGCTGGAAAAGCCTGGAAAGAAGCCCTAAAGCTTCAAAGGAAAATGGATCGTCAGGCAACAATAAATGAGCGCCGGAAAAGTAAGGGTAAGCCGGAAAAGGAGTTTGGACGTTTAAAAGAGTCCGCAAAAGAGGCGGCACAAGGGATTGCACAGATAATGGGTGCGACCTTGGGCGCTGTTGGCGCGGGTGCGGTGAAGGCTGTTGGGATGATGAAGTCTATAGCAGGGGCTTTTTCTTCTGTTGTAAGCAAGTTTTCTGGATTCTCATTTAGTCCAGCAGCTATGGCGCAGGAGCTTGCTGCGGCTAAGGCGGCTGCCGACGAAGAGGGTGCTGGGTTTAGCTATGCTAAAGAGGCTCGCAAGTATGTAGACGGCCTTGTTGATCAGGCAATTGGCTTTGCAGACGGTTTGGCTAAGGGTCTTGGTCCTGCACTTGAGCAGATAGCCGAACGTCTACCTGATTTATTAGATGCGATTATTGCAGCAATTCCGAAAGTGGTTCAGGCGATTGTAGATGTACTGCCTGGGCTTATTATGACCATCATTAACAAGCTTCCCGAGTTATTTTCAGCTTTGGTTAATGGATTAGTTGATGTTGCCTTAGCTCTATTTGATGCTTTACCGGAGATGTTGACGCAGTTCCTTAGTGTTGCTCTGCCTGACATGATTACAACTCTTCTAGCAGCAATTCCTAAGATCATTGATGGATTTGTTAAGGCTCTCCCTGATATTCTTACAGCTATTATTGATTCTATTCCGATAATCATAGAAGCAATTATCATGGGTTTGCCCGATATAGTTATTTCTATAATTAAAGCTATTCCAATCATTGTGATTGAACTTATAAAGGCAATCCCAAGGCTAATAGTTGCTATTGTTTGGGGGATACTTAAGGCATTAGGCGCGGTAGTTGGTGAGCTAGGCAAGATTATTGCAGAGGCTTTTGTTGGCGTGTTTAATTTCTTTAAGGATTGGATGGGGAGTCTCAAGGAGACGTTTAAGGGTGATCCCGAGAAAAGTAAGTCCCACAAGATTTGGACAACTATAGGAGACATTTTTACTTTAGGGGGTGTATCACGGTGGAAAAAGAATAAGGCGGAAGCATACGAGGAGCTTGGCCGAGAAATGCCCACTGGCGGGAATGCCTACTCTGGAATCAATTATGTCCCAGCGAATATGCGGGTAAATGTTCATAAGGGTGAAGCCATTATCCCTGCAAGCCGCAATGCTCAGGGGGATAAAGGGGGCATGAACCGTGCCGCGCCAGCCTCTTACGGAGGGGGTCCGGGTGGCGGCGGCATGGGTCAGCCTATAGATATTGCAATTATGGCAGAGGGTCGTCTTCTGGACGCGGTTCAGATCACTGCTATGCGTCGTGGTCATGCCCCTGAAATCAAAAGTGAGCTACGTCGCGCATCAGGTGTGACTGTTGGATTTAATCGTGGATCTTTCGACTATTGGACTAAGTAATGGGTGGACCTAATTCCTATATCATATTTCCCGAAACAGTATTAACTGGGGAAAATAATGTTGTAAGTGTTCAACCGAACACTGATGGTGAGTACCCTGGCCAGGGTTCAGCAGATTTAAACAATACGGGATCTCTAACAGTTGTCCAAACTGGAACTTATAAGGAAGGAGTTTCAACTTCAGCCAAAAAAACAAATTACCGAGTTTGTGATGCCGGTAGTAATTTTGCTGGTGCAACCTACGGCTGGAAGCCTTCCACGGACCTAGTTTCTCTTGGTGATGGCGCCTTTTTAGTAGATAGTACGAATGCCTTGGCTGCTGGAGATCTAATTCTCAACAGGATTAGCATTGGAGATTCTAATAAGTTTGATATCCTAAGCGTAGATTCTAACGATCAATCAGCACTATCCAAATCTATTGCAATTAACTTAAAGAAAGACCTCCACGGCATTACTGCTACTGGCGCTACCGTCTGGGCACCGTGGGCAAATGTTGGGGCTGGCACAGTAGGGTCTGGTGATATTTTAATCAATGATGTAGATATACGTGCTGGAAGCGACATTGTTGTAACTGCAAATGACGGGACAGGAACTTTAGAGGCTGCAATTAATGCAAAGACATGGAAAACTGGGGTGACTGGAGATCTGGCTGCTGGGACGATGAGGTTGACCAGCGGTGGTTGCAATATCAAGCTTGAGCTAAGTGATAGTGGCGCTACGATTTTAAATGGTCTTGGTGGGGCTGTTTCCCTAACTCAGTTTGGATATATTACTCTGACGCACGAAACTCATATAGAGATTCGTGGGGCCAATCCTGTCTATATAGGATCTGTATTTGCTGACGGCTATTACCAGACCCGTGAATGGTATGGCTATGATGACATGCGGTATTTTTATGCTGAGCATGGTGGAATGCTGACCAAGCCAGGATACGGAGCATGTTCAGTCTTCTGCAAGTTAGCGATGAGGGAACTTCTATATGTTGCTGAGGCAGCGCCAGGCGAGGGCGAGACAACATCAACTCTTAGAATTTCTTATCATGATGTTCGTTCTGAGTATGATGATTGGACCAGCACAACAGTAGAGCTTGATAAGGAGTTTGCCACTGGCTTTGGAGATCATAGAGCCGCCTTGCAGGTATGCGCTATGAGGGACGGGTCTCTGAGGCTACTGACTCAGCAGAATGGCCGTGATTGGGTTTTATGGCATTCTACAGATGGTCTTGTTTGGAATAGAATAAACGACAATATTCTGAGACGATTTACCACAGATTTAATGCAGGCTTCTCTTTGGCCCAGAATGGATGCCAGTGGTGATTTTCTTAGAATTGCCTGGATGGATTACACGTCAACCGGCACTGGAAGTCATGAAGCTCTTACCTATTATCTAAGAACCATTGTTTCGTCGGATGGCGGGGCGTCGTTTACTGAGCCTACCTTTTCACTATCTCCCTATACAATCAGCGAAGACGGTAAGGGTTCTGATTATTTCATTTGGACAATGGCTGCGCTAGGTGATGAATCTGGGACATTTTATCTACATTTTTCAACTGGAAGTCTTACACGAAATTTCTATGCTAGGCGTTTAGACGGGTGGGCCGACACGACAATTTTCTTCGCCAATGCTGCTTGGAACACTACTACGCAGGGCGCACATCTCGGCGCTGTGCGTGGGCCTGATTATTACTATGTATTCTTTCAGTTTCGTCAGCCCAGCGGAAACCCAAGCGCCGCTTGGATTGCGGAGGGGGCGAGTATGACGGTTTATGAGATAGATCCCTCTGAACCATTAAGCAGTACAAGTTGGCGCCGGTTGGGGATTAGTGGTCAATGGGATGGGACTTGTAAGTTTCAGCCAGCCCTCATCAGCTTGGTAAACTGCGGTGACTATATTTCTATGTTTGGTGCTCTAGTAGATAATGATACGGATGCTGCTACACTAGAAGCTGACAATACTTGTTATTTAAGATTTGGAAAATGGGATAAGAAACCTATCAAGGAAACTTATCCAGAGTCATTTCAGACCTCGGCCATTGAAGACCTTGTTACCTTGACCCATCAGCCGACTCGCACACTGTATCGTTTAAGCTGGAATGCCGCATTTGGGGCACCTGCGCCTGCATCTAATGCAAGTGCTTCATCCGATACTACTTGGACCAGAGATCGTCATCAGACAACCCAAAGCTGGAATGCGTGGAGATTTAAGCTTGAAGACCAAGCGACTGTAGGCAACTACGGCATCTATACCTTTAGCGACACTGCTAATTTGACTACTCACAATGCTCCAATATGGGGGGTTACTCCATCTATAGCTAACATAGCTGGAAGCTGTATTGAATGTGAAATGAGAATTGAACAGATTGAGGAGGGAATACATACAACTGAGATAGTTTTCTTTGGCGTGAAATCGTTTTATGGCACAACTTCAACCTCAACAAGACAGTTAGAGATCGCACTTTACTTTCATCAAAATGGGTTTGTTGTTTGGGATAAAATTTCAGATTCGTTGGCCACAACCGGAGTGACTGGTTTAGACATGACTGAATTTCATCTATTCAGAATGGTGTTCAGGCCAAATCCAGGCACGGACAGTAGTAGATGTCAGATTTGGTATAAACAAATAGGGGATTTTGGAGAAAACGAGTGGGGACACACCCCTGTTTTTACCCCTACCCTTAATTCAGGCCCCGAATCATTTTCTCAGTCTATTCATTTTGGGCACGGCAATGTATCATATGGTAGTACAAAACGAATATCACAATGGCGACGGATTGCGGTGCTTGATTATACCGATTGCAATCAGCTTGAAGATGATGATGTCCGATGGCCTGATGAGATGCGAGGCCACCTTGTAACTCAGAATCCGGTTCTAATTGATAATCATGCGTCTGCTCGCTGGGGCGGCGGCGGCGGAATGGATAATGATTATTTTACAGCCGAAGCTGATAGCAATTATGCAGTTTCTAATGTATTTATTGACTCTCCAAGGATAGAGTGGCGAAGCGAATCTCATGGCGTTGATGAGTTGACTGACGGGCAAATTGTTTTAGTTGCAGATCCCAATGACGAATTCGCTCGAATTCGCTTTGAGGGAATCGCCTTCTTCAACACCAATTTTCTTAGCACGTTCATCGAATGGTCTGATGACGGAACCACATGGGCCTCGGTGGAAGATGCCATTGACACCCCTTTAATAAGTGCTACGATTTATTCTATTGGTGAAAAGTTTTTTATTTTAGATCTTCCGTCTCAAGGCAAACCCATAATTGGGCAGATGCAGACTAATCAAAATAATACTTACTATCTGCAATTTAAGTCAACTGTAGATGAAACGACTAAATTTTATACTGTAAAGATTAACAAGCTCGATTATATTGATGGTGACAAGTTTTCTGTATATCTGGATACGGACAAGAACCTAAAAGCATACTTCGGTGATGAGCTTGGTGCTCCAGTTACGATTCACAGTAATCAATGGGCTTACCGCGCTACTGCTTCTGGTTCGTTTCAGCCTCAAATGTACGGAGTTAGATACCTCCGTTTTACTACCACTGGAAGTTATCCAAGCGCTGAAGGATATTGGAAAGTTGGCCGGATTGTGCTGGGTCCAGTATTAGATTTGGGTGTTCCCTTAGAGTGGACGCTTGAGAATAATCAGCAGCCAAATGTGACAAAGTATCGAACCCGGAGCGCTATTCAGTGGGCCTTTGTGGAGGGTCCGCCACAAAGAACAATCAAAGGTCGCATTGTTGGTGATGTGAAAGAACAAGAGCGCATGAAGCTACGTTACAGTCTTCAGAAGTATTCAGAATACGAAAAGAAGTCATGCGTTTTAGTCAAAGACAGCACCTCGTACTATGGTAGTGAATCTGACAGCAATTATACTCGTCAAAACTGCAACCCAGACAATGTAATTCTTGGCAGGATTGCTAATGGAAGTCCACTGGATCAAATTGCCTGGTATCAGGATGTGGATGGCATCTGGAAGCAGGCGGGTGACGTTGAAATAGAGTTTACGGAGGAGGTCTGATGCCGATTGGGGGTCCAGACTGGGATGCTCTTGCGTATCGATTTTGGGCAATTGAGGAATTCCGTGAGTTAACAAGTGGTCCGAGGGGAAAGCTTAACGAGCATTGGACTGATCAGATTCGCAAAGATCCACTTCTCTTGGGAATGCACATGTGTATCGACATGGTTTTCGGTGGTGGTCAACGATTACGTGTATCGACAGATCCCATCACCGCCTATCGCCGTACTCCAGCTTCTGGTCCTGTCACTGAAATAGTGTACGAGCCCATTTTAATGCAACAGCCAAGAGTCAATCAGCAGTATTCCCTTGGTACTGGATCTTCTTCTGCTCGTAGTTTCGCAATCTCTTTTGCTGAGAATAATATGAATCCCTATTCAATTATTTCTGAAGGGAGATTCATTGCAGGGTGGGCTGAGGTTTCATTACTCATAGGCAATCAAGATTGGGAACTTAGATATGTTTTGATGCTTGGAGACATGAGCGGTGGCGTCACATTTGGTGCCGTAGATGAGATCATAGAAACAGAAATTGTAGATCCCCTAGAGACTAGCGACTTATTAATTACTCCTTATACAGTTCAGGCTAATACAGCATTATCAGCTACTTGGTCTGCCCTGTCTACTGTAATGGCGGGCACTGTCATAGCAGATGACATCAAAATTAACGGGACTGATATTCATACAGGTTCAAATATAGTTGTAACTGCTGGTGACGGTACTGGAACATTGGCTGTGGCTATCAATGCCCTTTCTTCTACTACTTCTGTTACCAGCGTTGCTACAAATGGACTCATGACGCTCACGGCTAGAGGTGGTGGGGAAATAGATCCCCAAGTCAAACTTGAGTTTACCTCTAATGGAGGACTCATCTTAAATGGCGTGCCTGGGGCTGGCTCCATCACTCAGGCTGGCTCCACTACAGTTCCAGAGAGTTACGTTGGTTATCGTTATCCTCTTGTTTTCAACAGCCCAGTTAATGTTCCAGCTATTCGTCTATCTGCTGCAACTCCCCCTTATTTTCTATGCTGGTTCGCCTCTGATGTTACGCCTTCTACCGTAAATGTTGATGGAGTAGATTATGGCTCAGCCAATCGTTATTATCCATATACCTTTTCTAAGGTGAATGACGGAACTGGCGCTAACTATTGGAAAGTAGAATTTTCAACTGGTGATGCGGTTTGGGAGGCTGAGGCGCCTGTAAATGGAGGAATGACGATTTTCCCAGGAGATATTGTAATAGAGGGGGTTGACATTATGTCGGCTAATCCGAACTTTATTCTTCAGGCTAATGCAAATGGAACAAACATTCTAAATGGGACTTCTGACCCAATTCTTGTAAATTCCACCTCATCAGGATGGGTTGCTGCTGATAATGTAAATGCAGGAGTATTAAATCCTGGTGATATTACTGTTCGTGGAGTAGATCTCGTAGACAGCGGCTCGGTCAGTGTTCAAGTTGATGATAACTCATCAACTCTTATTGCTGAATTTGCTGAGAGGTATACGGAAACCGGAGTTATAGCGTTTCATGTGGCACACGGAAGCGGTTACAGAATTCGCCTTCAGTTTGAAGGGGAAGAGGAAAGTGGAATTCAAGATGATGACATAGGGGGACTTCTCCGTTCACTCATCAATAATGTGTATAACAAAACTGGAGTTATGGCCACCATAACTGGGGGTAAAATCAGTCTTACCAAAACCAACAATACTGATATTGATTTAGTTACGACTGCGAGGGGCGGCTATATATTAAATGGCGTATGGGGAGAGGTTAAGGCAACAACTCTTGGCGGATGGTCAGACAACACCAGTGTTTTTGTAAGTGGTTCTCGGGACGGTGGTGCTCCTGATGAGAATATCATTAAAGTTATTAAGCGTTTATGTACCAACTGGAGCACATTGGGCCATCATGGGATTAGCGATAATCTCTTTGCTATTGCTGAGTCCAAAATACCTAACATCGCCAAACCAGCAGTCATTGTAAATGGCTCAGGGGGCGCCGATTCCGCCTCTGCGATAGAGTATATTGAATCTACGTTATGCGCCAGTTTCCCTATGGTATCAATGGCATGGGGAAACGGTGGCTATGGTCCTGTAGTTACAGATCGAACACGAGGAGGAATTCGTATGCGATTGGTAGCGGGTCAGGCTCCGTTATTAGATAGATCTACAGCCATTAAGGAAACAGCAAAATCGTCATTAAGTAATCAATTTACGCTTCGCTATAATTTTGATCCCGTAACAAATACGCATAATAGTTATGCGTCTAGGGACAGGAACAACAGCACCCTGTGCAGGATTAGCCAGGAGCAGGCAGGATTACGAGAGCGTGCGGTTATTGATTCTCCTCTTATTTATAGTTCGATTGTGGCTGATTATGTTTTAGACTGGCTTGTAGATCATTTTGCTCTTCCCTCATACTATGTTGAGTACGATTGTTTCCAGCCTTTATTTATTACTTTAAACCTTGGTGATAACATCACAATAACTGATTCAGATATTTCTGATTCAGAGATCACAGCTACAGTTGAAAAATTAGAGCTAGAGGGTGGCCGGTGTCGAATTGGTGTCCGGTTATGGCTCCTCTACGATAAGCTGGGCGGCGCCGCCGCAGGGATGGCTGGTTCTCAGTCTGGGAGCATTTAATGAGTTTGTTTAGTTACGATCGAAATCAGGCGTCCGCTTTGGACTTGAACACTTTTTCAAATACGATAAAAAGCACAATTATTTCAAGTATTCCTGATGAGAAGCTATCTGGAAATGGATTAAGTTTTTCAACAATGGAAATGGCTGACATTGAGGAGGATTTCCAAGCCGGATCTGTATCGGATATACCTGACTTAATGCTTGGCTGGAAGGCCAAGATAATGCAACTTGGTACAACTTATTGCCAGGTGGCCAAGTGGGAGGGCCGTACAATCTTATTTGTATGGGATTTAGCTATTGTTTCTAATGTTGATGGTCGTCCCCATCTTGAATCGTATGGTGATTTATTAGCTACGATTACATTGACGCATCCTGATGGAAAAGAGATTTTAGAATATACTGTAAGCGTAGAGGTTTAGATGGATGATATGACTGAAAGCGGGCGTAAGCCTGAAAAGAGACGCGCTGCCAAGCCTGTGAACGTTTCGCAGCTAAAGTCGCCCCTAGAGCGCATCCGCAAAGAGCCAGAGATGGCCTATCGCTGTTTTCTTTTGTGGGCGATGCAGAATCCACGCAAGCGTAATCAGGCGGCTGCTGGGCGTGCTATTGAGCGTCATCCAAATGTCGTAATGCAGTGGAAGAAGCGGTGGTCATGGTTAGATCGCGTTGACTCTGTAGAGCTACCTGATGTTTGCGCTCAGGCTATTTACAGAAAACGTTTTTACGATCGTTATAAGCTTCGGGAATTGATTGAGGTAGAGAAGTATTTGGCAGTTCCGTTTATGCCGACTACTCCAATTCCGGCAACTGTAGCAGAGGAGGTCCACAAGGCCACTGCTCCGACTCGTCAGGAGCACAAGGAAAAGAAGAGACGTGAGGAAATGCGTCGGAAGCACAAGGCTCTGGTTGATGGTGCGATCGGTTTGTTGGCTCGTCGTATTGCTTCAGGTGAGATCAAATGCAGCATGAAAGATCTGCCTATTTTACTGAAGATAAGAAATGAGTATGAGGATAATCATCTTGGTAGCGAGGAGGGCACTGGGTTTATAATTGAAACTGTCCGTGTTAAGCAGGCCAAGGCGTTAGGTCAGGATATTTTGTCTGCCATGTTAGAAGATGCTCGGGAGTCGGTTGCGATTTTGGGTGCATTAGTTGCGGCTAAAGAGCTTAAGGACCGTGCTGAGATCATGAATAACGAAACGAGTGCATCTGGGGTGTCATCATGAGTTTGGATAGGCTTAATGCGGCAGACATTTTAAAATCTATTCCCTGGGAGGGCCTTTTAGAGTCTGCTGATAATTTTTTAGATGACAAGAATAAGAACGATAATGATTTAGACGAGTTCATTATTGACCAGATTGATGATCGTATTGATTTTGCCTCAATAATTAATGGTCCTGCTGGTGCGGTTGCTGAGGCTTTAGACGGACCAGTTATTAAGTTAGTTTCATCATTAATTAAAGCTATATCAGGAGATCCCGAGTCAAGACAGGCGCGGAGAGAGGTAAGGAAATCGCGCAGGGAGGCGCGGAGACTTGCTCGCCAGGAGCGAAAGAAGGCCAGGATTGATGGGTGAGCTAGAATCTAAAGTAGACCGCAACTCTCAGCGCCTTGAAACATTGGAGGAGGACGTGAATACGCTAAAGATTGACGTTGCCAAGGTGCATCTTTCCCTTGAGCATAGCGATTTTCGTGCTGAAGAACGTTTTAAGTCGTTGTCTACATCTCAGATGGAAGTGAAGGAGATTCTTAAAGAAAGAATGAAGGATGAGGAGAGGCGTGCGAAAGAGTCTAGAGAGTACCGGGCGAGGCGGGAACAGTTAGAGCTACAAGCTAATCTCGATCGCCAGAAATGGGTAAGAAGCCTAATTAATCCACAGACTCTATTTATTATATTTGCAATTATTCTAAGTTTTTTTGGAATGAGGGTCGCAGAGGTTGCTGAAATTGCAAATTTAGCAGGAATTCCGATACCCGCTAAACAACAAGGGTCAGCGCCGGATGCGTCTGAAGTCGTGGCGCCCGAATAGGGTATTCTGGGCGTCATTTTCGCTAAACTGTTGGCGTAAATTGGCTATACCTGCTACGAATGGAGCCTGGAAGGACCGCAAGCCGTGATCGTAGAAATCGAAAGATGGCTACAGACTAACGAATCTGACAGACCTCGTTTAGTTGAAGCCGCAAAAGATATAATAATCGCATTAGTGAGTAAGAGACCAAACTATGCTAATTGGCGCGGTCTGCCTCGATGTGTTGAAATTTGTCCATCATATTTGTCTAAGAACAAGAATTACAGTCCTCAGACATCTAGAAATGCGTGGTCTGCCTTGAAGGATATTGTTGGTTGGAGTCAGCTTCCGCGTAAACAGGTCCGACGAACAATTACTAAGCTTGGGTTCCAGCCAAGGAAACCAAAATACGGCCATCGATATGGTACGCATTTGTTCATTTCTGGCTCGGTGTGGCGCGAACTAAAGAAGCTGTGTTTTCGGCTAGGACTGCTTAAAAATAAGCGTGCAAAGCCCATTGTGACAAGTATTATTAATAATACTAATAATACTACAACAAAGAAAGAATTATCCCCCCCAGCCCCCCAAAGGGGGACGAGGCAGAGCCGAAAGGGTCGTGTTAAGCATCCTAAGTATAATCAAGATTGGAAATCTCTATCCTATCGGGGTAAGGTAAAACGCCTACTTTTTTACACTATGCAGAAAGAAACGCTGAAAGAGAGCAGAAATACCGAGGGGAATAACGGGGTTGCGTTATATGAGGATAACTGGGGTCCGCTCGCCGCTTTCAGGGTATACCCGGAATGGGGCATTGGGTGAATTGGCTGGCGATGTAGCCGGATCGGTGTATATTTGGTATATGTGTAATGTCGGGACGAGGTTTCCCTCCGTCCGGCAACCTTCCTGTTGTTGTGGTGGGTCAGGGTCTTGCGGCCCTGGCCCTCATTACAGGTGATGAAGTGGATCAGATACGCATCAAAATCGGCAGCGTGATCGGGATTGATGTTCAGCGACTGCCTGACGCTTGCTATCATGAGATTGTGAAGGATTTTACGGTAGAGAATCCTGAGTACGTGCGTCGTAAGAAGTTCAACCGTTCTCTAAGGAACGTTCCTGAGACGATTGTTCTTTACCGTCATTACAAGAACTGGATTGAGGTTCCTCGCGGCGCTCTGAGTAGAGTGCGAGAGCTATTAAAACGATACAATTTAAGTCCAATCTTCTTAACTAATTCTGTTGTAACTGAGTCTCACGGCTTTCATCCTATTGAAGACTTTAATGTAACGTTAAGGCCCTACCAACAACAGGCATTAGAGAGGATGCACAAATGTGTACAAGGCGTAGTCCAGATGCCCTGTGGTGCTGGAAAGACTGAGCTAGGCTGCGCGGCAATTCTAACCACTGGGGAGTCTGCGGTCATATTGGTCCACACGGACGATATTTACCAGCAGTGGAGGTCTAGGGTCCATCGCATGTCTGGGACGGCTCCTAGAGTGGTTTCTGGGACAGCCAAGAGCGATTTGTCCCCCCTGATGCCAGGCGAGGTGTCGGTTTGCATGATCCAGACCTTAGTTAGTGCTGGTGAGCTAGCGTTTCCGTTAATCAAGAGTGCTGGTGTCGTGCTTACTGACGAGTGTCATCATATTCCTGCACGCACATGGTCAAAGTTAATGAATGAGTTTCCCGCTCGCTTTCGTTGGGGATTGACGGCTACTCCTGAGAGGAGTGATGGGCTTGGGATTTTGATTGAAAGCATGATTGGCAATTTGCTTTATAAGATAGATACTAAGGCTTTAATTAAAGAAAACTATTTAATGAGTCCAAAGATTATTCCTGTATGGACAGGCTGGCAGGCGCCGGAGGATTGTTATCCATCGAAGGCGAAGTGTCCAGGGTGCAAGAAATGGATCAAATGTGTTGAGTCTCAGCATATAGATGAGCAGGTTTACTGCAACCGCTGCAATCATAGGCTTCCGTATTCTAGTCAGTTTGAAACTGGCAATTTGAATTACAGCAAAGCTGTTACTGAGATGAGTAACGACAGTTCACGAATAGCGATAATTGTAGAGCTTGTGAAAGCTGCAACCAGCCACAAGCGAACTGTTTTGGTATTAACTCCGAGAAAATCATCCGTTAATAAGCTTGTTGCGCGATTAAACTGGCAGGGGATATCCGTTGTTGGTGTCACATCAGATTTTAAGAAGTCAGAGCGAAAGAAAATGATAGATGATGTGCGTAAGGGTAATGTCAGCGTTTTGGTGGCAACTCAGCTAGCTGACGAGGGGTTAGATCTCCCTGTCCTAGATTGTGCAATAAACACATCAGCCGGAAGGAACGTGGGTACAGCTAAGCAGCGGGTCGGGCGGACCTTACGATTAGCAGGTATGCAGCCATTGGTATTCGAGTTAGTCGATTCTGGGGAGTTCGAGGCCCAGTGGCGGGTGAGATCTAACGCCTATAGGAGCGAGTATGGTGATTGCGTTCACAGCCTCGAACCACTGGAATTGCCCGATGCGCTAGAGGTGCTGGACGTGGTGGAGAAACCTGGTCGCCATATGTCCTCCGGTCGCGTATGTAGTGGGTGATGGAGTGTAGCACAACTGGCAGTGCATCCGACTGTTAATCGGAAGGTTGCAGGTTCGAGTCCTGCCGCTCCAGTTCAGGAGGCAGAGTGACCCCAAAAATTGTAATCCCTCGCTATGAGGATTGTGAAATCCATGGTCTTCCGTGGGACGCATTTGTTGTTACCAATTCTGAGCGCAGCACATTGTTGTGCCCGCGCTGGAATTGGTTTCAGTACACTGAGAATCTTAGGCCGCTAGTTACAGATCGGCCTTTACGGATTGGGAGTGCTTGGCACCTCATCATGGAGTCGGTTTATCGTCATTGGATGGCCCACGATACTGAGTTCGATGATGCTGTATGGACAGATCCCCTTGAGAAAATTGAATCTGATTGGTCTGAGCAGTCTAAAGTCGGATTAGTGCCAGAGGACGAGTGGCGTACTGACGTGGAGAGGCTAAGCCGCTCCATGTATGGTTACATTCAGTATCGCGGTCGCGCTCCATCATCAAAATATCGTATTGTAGCCGTGGAGCAGGCGCTATGCGCTCCAATAATGGAGAAGGACACAGACAATGTATTCTCCCCTGATGCGGCTTTAATGGCAGAGGAATACGGGTTCAGAGAGGCGCGTACCGGAGAAGGAAAGGATGGTAGGTGTTCTGTAATCCAGAAGCCTTATTACTACATTGGTCGTGCGGATGTAATTGTTTTGCACCGAGAAACTGGTGATGCGTGGGTTTTAGACCACAAGTACACAGCTTCGCCTGAATCGTATCGAACGGCATCACTTATTGATTTGCAGATGCCTGGTTACTGTTGGATGCTGGACTGGATGCTCAAGAACGGGCATATTGATTTTTCAGGTAGTGGCCGAGTAGGTGGCTATATCTTTGAGGCAACGAGCAGTGCGCTTGCACGCCATCCGACTTTTCTAAAAAGCGGGAAAATCTCTAAAGCTGCTAATGCTAGGATAGCGAGTTGGAACTTTATTAAGTTTTGCGAAGACAATGAAATTGATGTTGCTCCGTATGCTGAGTACATTGAGTCGCTTAAGAAAAGAGTAGACAGAACGCTATATATATCAGATTGGACGCAGATTACTGAGAATGATATAGTGCGCTGCGCCAAGGAGGCGTATGGGGTAGCGAGGCGGATATCAGATCTGAAGTGGGACGCTGCGTTTGGCGACTTGTCTGATATTAATTATAGTCATCCCCGTCTGCCATTGTGTAAGCGTCCAGGTTCAAAGTGCAGATACACAACGATGTGTTTCAGCGAGTCAGCTTATAGCCTGGGCTTTGAGGTGGGTGATGGTGTTCGTTGGATCACCAACCCTAAGTTTTTATCAAATGACAACAACAAGTTGGAAGAGGAGTTAGGATGGTGACAAATAGTGGAATAGAATATTATATGGTGGGGACCAGCGGCATGACGCCGTTGCTGAAGGCGTTTATGTATGGCGATAGCGGTGCAGGCAAGACGTTTACGGCGGCTTCTGCCCCTAACCCCATATTTTTATTAACTGAGTCGAATGGATTGAAGAGCATTCAGAATTCAAATCCTGATGCGCTTGTGGCGCTGTGTACTGATATTAACCAGGTTCGTCAGTTTGTAGCTGCGGCATCTCGTGGAGAATTTCCTGATGAAGTGGAAACAATAGTTATTGATTCTATTACTGAGGTGCAGCGGTTATTTATTGATGAAATATTAGCTGCCAAGGGTGATGGCGATAAAAAGATGGAATGGCAAGATTGGGGAGTCATGACGGCTCGTATGATTAAATTTGTGCGTTGCGTGAGAAATCTGCCGTACAACGTCATTGTAACTGCTCTTTGTGAGTATGCGACTGGTGATGATGGAAGCGTGACTCGGATATTCCCATCATTTCAGGGTAAGAAACTTGCTAATGACATCTCTCAGTTCTTCAATGTGGTGGGCGTGGTTATTCGTCGTGAGGTTGAGACTGAACATGGGATTGTTATTAAGCGCGGGGTTCTAGTTGAGGGTCCGTCCCGGTATTTAATAAAGCCGTGTCATCCTCTTGTAGGAATATTGGAGCCCAATGTTTCTCAATGGATAAATGAGTGGAAAGCATCAATTGATTCAACTGAAGATAAAACTTCAAATTCTAATTAGGGGGAAGTAATGAAAGTTAATCCAGCAGAGTATGATGGGGAAGGCAAAGGCGGCGTCAGAGTTGGCGCTGTGGGTGCTGGTAGAAAGTTATTGTATGCTGTAGGCTACGAATACCGAGTTTATAACGACAAAGACTGTTTACGAATCAATTTCGTATGTCTTGAGGATTATGAAGAAAATAATGATGAGGGGAATGTAATTACCTCTAATTTCTTTCTTACTCCAAAGGCTATTTTTCGTCTCGGCATCTTTGCGAATCGAGTTGGATACAATGATGAGTTTGATCCTATGGATAGCAATTCAATTGAGCGCATAATGTGTATGGCGCCCGTTATTGGCTATGTCGAGATTTCTGAGAATGGTGAGTTTACAAATCGTACTCTTTCTACAGATCTCGGTAAGTCAAATATGTCTCGCAACAATAATGGAGACCTTGATTTTTCTGAGGATCAGATAAAGTGGATCAGTAGCGCTGAGGAAAACTGGGAGCGTCTTCAGGCTTGGGGCCTAAAGAAGAAATCTGATGGCGGTTACAATTCCAGCAGTTCTGCTCCTGTTAATCATGATCTTAGCGACGTGCCGTTTTAGTATTAAAGCTGTATTGTGGTTAAATGGATAGGGCGTCTACGGATACCCTGTCTCTTCTTCTACTGGGTAGATTTTATGGATAGCAACACAGGTATAGACGAGTCCATTTTTGTTGTTTTAAATACTGAGAATCTGAAGCGGCTATTTGCGTCTTATCAGGGGAACATGGTCTCTAGTGAGGCTTTTTTCTATATGATGAGGCATGTCAAGCCTGACGGCTATCATATATTGAAAAGCAGTACAGTAATGTCTGAGGAGCCCACAATAATGGAAACCGTGTGGCTAATATCCTTATTGGAAAATGCTCCGGTTATGACTCAGGTGGTTAATAATGTTCCAGCAACGCGCCTAAAGGTAATTTGCGGCCTAAAAGAGTTCAATGATTACATTACGGTATTTACAACAGAGCAGGTCCAGCAGATTGTTTACACTAATTCGTCTGCACGTCAGTGTGCTAACTGATGGTGTATGTTGGATTAGACCCCGGCGCCGAGGGCGCCATAGTTATCTTAAGAGACCGCTGTGCTTACGCTGCGTTTTGGTGGGCGAAGGTACAGCGAAAGGGTCGGCGCGTAATCAAGCTTCAAATGACAGATATGGACGGAGAGAGCCAATCTGTAATTATTGAACGCTATTCATCAATTGGTTCTATTGTTTCTGAATATTTAGCGGAAAGCGGTTTTACTGATGGGTATATTTGTTGCGAGGATGTGTACTTAGGCAGAAATGTCCGCACATTAATTGACTTAGCTCGCAACGCGGGCTCGGTGCTGAGCCCCATTGAAGAACATTTTGGCCTATCCTCCTCCTATGTCCCCGCTAATGAGTGGCGAGAAACGGTATTAGGTGTGAAAAGAGGCACGAAAAGAGATCAGGTTAAAAACGCTTCTATGTTATTGATCCCGAGTCGAGTGGACGGTATGCGGAGCCTAATATCTTTATCAGGCTCATCAACGCACATTTGTGATGCGGCAGGAGTGGCAGAGTATTGTAGAGTAACAACAGGGAGAAACACTAATGGGTCAAAACGATGGTTCCGCCCAGTTATTTTTGGGGCGCAATCGCACTGAACGAGATCCTGTAAAGCAGGTATTTGATTTTTGGGCATCTAAACAGCGTCGTCCTCACGTTTGCAAGCTCACGAAGGAAAGGCGAGAGCTAATCCATTCCAGGCTTGGGCTGGGGTATACCCCGGACGATTTGATCCATTTAATTGAATATGCTTACGAGGCTCAGACCGATGAGGCTATGTGGTGGAGAGGCGCTAATCCAATCAAGCGCTCTTACCTACGATTAGAGAATTTGCTCCGAAAGAATAAACTCGGAGACAGGGTGGAGGCGTCCGCGAATTGGCGCGAGGACATCTCTGGTCCTGCTAAAACAGATCCTTCTGCTGTTCGTGACTCATTTGGACCGTTAGAATTTTTTAGAGCAGGTGACAAGTGAGCACGATTAGCGATATAAACAGTTATTCTCTTAAAGCTGTAGTGAAGGCACTTAATTACACTCCTGGGCGCATGAGGTCTCTGTCACCGTGTCCGTCTTGCGGTGCGAATCGGAGGGGCCGCAAAGATCCGCGAGGCCCAGTGAGCCTTAATAGGGACGATCATTATTGGAACTGCTATAGCTGTGATGCTCATGGTGATGTTGTTGAGTTTCTAAGCCAACATAAGCACCAAAAGAATACAAAGGAACTTAGTAGGGATGAAATAGAGGCTTTGTCGGGGCTGATTGGCTCTGGTCGAACAATGATCAATGATCGCTCGATGCCCTATTCAGCAGTTAAGAGCGTAAATACTATTGTTTCTTCCAAGCCAACTCCACCAGCCAGATCTTCTAGTGGGTTTCGGTGGTCATCGGATTTATGGAACAAGTGCAAAGATCATCTTTATAGTGATTCAGGGAAAGAGGTTCTTTCATACCTAATGACTATGAGATCTCTAAGTGAAGAGACGATTAGATTTTGGGAATTAGGTGCTCATGCAGTTCATGAAAACGGAAAGGTGGTTGAGCGGTGGGTAGTCATTCCGCTAAAGAACGAGGTGGGAAACGTCGTCAATCTTCGGTTCAGGCGAATTCCTACTCAATGCGTGTGTGGCGGCGTGGCGAGTTGTGAGCGATGCGATGGCACAGGGACGGTCGGGAAGGGCTACCGGGTGTGCGCAAACCGCCCGATGCCCCTATTTGGAAGCCATCTGCTAGGTGCTGCACGAGATGAGACCGTTTACATCACAGAGGGCGAGTTCGATGCGATGGCGCTCTATGAATACGGATACACGCGCAATGTTGTCTCAGGAACTACCGGGGCAGGAGCTAATTGGCCAAACGAGTGGTTAGATCTCCTAGAACCCTACAAAAACCATATTTTAATCTATGATGATGACGAGGCTGGACAGTTAGGGGCAGCTAAACTTTCAGAGAAATTGGGTGGGTATCGCACTTCTCTGGCCATGTTGCCATTAAATGACGTAAACGAATGTTTGATTAAAGGAATTCCAAAGGATGAGATGCGCCGTTGTATAGACAGGGCATCTTCCATGATCAATGTTACCCTGAAGAGGGTTAATGATTACGAAACTGATTTAGATGATCTCATTAACAATCCTGAGCGTCTTGTTGGCCGAGATATAGGCTCCAAGAAACTAGAAAGGGCTCTAGGTGGAATGCGGCCCGGCTTGTGGGTTCTGACTGGGGAGACCGGGCACGGTAAAACTACGTTTGCAACGTGGTTATTGCGCGAGCAGTCATTAATTGGCGCTCCAGCCATGCTCACCTCATTCGAGCAGCGACCTATCGGTACAGTTCAAAAGCTCCTCCGCGCTCAGTTGGGTGGCGATTTTATGCACTACACTCCAGAGCAACGCAAGACCGCTCTTGATGAGTTGGGAACGCTTCCCATTTTTATATTAGATCACTACGGCGAAGCTACTGCACAATACGTCATTGACTCGATACGCTATGCCCGTCGCCGTCATGATGTTCGTGTTGCCCTGATAGACCATTTAGGCTTTCTCGCCCGTGGTGCAGGAGATCGTGAGCGCCAGGTCATTGAAGAAATAGTAAGAAGCCTTGCGCTTGTTGCCATAAACGACGGGATAACTATATTATTGGTATGTCATCCTAACAGATCTTTCACGTCCCAGCAGCGCCGTGTGCGGATTTCAGATCTTAAAGGCGCTTCTGCTATAGAACAGGATGCGCATGTTGGTATAGTGGTTCAGCGTCAGGAACCCGATCCCCGTGTCGGTTTTCCGTGCGCTATGGTTTATGTTGATAAAGTAAGGAGTGAATTCGGCGCCCCAGGCTCATCGTTTATGATGCCATTTGATCCTTTGTCCTGTGTTTTTGCTGATACGTGGGATGAAACACCAAGCGGCAGAAAAGGTGTAAAAATGGTGGTGCAGCCCTGATGAAGTACAAAGTTATCAAGGAGATGTTGTTCATTAAAGACTCTGCTTCATCTACAGATAGCTTAAAATATGATGTTTTGGAAGTTGATGCTTTAGTGACATCTGTCCCTAAAGGCAGCATTCCAAGCTATAAGATAAGCTGGTTTTTTAAAATGTGTAGCCGAGATCCGCACAATACGAGGCGGATTTTATTTGATTTTAATGGGCAACTAAGGTCTGCCGTCATCGGAAAAGATGTCGTTGCCGTTATGGAGTAGTTATGCAAAATTGTAGAGTTTATCGCGTAAACTCAAACGATTTAGACAGGAGTGTAGACGATCCTGCACTTAGTCTATTGTTTCGAGAGGGATGGTCAGTCATTTGCCCAATTGCTCTTGAAGAGGATAATAAGATTGTTATTGCGTTAATATTGTCCCCTCCAACTAAGGGAAGGAAGGAGAAGCTTATGATTTTTAATATGGTCATTACTGTTTGTATTGCGATCTCGCTGATATATATGTGCATTTATGGAGGTGTATCTTGATCATTGAGTCTCATCCTGTATCCGTCCTGTCGAATCTTGCAGACAATCCAAGATCTATTGATGATGCAAGTCTGGATAAGCTGAAAAAGTCTATTGTGAAACTTGGCCAGTACGAGCCCATTTTAATCTGGGAGAAGGATTCTGGACGAATAGTTGTAATTGCCGGAAATCAGAGATTAAAGGCAATTCGACAGCTACTTCGCGCTGGTCATGACATTCCAAAGGAAATTCCATGCGTAAGATTTACTGGTACTGAAAAAGCAGCAAGAATGATCTGTCTCAGGGATAATCAATCAGATGGCGACTGGGATTGGAAAACTCTTCCGCTATATGTTTCAGATTTAAATAAGATGGCGTCAGAATTTCAGATTGATAGCGACTTGTTTGGGTTTGACCAAGAAGACTTACAAGACTTAATTGAAATGGCTGGAAACTCCTCAGATATGTTTGATGATGAGGCAATTCCAGAGGATGCTGAGGAGCCCGACATCTCTGACGGCGATGCCAGAGATACAAAAAGATCTCGTTTTGCCCGATTCGTTATCGGCAACGTAAGGGGTCGAGTAACTATAGATCAATACGGAATCTGGCTTCAGCATTTCGAGAAGTATTCAGACCTGCTGGGCTCTACAGATATACCCCTAATCATGTCAGCCATGCTAGACGACATTGAAGATAAAGCGAGGTTTAACCATGCAAATTAGCCAAGTTCCACTAACTTCAGTTCGTCCACTGGATAACAATCCAAGGACAATTGATAAAAAGGCAAAACGCAAATTGAGAGATTCGATTAGAGCGTTTGATCTCTATCGCCCACTGGTCTGCTGGAAAAATGAAGACGGAGTTTCATTTGTTATTAGCGGCAATCAAAGGCTCTCAATTATTAAGGAAATGCACCAAAACGGTGAATACACAAGTCCAACTGTTCCTGTTGTTTACTACAGCGGGAATGAAGCCGAGGCCAGGATTGTGGCACTGAGAGCCAATCAGTCAGATGGGGACTGGGATTACTCTAAATTAGCTGATTTTATTGATGACTTGAAATCTCTTGCTGACGACGAGTACTCAGATCTTTCTCTTACTGGATTTGATGCCACAACATTATCCGAATTGGGTAAATTGTCTGAAGTCAATATGGAGAACTTAGATCAAGACAATGAAACGGATTCATCAGGCGAGAACGGTGAAAAGAAACCTGGCCAAACCTATGTGGACCACAGATTTGCAGTATTTACTGTTGGTAATCTGCGGGGCAAGCTCACCATGGAGGTTTACGGGCGATGGTTGACTTTGTTCGAGGCTTATTCAAAGCACCTCGACACCACAGATGTTGGCGTAATCATCGAAACGATGCTTGCAGATCTTTCTAAATAATCAGATAATTACAGGGATGTAAAATCATATGTCGTCAAATAATACTGATCCTAATAACGATAAAAACATAAATGCCGCAGCTAAAGCGGCCCTGGCGCTTTCTACATCATTTAGTATTATACTACTAAGCGTTGGATGTTTTATTCTGATGTTATCTAAATCTGGCTGCATGTAAAATGTAAATCAGATATTTATGGGATGCTAGCCCGATAGGGGAATCAATATGGCCGGACGACATGATTTTACCTGCGATCAGGGCGCGACCTTTGAGCGAGAGATAATCCTTAAAGATTCTACCAGTACCATTATTGATATAACTGGGGCGACGGCTGAGATGGATGTCCGTCAGCGGGTAGACTCGACCACAACCCTGATTGAGTTGTCAACAGCCAATGGGCGAATCACTATTGACGGGTCTAACGGAAAACTCACTCTTCTCATAGCGTCTGCCGATACTACAGATCTGGTCACGAATGGGGTGTACGATCTGAAATTAACCTATGTATCTGGTACTGTTGAACGCATCCTTGAGGGTGAATTTACGGTAGATCCTCAAGTAACGAGGACATAATGCCAGTTGTTACCATTTCATCACCTTTATTTAAGGTGTCAGTGGTAAACAGCGCTACGACTGTAGTGGTCCGCGAGACAAATACTCAGATCATTTCAGTCGGAACTGTAATCCAGACTGGTGGCACCTCATATATTACATTTACCGCTGGAGCAACAGTTGCCGTTGGTGATTTATTAGCATTTAATGATTCTGGAAGAGTAGTTCCTGCTGACTCAGCTTATCCATCTTCATACTCATCATTTAATCCGTATGAAGTAATAGGAGTTGCACGAACCGCAGGAAATTCTGGCGATTCCGTTACAGCTTACGTAAGTTATGGAGAATCTTATTCTGTAAGTTTTGATTCAAACCCGGTTTTGGGCGACATAGGTAAAACAGCTTACTTGACATCGACGGTTGGCAAATGTAGTCTGAGTCCACCAGTTGCTAGCGCAGTAGTGGTAGAAGTTGGTATAATAAACCTGGCGGACGGATCATCATCTGCTGGAATAATATTTTCCCCTCAAACTTTAGTAATTCTTCCCTAATAAATTATCTGGAGGCCAATCGTGGCTGAACAAGTAAACAACGTCGTACTCTATGATAGTTCTGCGGCAAAATTTAGAACTATTGATACTGATAACGACACCCTGCGTTGGAACGTCAACACTACTATTGGTGGCAATCTTACTGTCACTGGTACAACCACCACGGTTCATTCTGAAACTGTTCTTATCAAAGATAACTTTCTTGATCTAAATTACGGATACACCACTGCTACTGCTGAGGCTGGTGGTCTTACGATCAACTATCTTCCTACTAGCGTCACTGATACGGTTACCGCGTTTGTTGCTAGTCCTCCTCGAATGACAGTTAATAGTATCAGTGGCTTCGCAGCGAATGATATTGTTCAAGTGACTGGATCGGAAGACGCGTTAAATGACGGTCTATACATTCTTTCGGCAACGGATACAAATACGCTAACATGCCAAGGTGTCAGCGGAACAAGTGTAGCAGAGCCTTTTGCTCGCAATCAGTTCACAGGATCTAGCGGTGAAAGCGCAACGGTTACCAAGGTTACGCTGAGCGTTCTTAAGTGTCATACTGATGGTGTGTGGAAGATTGGAGCAGGCGCTACTTCTCCATTGACTTATGCCGATATTCAAACTGGTAGTGATTCAGCCGATTCACTTCAGGGTGCATATGAAGCTGGTGCCACGATCACTACGGCATCCAGCACCGATATTGCCTTCACGCTTTCAAGCGGGGATTTTACCGCTAGCGGCACGGGATCGGTAGATCTTACTCCTACTGGTGCCTCTTCGTTTACTTCTGGCGGCGCTCTGACCTTTACTGCTGGCGCGGCATCTACGTGGAGTACATCATCTGGTGCTCTTACTATTGATTCTGCCGGTGTTCTATCAATGGACACTGATGGGACAGACGCAATTAATCTTGGTACTGAAGCGGCTGCGAAGACGATCACGATTGGTGCTGACGCCTCAACAATGGTCGATATTAACGCGCTCGACATTCAACTTGATGCCGGCTCCGGTGGATACGACATCGATGGTGGCGGGAACTCAACTATCTCAACATCAGGCACTGGTACATTAACCATCGACTCTGCTGGCGCACTTGTCATCGATACTGATGGAACTGATGCTATTAGTATCGGTACTGAGGCCGTCGCCAAGACCATCACTGTTGGTAATGATGCATCTACGAAGGTTGACGTTAATGCGTTAGCAATCGAACTAGACTCAGCGGGTACACTTGTTGGAAACTCTGTTGGTGCGATGACTCTGACTGCTGGTGCAACATCTGTATGGAGCACGTCAGCCGGATCTCTTGAGATAACTGGACAAGTGGATACCTCGCTGACTTCAACTACTGGTGATCTCGTCGTCTTTGCGCAGGCTGGGACGGCTGATCTCACAGGGTTTGGAGATTGCAACGTCAGTTCGATGACTGCGGGTGTATTAATCGACGGTGCCGTAGTGTCATTGGATGGTACTGATGATTCAAACTTCACTGTAACTGGAAGTGGTAAAGATTTGCTTCTTGCTGCGGCTGGTGGTGGAGCACAGAAACTTCAGTTAGATTCTGCTGGCACCGGAACAGATGCTATCGACATTACTGCTTCAGCAGGCGGTATTGACGTTGACGCTTCCGGCGCATTAAGTCTTGATGGTGGATCTATTAACATTGGTACAGCTGCTGATGTTGCTATTGATATTGATTCAACAACACTAGATGTTGATGCTTCCGGCGCCATCACAATGGACACGTCTTCAACAATGACGCTGACAGCTGCTGGACTTAATCTGGCTGGCGGTTCGGCTGAAATTGATGTGACTACCACCGGGGCGGTAGACATTAACAGCGGTACTGGTACATGGGACTCGTCCGGTCTAAGTCTGGATGCGAGCGGCGCATCCAACTTCACCACTTCATCTGGCGCCCTGACACTCACGTCAGCGGCAGCGGCAACGTGGAGCACCGCAGCCGGTCGTCTGACACTAAGCGGCAATACCGGTATTACGGCCACCTCCACTGGGGGCACCCTATTCCTTAACGGGGCTGGTCAAAACGTAGATGTTGATGGTAATTTCATTGATCTCGACGCGACTGGCGGGATCGATCTAGATGGCGGTGGCGCTATCAGTCTTGATTCAGGAGCCGCATCCAACTTCACCACCTCAGCCGGTGCCCTCACGCTAAGCGGCGCGGGCGGCATTACGAATACTTCCACTGGTGGGACGTACACTGTTAATGCGACTGGTCAGACTGTTGATATCAACTGTACGGAAGTGGACATTGATTGTACTACTCTAGGACTCACCGCGACGGGGGCCTTTGCTCTCGATGGTAGCAGCAATAGCCGCGTAGGGGTGACATCCGCAAATCTTAACCTTAAGACAACTACCTCGGGCAATATTGAACTTGAAGCCGCTGGTTATGTTTACAATAAGTCCTTTATTGCGGTAAATGGTGATGCTCCTGCCACAGATGCGGATTCTAAGATCGGTTGGCGAATGATCGCTGGCGAGGCCATCACCCAGCGTCATATGGTTTACATCGGTAATGGCGGCCTGTTTACGGCTGACGCCTCATCTATCGATACTGCGATGCCGCTTGGTTGCGCGACTGCCGCAATTTCTAATGGCGCCTGGGGCAACATCGCGGCTATCGTGGGCTCGTTCGTCAATCCGCTATTCGATACTGCTACTGGTGGTGGCTCTGATGCGGGAAAACGAGTCTATCTGTCTGAGACTGCTGGTAAGGTCACTCTAACTCCTCCCACTACTAGCGGGAGCGTTGTTTATCAGGTAGGCCACCTCGTTTATAGTGATTCGAACACTACTGGTAATCTTATCGCATGGATGCCACAATTCATCATTGAAAACCCATAGTCTTAACTGACTAAGCATTTGATCACTTGCCCCCACTATCGTAAGATGGTAGGGGCTTAGTGCATTGGAGGGTTACTTTGGCAGTGCGATTATCTATTATTCCGGCAGCCGACAGCATTTGTTTGACTATTCCTGTTGGCGTTAAATGTAGCATTGATTTTGCAGACGAAGAAGCCTGCAATCAGTTGCTCCAGCTTCAGGGTGATTTCGGCAAGATTAGCGAGCAGGGAATTCTTCCCATCATATTCCAGCATGGTGAAATATTACTTCGCGGTTTAGAGATGAGGACGGAGATCCATCAGCATGTTTCTACATTTGAGAAGTCTTGCGAGTCTGCTCAGGCAAATGCACAGGAGAAACTTCGAGAAGAAGTAGAACTTCTTAAAGAAGAAACCCTAAAAGATATGCTGTTTGAGATTACTGAGGAAAAGCCAATTATATTAGAGTCCGTGCGCCCTGCATCTAAGAAGCTCTAATTTTTACCCCCCTAGTTTCGTTTTTTTGATGGTTGAAAGTAAAAAACCATTAATAATTCTGTATACATATATGTATATAGGGGGCTCTGGTTGCGGCCTACCAGTTTTACGTTTTCTCTGCAAGTAGAGTCTGCCAATTCCATATGATACGCTGGTGTAGAATTTAATAGGTTTTCTGCTCGGGGTTTAATCATGTCTACAGTTCGGCTTGGCTCATTGGGTCAGGATGTTGTCCTTGTTCAGCAGAGAATCAACCATCATGGCTTCGGTCCATTATCTGAAGATGGTGACTTTGGGAAAAAGACGGAATCTGCTGTGGTGCAATTCCAGATGGCGCAAGGGCTGAGGGGTGACGGGGTAGTGGGGCCGTTGACGTGGGGTGAACTGCTCGATGACTATGCGGAGGCGGTAGGTGGTCGGGCGGAGATAGCCCTTATGGTGCGCGAGAAGGAGTTGGGGGGCCTTGTGGCCAGCGCGGGCTCAGGGGCCGATATAGGGGCTGTTTTGTCGTTTGCGGTTGAAGATCTGGGCAAGCGCGAGCATCCCAGTGGTTCGAACGCCGGTCCTCATATTTCTCACTTGGTTGACGGATACCACGATTACTGGAAGCTGGATAAGTCTAAATATCCGGCCCTGCCCTGGTGTGCGATGGCTGTGAGCCGATGGATTTATCATGGGCTCGGGCTGAGTTCATGGAAGGAGCACCCGTTCGGCCATTTCTTCGGTGGCGTCGGTCAGATAGAAGACTGGTCGAAGGAGCACGGCAAATTTTTCACCCCCGAAGAAGATGGTCTTCCCCCTGTAGGAGCTATATTTTTGATGTCCAGATCATCTTCTGGCTCAGATCCGAGCCGATCGGCCAGATCAGGTCATACTGGTTTAATCCTATCTGTAGAAGATGATCAAATCGTAACAATAGAAGGCAATGTAAAAAACTCAGTAACATCAATGAACCGTAATCTGTCTGTCCTGACTGGGTATGTAATCTGGTGGGAATAATTGGAGTAATCATGGATAAATTAAAATCTCGTAAGTTCTGGTTAGCAATCTTAGGCGCTTTAATGCCAATAGTCGGAGGATATGTGAGTCAGAGCCTATCATTAGAGCAGGCCCTAAGCGCATCTAGCGCTGTCCTGATCGCCTATATAGTTGGTCAGGCATATGTTGATGGCAAGGAGAAAGAGTCCGCCCCAGTAAGGCTTTCCCTTCCTAAAGCTAAGGAAGAGTAATCCAGCTAAGGATAACCGCTGACGGTAATCTGGGCGGGTTTGTGGTGCAGAATAACAGTTCGGTAATCCCCATTACTAAACCTTGCTTTCTAAGCGCGTTATTCTGCACCACTCACCCACTTTCCCACCTATATAATCTTATTATTTACTTCAAAAGTCCTCCTGAAAGTGCGCCTTTAAACTGGAATATGGGACCGCTTCAAGATTTTACATTTATCATGGTAGTCAAATAACCTGAAATGTGGTATTTGTAGGAGTGTATTCGGAATCAACCGGTGCACCGGGGGGCCGATCTGATGCACCTTATATATAGGGGACAGGCTAGGATATGGCGACACACCAGCAAAATGCTGTTTCAACCGTCACTTTCAAGCAGTAATCAGAAAGCTTATCCATTGTAATCTACAACAACAGCAGGAGGGCGCAATGCCTGAAGATAAGACAGAAGAGAAACAAAACATCTCGGGGACAGGAACGCGGATCGATTGGAGTACATCTAATTTTAGTATTACTCCGAGTAATTTGCAGGCGCTATGTGATCAGGCGGGTCTGGGGATCAGCATTGATCCAATAGATCTGAATTCGGTTGTTAAGCGAATCGGAAATAACTATAAGCGAAAGGTGCGCGGTCAGTATGAATTCCAGAGCAAGATCGTAAAAACTGGTGATTCTGATAAGACAATCATATCTGTTGCCATTTGGGAGCAAGATGAGATCACCGAGGAATCGAAAGCAGAGCACGTTAATCGTCTAGTATGGGATAACATCTCATCTCTCTGGCTTGACACTGGTCTTAAAAAAGTTGATGAGAATGCTCCGGCTGATGAGCAGCGCACCCAGGCTGCCATCATCGCTGCAACTTCTTATCTGCTCGGAGCAATCCGGCATGACCAGAAGCATCTCAACAGCACGCAGCTATACTGCTTGTACCTGAAAAGCTATCTCTCTGACAAGTGTATGGCAGTTGGAGTCTTCAATCATCGCTGCAAGCCGTATTACATCGGTCCTGGTTTTGAAGAGGAGAATTTTCAAAAGTTCTTATCATTTATGGGTAAGCTAACCTCATATTCTGATAAGAATGGTCAGCGATGGTTGTTCGACTGCACGTATCCCTCCACACAAACTGCAATCAATAATGCAGAGCAGGGCATATCCTGTATGGTAGAGGAGCTTCAGGAGAAGATGAGCGTATGGCGTAACTCTAAGAACAATGTTCGAGGAGACGCGCTTGCTGAGCGTATTGCTGAGTTTAATGATATTAAATCATTTGCTGGTCTTTTCTCTGATGCGCTTGAGTGTCAGATGGAGAGCCTAACTTCTGATTTTGATAAATGTCAGAGTATGATCGATCAGGCCATCAAATACCGTGACGCAGGCGCGAGCCCGCGTCTAATTAAAGTGTTCCAGCGACTCATTGATCGTCACGATGATAATTGTCCGATGGGATTCGTTATCCCATCAGATGCCCTGCTTAATGTGAGCAAGGTGAAGAAGCCTAAGATCGGAGTCTTATGCGCTACCGCGTTGAAGGCGCCATCTTATTACAGTCCGTCAGGGTTAGGCGGTAAGGCTCTGAAGGCTTGCGGCTATCAAGGACGACTGATTGAAACTAAGGCTAAGAATTTCGACGAGGTAATGGAATACGATCTTGTTGTTATGAAGCTTGCTGAGGAAGAAAATCCAGAGGTGGAGGCGAATAGCTAGACAGCTAATCTTATTCGACGGGGTGCCCTTTGGTGCCCCGTCATCTTTATTGCAACAACATTATTTACTACAACAACATTATTTACTACAACAACATTATTTACTACAACAACAGGAGTAATCATGCAGGCAATAGCGCTGAAACTTAAATGGACTGAGTATACGGGTCCGCATAGCATAATCAATTCGATGAAAGTGATATTTGATCTTGTGGTGGAAGCCTATCATGATGATATTACTTATGATCTTTCATTCCTAACTAAGTATTGCGCTGAATTAGATCTGCCCAATCTTGACAACGAATCACTCCGTTGGAGTGTAGGCAATTGTGGTAGTCAGATCGGTATAGTGGAACATGGTGCCGAGTCTCGGTGGACTCATCATTGTGCCTCTTATCTGCACTACGAAATTCAGTTTTACAAGAACAAGTTTAAGCTTGTCCAGGTGGACGCTCACCTCACTTCCGAGAAGTACATCAATGCTATTGGGGGTATGTAATGTCTAAGATCATATCTGATCATCAGCGTATAGCAGGCGCCACCCAGACATCTGAATACTGCGGAGACATCCAATCGCTTGCTCGTACTTATATTGGATTTATTCAGGAACATCGCAACAAACAAAATCATCCTTTGGGTAGGCAGTTCTATGTTGCCGATGAGGAGGAAGGTAAGGTTTACCTCTCACTCATTAAAGGCCCCATGGATAAGTCGTGGGGCGAGATCCCCCGCAAGCTAAGGCATAAGTTGATGCGGCTGGTAATTGGCAACGTCCAATCTTCTCATGCTCTTTTACTTATTGAGGTATTTGAGGTGGTCTATCTAAGCTGTCATGGCTTAAATGATCACTTCATGTGGAGCTTTAAGGTTGGCTCTACATCAGAATCAGATCTGATTTACCAAGATTTACCAACAACAACACTTAACATCTGGAAAGAAGGCATAAACTCAGTCGTTTATACCCAAATTTAATACGTCTAATTTACCGTAATCGGGTTAGTTAGGATCGCGATTCAATAGAAAAACCTCAAAACGTCGCCTGAAAATGGCGGTTGTAGGCGGGTTTCTATATGTTTACACGTTCTTGACAACCACTAACCCTTCGCGTGTAATAATAGGGCATGTTATCAATTTATTCCTCGCGCGCGACGGCGCTCATAACAACAGGGCAATCAATGGCCACAAAACTATCCCCCACAGTTAGCGCAATCCTATGTCATGCGTTCAAGGTATCCATGGACACTGCTCAGATCTGGATCAAGTCTGGTCGTGTCTGTGTTGGCGCTCCATCGGATCACCGTTTGAACCATTACGGTCCACGCGTGATCGGAGTTGATAGAACCTTGGAAAATCTAGACGATGGGCTCACCGATCGCTTTGAGATCCGAGTGTTAGTGCCTGATGAATGCGATCACCTTGTGAGAATTTGGCACACTGTGATCTTTACGCCGCCACCTACTAAGATTTTTAATTCAATTCAACAACAGCAGGAGATCAAATGAATCTACAACTAGATCAAACTAAAATAGCAATGAGATTAGTAGAAAAGGTTTTGCATCGTGCTCAAATCCCGCGTCGTGATCTTAGTCCAAATCAGATTCGTCGCCTGAATATGGATGATCTTGCAAGAGCGGAGCAAATTCTCGCAGTACTCATCTACTCAGGCACACTGCTTGAGATAGATGAGAGTGAGAATTCTCCCGACTATCCTATGACCGACTTGGCTCAGGGAATTCTTGGTCAGATATGCTTATTAAAGTATGGGTCATTGAATGCGGCTGATGATGCAACGGAAATTTGCGCACATCTTCAGGTTCTGCTTGATGATCTGACTAATCACTATCCAATTGCTGCTTAACAAGCCATCTGGCGTCCCTCAGCTTTTCTGAGGGGCGCAAATTTGTTTTATTGCGACTTTTAATCACAACAATAAACAGTAGGAGATCCATAATGGAGACAATCCAATTAGCTGAGATAGCATATCAAGCGATTGATAAAACGCTCGCAGAGCTGGATCGGATGATCAATAGAATTGATCGTACTATCCCAGCAAAGTACCTCAGTCAGACGCAAAATGACTCAGAAAAAGGTGGACAGGCTGCAAATCTGAGGGATCTTCGCACGAATCTCATAAATGCTAGGACTGCCATCTTCCGTTTCAATGATAACGAGGTGAGCTAACGACTCTAATCTCATGGGGATGGCCTTTGTCGTCCCCTTATATTGCAGTTTTTAATTCAATTCAACAACAACAGGAGATCAAATGGGATCAGGAACAGAAGTTATAAATAGCGCCGGGTATCTTCCCGGCACTGATAAGGTGGCCTTCGAGTGGCATCCTTTATGGTGGCATGAGCAGGGCCTGACGGAGACGGCATCAGGATACGGACCTAAGCTGAACACAGGCTTTAAGATCCAGTTCAACGGACGCATGTATCGCGTCTACTGTTGTCAGTGGAGCAATAGCGGGACAAATTACATAATCAGCCTCGGTGAGCAGCTGGTAATTCCCGATCACCGAATCTTCATTCAAATCGGACATCGCAGAGATTGTGCTACGGAGATCGATCACTCCCTACGATGCAATTGTGGTCTCATTGACTACGACGAGGAAGAACATCAGAAGGAGTCATCCTGAGATTAATCTAGAGCGCTCCTCAGCTTTTCTGGGGAGCGCAGTTATATTTATTGCGACTTTTAGTCAACAACAACAACAATAATAATCATCTCAACAGGGAGATATAATGTCAGCAATACCACCACATCTTGTGGTTGCACAGCCTACGGCTAAGCCTACAGCTTTGGATAATATCCTAAAGCTGGAAAGTGAGTTAAATTCTAAATACTTTGAGCGGCAGGGTCCAATTCGATCTCTAATGATCGGGCTAATCGCTCAAGAGCATGTTCTGCTACTGGGTCCACCAGGCACTGCTAAGTCCGACTTGTCTCGTGACCTATCAAATCAGGTCGGGGCTGAATTCTTTGAATATCTAATGACAAAGTTCAGCACGCCCGAGGAGATTTTCGGGCCTATCTCACTAAAGCAGCTTCAGAACGACGTGTATAAGCGCGTAGTTAATCGGAAGTTGCCTACATGTCAGATCGCATTCTTGGATGAAATCTTCAAGGCTAATTCGGCTATCCTGAACTCGCTATTGACCATCATCAATGAGCGAGAATTCGATACTGGCGCGGGGCGGATGAGCGTTCCTCTGGATATAGTAATCGGAGCATCTAATGAATTTCCACAAGATCCTGGTCTGGGGGCGGTTTATGATCGTTTCCTGCTCAGGCATTGGGTGGAAGACATTTCTACTGATGCGAATTTTGAAGCGTTGCTCCTTGGCCAACAAGGATCTCTCACCCAGACTCTATCCAGTAGTGATCTCGATGAGCTTCGAGCGTTGCGTAAGACGATTGATATTACAGCAGTCATTCCTAAGCTAACTTTAGTAAGAAAGGAGCTTAAAGCTAAGAAGATCCGTGTCAGCGATCGTAGTTGGAAAAAATGTCTCAAGCTAATCGCGGCGCAGGCTCTTCTTAATGGTCGTACCGCAGCGGTTTCTAAGGACGTGATGATCCTGAAAAATAGCCTTTGGAGCGACAAAGATGATCGTCAGTCGGTTCTTACTATCTTGACTGGTGAATGTGAGGACGTGAACACTAAGAAGGCTCTTGAGTATAGAGATATGGCTTCTGAGGTGTATAACGAGCTAAAGGATAGGGTTGCTGATGGAACCATAACTCAAACGATCAGTAAGGCTAAAAGTTCTAAGGGTCTCAGTGACAGAAAGGACGCAACTCTATTCTGGAGGGCTAAGCGTGATGAGTTGGAAGAATTTTCTTTCAAGTTGCTTGATCTTGAATGTACCCCTGAAGTTATCGAGGTTGCTGAGCAGATCGACTTACAGATGAAGTGGTGTGGTGATCAAGTCACAAACACTAAGACATCAAAGGCAATCCGATGAAGGAGATGCTCTTAATCCATAATCACGGTATGCGTGAGACTTCTCGTTATCAGAAGTATCTTCATGAGGAGAATTCCCCTGGGACAATTCTAAAAGATTCTGAGGGAAAGATTCAGGGTACTCTGATTGACAATGAAATCGAGGCATCATCAGCGGTTGATGATGCTACTGTGCTTGGACGGGAAACATTTTCTGTGTTGCACGGAGATCCCGAGCCAGTAGAAAATCCTACTTGCTCCAAGTGGCTACAGTACATCACTGGCCTAATCGATTCTACGCCAGAGTTTGAGGAATTTCGTGACGCCTGCCGAGGCGATAATGACTTTTCTTTAATCGGTGCTGCTGGACTGTTGGAGGACATCAATGATGATCTGTCTTCCTACTTTAACGAGATCGCTCCTCATGAAGATCAGGACGATGACGGAGAAGGCTCAGAGAATCCACACGGATTTAATGAGGCAAAGTGGACTAATGAAGCCCTAAAGGGAAAAATTAAGTCATCGATTATAAAGCATACTCAGGATATTGCAGAGACCAAGGCTATGCTTTCTGCTCTTTGCCCAGGATCTGAGGAGGCTCCTCCTGATTCGGATGGCAATTCTGCTAATCGATATAAGTTAATTAAAAAGCTCAAGAATAGTAAGGAGATCCATAAGCTTCTTGAGAAGGCTGGAGCCATCATGTCGGTTTACCGTAATGAGGTTCAGAAAAAGGCTATCCAAGGCTCAGAAGAAATAGTTGATATTGAACGCGGAAACGATCTCTCTCGACTTCTTCCCATCTCTTTGGGTATGTTTGGCCATCCTGTCTACGAAAAGCTAGCTCAGCGAGACTTCATCGAACGAAAGCTGCTTCAGTATCAGCTTGTTGGATACGATCAAATGGGCCGTGGTGACATGGTTCTTATGATTGACGAATCAGGAAGTATGAGCAACTCAGCGTTCGGAGGCGACAGCCTTCATGATTGGGCGCGGGCGATAGCTATCTCTGCAATCTCAATAGCTAAGCGAGAAAATCGTCGGGTTACGATTATCGGGTTTACTACTGAGCCGAGATATGTTGCTCATTTTGATCGTAAGGGCAGCGCCACATGGAATGATGAGCCGATTGATCCGCTTTCCTGTATCGTTAAGATATTGGAAATGAATTGTAGCGGAGGGACTAAGTTTGATCCTGTTCTGAAGTTTGGTTTAGGCCATATTGCAGAGGGAAGATCGGATTTAATCTTCATTACTGATGGTGAGGCAACAGCTTCACAGACCACGCTAGACATTCTCAGAAGTAAGTCTGAGCTAGGTGTCTACGGTATCCAGATAGGGGGCAGCGGCCACATCAAAGGCGTGCTCAAGGAGGTGTGTACGTCGGTTGTTAATCTAGATACTAATAGGCCAATAGCGGAGGCAATAGGATCTGTCTTCAGCTAAGCAGAAACACTTAATTCACCTAAGCATGTGACTAAACTGCTTGTCCCTTTGGACTTTTATCGCGCTTTACAACAGGAGTAATAATGTCAGAAGTATCAGAAAAATCAAAACTTGCAGCAAAGCATCATCGTAACCGTTGCTTGCCGCCACGCGAGGCGGGGACTGTATCTCATGGAACGCTCAGAATACAAGATCTGACTCGGTGTTTTATGGATTACATCCATAAGTATAATTACGATGCGTGGGCAATCATTATCCATGACATCAAGCTCAGTTGGGAGACCTTTAATCAGGACTACGCTTTCTCAGAAATGATGTGTGATGTTATGGGCTTAGACGGCTATCGTATGGGTCTAAGTCTAGTTGATGATGATCTTTGGTGGGATACTGACGACGCATCCACCATCTTGAATGAAGACATCTGGCAAGCGATGGATGATATTGCGCCTCCAGGCACCTCATTTGGTGCCCACGAAGGCGACGGATCTGATTTTGGATTCTGGCCTAATGAAGACTCAGAGTCTAATCCAAAGGAAATGGCCCACTTCTTTATTGGTGGTGAGCACTGCTTCATCTATCTCTGCGAAGGAGAGGACGGGGCTTACTACGACATCTATATGGGCAAGACTCATATAAACTTCGGCAATCCGTGGTTCTGCGACGGATGCGGAGTCCCAACTATAGAGGAAATCCGTGAGGCGGTTGACCTCATGGCTAGCAAGTCGCAACGTCTTGAGCCCAAAGATGAAAATGAGTGATAGGAGATAGAATGCCAGACAAATTACCAACTAATCCGTTGCTTTCAGCTAATCGCTTACAAGATGAATTGCGCGAAGGGGCTCTTTTTTATCTCCTATTCGGAAGAAACGGAGCAGGCAAAACCGATATAGCTCATGCAATAGTAGATAACTTAGGCGAAGCGAAGGCTTATCTGGACAAGCCTGAGAACGGCCTCCATCCCACATCACAGGCCAAACTCATGGAATCTTTATGGCACAAGGGAAGGAAAAGCAGAGAGCCTATTCTCATCGAGACACATTCAGAGCATATGCTAGAGATGCTACTGAATCTGATGGAGGTGGAGGAAGACACTGATAAGTTAGTAGTAATCTACTATGTGTGGCGTGATCGGGAAGACATCACTAGAATCCGAAGGGTTGAAACCAAGAACGGTCAGCTACTTGATCCTATCAATACTGACTTTTCAGATAATCCTACACTCTCTATCATATGAGATACATCTACCAAATTACACGAAAACTATTATCCTGCGATAATGTCGTTCGGAGAAAGCATTATGAGTGGACTTAAAAGCATTACATATCTGGATCTTTTAGGTATTCTTAACAGTCTTACCAAAGAGCAATTATCGGTTACGGTTACGGTATCTACTGGAGGAGATCAGTTTATTCCGGTAAATTGTGTAGACATTACAACGGAGGATGATGTCTTAGACGCCAATCATCCCGTACTTGTGATTAATCGTGTACGTGAGGAATTGCCGGTCTTAGGGCAGCTTAATTATGGCTCATCTGGCATTGGAAAATCTTCTGGTCCTATTGTTCCTGTAAAAAGTAAACCAATCACACCGAGTGATTTTTTGCGAATAAACGGCGGCTATCCAGACGATTTTACTGATGAAGATAGAACGTCAGAAAACATCTATTGGAAAGATGCAATCAAGTCTCAGCACCCCATTACAAGAAAGGCAGAGGGCTCATTCTGGATGTGTGGTGGAAAAGTCGTCTTCTGGCATGGTCAGGAATCTGATGAGGCTAATCGAATTCTCTTAAAGCTTGAGAAGACTCCTTGATCAACTAAATCTAGCGGCTTCTAGCCGTAATCAATTCACAACAACACAACAACACAACACAGGATACCTCATGTCCACAATCGAATATCATACAGCGCAGCAATCCCTTGCCCGATTTCTTTCGGGTTTAACTCACCACGCTAACCCCGACACCGTATCAGAGATGCTACCAATCGTGAATCAATATCTGCCGTGCGGTAGTGGGTTTGACAATGGTACATCTTTTGATGTTGAGAAGAGCAGCCCTAATAAGCTAATCTTCAATACCTCTTTTCATCACATGTCCGAACATGGTTATTATACTCGATGGACTGATCACAAGGTCACAGTTACCCCATCGTTTTGGGGCTTCAATGTAAAGGTTAGCGGGGTAAATTATAATCAGATCAAGGACTACATTGCAGAATGTTTTGATTATTGTTTATCTCAGTTAACGGGTAATAATCTTATCAAGCAATACGTTGAGATCTCTCGCGCGAACTGCGCATAAATCAACACAGCAACAACAACACAACAACATCATTAACAACAGGGAGTCTGCCATGTTCAGTGCAGCTAATGGAGTAGCTGAGTTTCAATTTATTGTACTCATGCTTGTCATCCTATTTATTATTATCGGGTTTCAAAACCCTTCATCAGAAAAGGAGCTATCATGAGTTTGGTACTAAGTAACATAAGTAATATCTGCGTTGGAAGTCAAACGGACTACGCTAATGGTCGTCTTATTTTCAAGTGGTTCTCATTAGATGAGCTAGATGACGCTAAGAAATTTGCATCTAAATTTGATGAAGCTTATCTGGCTGATATTGAAGGTCCAATTGCAGCAATCCAACAATACCTTGGAGAGCATCTTATGTGGGACGTGATCGAAAAGGTTGGGGGACTTTTGGAGGAGCACGGAGATCTGCTTGTAGCACTTCTTTCAGTCAAGTCTCTAAATGACATCAACTTAGACGACATCGAAGAGAATGGTGTTGATGCAATCTCTTACGAAAACGCTGAGAAGTATGGTGAAGAGATAGTTGGTGATCGAATCCCCGGTGATCTTGATTGGTACTTTGACTTTAAGGCTTACGGTGAGGCGGCCTTAGCTGACGAGTCTCATACAACACATGAAGGGCGCCTGTACGTCTTTTACTAATCATAACAGTCACGAGGGAAGCAGTAAGACTCATGAACTCATCAATGAGATATAATCTATTGTCGGGTGTCGCTTACAGATACCCGATAACTAGCAGAGCACTAATAATGAACCGCCGCATATTGACCGCTCTGAGGGATATAGACCAGCTAGGCAATCTCACCCACTGGGAGCCTCTGAAACGGCTCACAGTGGATCTATTTGCCCAGAAAGCGTGCCCAAGCGAGGCGCTATCCTGTCTTAATGAGTGGCTTGAGCGCTGGTGGCTGATGCATCCTGCAATCCGTCAGTTCTACGTTGATGAGTTGAATGAGTTTCCAGACAGCAGACTAATCCAAAATTCTCTGGATTGGTTACTTTTAACAGACAAAACAGATATGAAGTTAAAGTCAAAGTTGGCTTTGAAACTTAATAAAAGATGGAAGAGACGCTATCGAAATGAAGTGACTTTGGACTTGTTGCCGGAGGGAGATAGCGGTATAATGTAACCACACATCGTTAACAGGAAGTGTAATCATGACAGAATGGGAAGTGATAATCCGGTATATGCCGCTTATCCATAAGCTAGCTAGAAAGTATGCTCTCGTGCATTTAGACTTTGCCGAAGAGTTGATCGTAGACCTCGCAGAAAATCTAAACAAATATGATGAATCTAGAGCAGGGATTGCTACATTTATCTATTGGAGATCTCGCGGTGTTCGTCGTAATTTATTATATCCGCCTAACCGAGTTTTCTTATCGGATGAGGTGATTGAGGTAGAGGATACGAGTTCGGTATCTATAATTGAGAATAAAGCTGTATGTGCTCAGGTGTTAGCTGAGTGCAATGATATTGAGAGAGAAGCCATGTTGTCGATGATGGCTGATTTTGATGAGCGTCAGCTATTTGAAGTGCTGAACACAAATCGTAAGACTAGAAACAAGAGGATCGAGCGGTTCAGGACTCGGTACAGAAGAGGGAAGGAGATCAGTAATGGGTCAAAATAATTTAGATGAAATTACTTTAGATGAGAGTGCGGTTCATTATACTTGGATTTGCATGATGGATGGTGCAGTGAAGAGTATCATCCCTGGTCGAGATGGTTGGGAGAGCAAGCGAAAGATCCGATCTTATGTAAGCAAGGAGCACCAATCAATCGTGCAGTGGCTTGCAGGGTTCTATAAGGTCAGCCTCACACGTATCCGTCGAATTGTAGGCGGGTGCAAGTCTCATCAAGACGAAGCGTCGGCCCGGTGGGTGAGCTAATGAGTCCTAAAGAAATAATACTATTAAGTCTTAGTCCGCACATCTGTACTGATTATTCATGTGGCCAGGACCGACGCCCGTCCAATCATATTGGTTGCATGGAGTTATCTTCAGACGTATTCATTGAGGCGACACAGGCAACATCAAAGCGGGAAAATGGTGAGCCCATGGCACCGGATTGACAATATCATTGGGTGACTTGGGCTAAGTCATGGGGCATGAGTGAATGGAGATTTGAGGATTTATGCTATCGGTATGATACGCAAGAGGCTTCAGACGATAGTACAGATGATGAATCAATACAGATAACGCTAATTAAATTCCTGGGGGAGAGTGATGAGTAATTCTAGTTATGTTGAGTTAGTAGGTGCGGCGCCTACTCCTGTTTTTACAATTCCTAAGAATTGTTTACCTCGAAATTCTATTTTTAATAAATTGCGCAGTGAGTGGAAGAAAGCAGCGCCGGGTAGACGCAGCAAAGATCTGGCTGATTTATTGGATGTCAAGCAGCAGGCGATTAGTCAATGGTGTACGGGAAGTGATAATCGTGAGCCACCTTGGTGGGCTATTATGCGCTTATGTCATGAGACAGATCATTACCTTGAGATTTTTCCTCACTGTGTACGCATTCAAAAGATCAAGAAAGATGATGGTGTTGTCCGATGACTGAGCATCAATGGGTATCAAGGTCATCTAAATGTTGTTACGAGGCGATCAAGTCTGATGCTGACACTAATGCTACTTACATGCAGTTTGCATCTAAGGCATATGCTAAGTTTTTGCATTGTTCTGATTTCAGTCGTCGCCAGTATGCCCAGCGTCATTTAGCTGATAAGCTGAAGGTTTTTATTATTCGTTCTACAGTTGAGTCATCGTCATTCGAGCAGTTCGACAATGTTGCTCAGAAGCTCATTCTTTCTTTACTCGAAGAGGTTAATTGGTATGAGGTCTCTGGTAAGATGTTGGTCGACTATGAGAGATCTCAAAACATATCGGTTAATCGAATCCTGTAATAAGTATTGGATTCGGTTATGCTTTCTGGTTTAGGGTATCTCATGTTGTTGTCTCAAGAGCCTAACAGGCTAGGAATAAAATCGCCTAACTGTAACAGTCCCCAGATCTCCGAGGTGTAGTGTGGCAGATCGGCGCTGTGGCGGTTGTGACGCATGCTGTGAGGCTTTACCGATCGATGCGGTGATGAGTGCTAGATATGAGCGCTGCGTCTATCAGAGGCGGCATTATAGGTGCTGCTCGATATATTCAGAGCGCCCTAAGTTCTGTAGGCAGTTCCAGTGCTCATGGTTACGAGGCGACTTTGCTATAAGGGATAGGCCGGACAAGATCGGCTGCGTTGTGACTAGAGATCACGGCCCAGCTGTTGGTGTATTTTCTTCATTCAGGGAGATTTACGACAGGAGTTTTGATCAGTCTCGCGTAACGAAGTTAATTCATAAGTGTAGGTCACGTAATTTAAATGTGGTTGTTGTCTATCGGAGTGGTGAGCGTAAGGCGTATGGTTCAGAGGAGTTCTTGGAGAGTCTAAGGGGATTGGTAGACAAGTCTACATTTGTGGCAGATTCTTATCCGAAGCATTTGTAATGGCGAAGAAGAAGGAAAAATCTAAGCGTCGATTTATTTATGTAGTGGAGTATAAAACGTCTCAGTACAGTGGTGAGATCGAGATATTTGAGGATGAGGGTGCTGCTGAGTCACGGGTTATAAATAAGGCAATCAAGTTTGTGATGGCTCCTAATCGTTCTTGTGATGACGAGTGGAGGATCATAGATTCATATCCTTTAACTAAGGGAAGGGGCAGTAAGAATGAATCCGGTGCTGACTAATGCGTATATTGTATTTAATTCTAATGAGAATGGTGGGGGTATATTTTATGATTGGGATAAGTTTGAGGAGTGGGCGTTAGGTTTAATGGGAGCCCTTGACGCGCATTCAGTTCTTGGTACTCGTTTTATGGAGTATCAGTGTCCGCCCCTCATAACTACGTTGATGTCAGCTACTCAGTTGCTTTCTAGTTACCATGTTGATCATGCAGCCACATTGAATACATTGAGGGATCGATTTGCTGAGGCTGTTTCTCTATCGACTATTGATTGTGGTGTACGTACTAAGCATGGAAAGAGTAAGCGCTGGAGAACTTCAACGCCTGCGAGCATCTATTTGACGGCGCTTTATGAGTCATGGGGAACGAATGCGTTTAGTCGTGCATTTGAGTTATGCGCTCAGAGTCTTCATCATTTTGAGGCCCCTAAGAAAACCTCTAGAGACTATGTTGAGCTAGCGGTTGGTTTGCTTTTAGCGCGAGACTTTGAGCGTTTTCTGTCACAATAATAAGTAGAGGAGATACTTATGAGAAAGAGACGTCCGCTTGATGATGGTATTTATGCGCTGCTGAATAGGATTATTAAGTCTAGCAGGGGATCTGTTGAGAGGCAGCAGCTACCTGTTCCGAGTTCTAATCATTTATTAGAGACGCCTAAGACTCAGCCGTCTTCCGCATCTAATTGTAATGTAGATTTAGATATAACCTCCGACTTCTTAATTAAATAGACGGTTTCTCACGGTTATTGAACAAACTATATTAAAAAAGTCCCCCCTAGTTTTGTTTTTTTCGGCGTTCGAATTGAAAAACCAGAGAAAATCCTAGATGGATATATATATATATGTATCCATTTATGTATTAGATATATTGGTTTGAATTCATCTGGCGTGTTGAGATCTGCACTTGGTCTTATTTCTCATCTAAAATAGAGTGTTTTGCGTTTTACGGCCCCTATACTTTCACGGTGTCGATAACGCCGCTCAAAGCGTCAATATGGCCATATAATCCATTCGAATACTATTCATCAATGCGACGGTTAAAGCTGAAGAATACTCTGGTTGTTGTGATGATGATTTATTTGAGTCATAACTGAACTATAATAAGCATGGTTTGCTGGTAATTGTCAGGCAATTACGGGTAGAGATTCCATCATATGCTTAATGTGGTGTGCTCGCTTTGATTGACGCTGAGCCTTCTGTCGCAATTTGTGATTGTCTTGCTGAGTATCTAGTAGCGATAGTGCTGGTGAGATCTCCATAAATTCAGCTATCACTAAAGGCGAGTCCATATAGTTTTATCTTAATTACAGACAGCCTGGGCAGAGCCGTGGGCCTTATCTAGTAGCGGCTGTGCTATCTTGCTTAGAATCCTCGCACAGTGCTAGCGGGGATTTGATTAAGATCTGATGGTAGTAATAGTAAGCGCTATAGCGCTAATATTATTTTATAGGAAGAAGCCATCCCGCGCCCTCAAAAAACGTGGAAGAAGCCATCCCGCGCCCTCACGCTCACAGGGAAAGGGCGATCTGGTCCAAGCAAAAAATAATCATGTCGAATAAAATACGATCTTCCTATAAGGATCTCACCCGGATAAGGCGATTCTCTGATATTCGGCGTTCGATCGTTAATCGGCTTAGAAACTAGCATCTCGACTGATCCTGAATTATCGGCGTTTGCCCGTGATTTGCAATCTGTGTTGCAGACCTCAGATCCACGTCTGAAACGTCTGATCCATTGACGGCGAAATCTGTAATCTAGGTGATCAGATCTATCGGAAATTGAACTCAGATCTATCCTAATCCTTAATCATTAATCCTTAATCCTTAATCGTTAATCATTAATCGTTAATCATTAATCATTAATCCTTAATCATTAATCCTTAATCGTTAATCATTAATCGTTAATCGTTAATCGTTAATCGTTAATCATTAATCCTTAATCGTTAATCATTAATCGTTAATCGTTAATCGTTAATCATTAATCGTTAATCATCTAT
>Ga0208299_1000109_pt1 | contig 76911 bp, 92 predicted proteins | sample 15_taG_FD_184089 | JGI IMG/M metagenome (GOLD analysis project Ga0208299, IMG submission 184089) | Marine viral communities from the Subarctic Pacific Ocean - 15_ETSP_OMZ_AT15312 metaG (SPAdes) (version 2) | ecosystem: Environmental > Aquatic > Marine > Oceanic | place: Pacific Ocean | collected... | reverse complement strand
CTTCAGCTATAACAGCAAATACAGCTAAAACTACATTCCCTGGATTTGGTACTACAAGCTCAACTGCCCTTGCAGGAGATACTACAGTTATAAGTTCTGGTCAAGCTTCAGCTATTACAGCAAATACGGCTAAAACAGGAATTACAAGTGGTCAAGCTTCAGCTATTACAGCAAATACGGCTAAAACAGGAATTACAAGTGGCCAAGCTTCAGCTATTACAGCAAATACGGCTAAAACAGGAATTACTTCTGGCCAAGCTTCAGCTATTACAGCAAATACAGCTAAAACAGGAATTACTTCTGGCCAAGCTTCAGCTATTACAGCAAATACGGCTAAAACAGGAATTACTTCTGGCCAAGCTTCAGCTATTACAGCAAATACAACACATGCTGCATCAAGTCATGCTCCATCAGGTGCAACAGTAAACTCTACTGACGCAACATTAAAAGCAAGAGGAAATCATACTGGAACACAAACAGCAAGCACAATATCAGACTTTGATACTGAAGTTAGTAATAATACTACAGTAACTTCAAAAGCTAATACAGCTTCACCAACATTCACAGGAACAGTAACAACACCTCTATCAAAAATAGGTTTAAGAGATTTAGACTGGAGCAATAATATAGACAATCAAAGTACTGCATATGCCCAAGGAGATATATTCTACCATACTTCATCTATAGATACAACAACCGGATCAATTTACTATATGCAAAGCAATGGTAATCTGGGCCTAGCCAACGCAGGTGCTGTTAGCACTTCAACATCATTGGTAGTTGTTGCTCTTGGCGATGATGCAAATAAAGGATTGTTATTGAGAGGAATGGTAACGCTAAATGCATCTCCAGGAGCAGATCCAGGACAACCAATTTATTTAAGTACAACATCAGGTGAAGCATCAACTGACGTACCAACCGGAGAAGGAAATGTAGTGAGAGTTTTAGGGTATCAATTAACAGCTAATGGAGAAGAAGATCAAAATAATGTCTGTTATTTTAATCCAGACAATACTTGGATAGAGGTATAAAATGGGAATAGTTAAAGTTATAGACATACCTTGGGCTAATATTTCTAAAGTAAATGGAATATTACCAGCAAACTTTACAAATGTAATTGGACAGGTTGGATCTGCTCCAGAGGCATCATTTGCAGATGATTATTCTGTAGCAAAATCTATTACTACTGGAACTGGACAAACAGTGTATATAGCGGATACAGATGGCAATTTTAATTTTATACATAGTGATGCTTATACAATATCATTTTGGGTTAAGGCAGGTTGGTCAGCAAACTTAAATACCAATATACATTTGTTTTCATCAACTACTGCTGGTTCAACAGATTCAAGTGCTAATCAGATTAGATTGTTTTATCATGAAGGTAATAATAGACTATACTACGAGTATCGTTCTGCATCAAATGCTAAGAAATCTAATTTTTATTTATTTCATTCTAACTCTGGAAACCATGCAGCAGCATATGCAGCAGCTGGATTAGGTGGTACATATTGGAGTGCTGCAAATAGAGGAAACGTTGGAGATGATGACTTTACAATGATTACTGTTGCTAAATCAACAACCAATTCAGCTGGATCTAGTTATGCAAAAGTGTATTGGAATGGAACTTGGTTAGGTAATGGACATTATGGAGCAAATGGAACTGGATCAGGAACTCCTAATATGACTAACGTTGATAGACAAATAGCATTAGGTAGTAATACTTGGGGTTATACAAAATCTGGTGATAGTACAGAAACACAGTTTAATGATTTAACTATTTGGGACAAACAATTATCAGCAACTGAAATATCAGAACTTTATAATAGTGGTACAAGACTTGATGCAACAAATCATAGTGCAGCATCAAATTTACAAGGTTATTATAAATTTGAAAACGATGGTAATGATTCAAGTGGTAATTCAGCTCCTGCATTTGTATTGAGTGGTAACTCTAATTTTGAGACATTATAATGAAATACTATATTACAACAACCGAAGTGTTTGAAACATTAAACAAAGGCAATATATCGTATGCAATATATAGCATAGACAAAAGTAAATACATAGTTATAACAAGCGATACATTGGATGATGTCTTATTTACTTTTAGCGATACATCAAGTCTTTCAACTTATACATTTGAAAATCATGCTGATTGGGTTGGAGATAATACTGGAATAGAAGAAAGTGAGTTCGAAGAAATAGAATACCTATCAGGTATATAAGAACGTTTAAATAAATTGTAAAACCTACAATAAAAACTAGATAAATATAATAATATGAAAACATTAAACTATAATATCACAGGTACCACAAAAACTAAAATCTATTCAGCAATAGAAGATGTTAGTGATGGACCTACAATGACAATTGCCAACCTTAAACCTGAAGTCTGTTCTGCAAGTCTTTTTTACCACAAAGAAAATTACACACCAGATAATTCTGGCGAGTTTGGTGCTGTAATATCTGAAGAGATATATTATGTTCTTAATCGCTTTGTTATGTCCGGGTATAAAACGCTAACATTAGATAAAACAGATTTTGGTTTTAGTAATAAGGGATTTGATTTGTATATTCAATGTGCCGATGAAGCAGATGAAATAGATGTAATTGCAAATATTTAGAAATTTAGAATGGCGTATCTTAAGACATTAGAGCAATTTATAAAAGAAGACTATAATCCGTTTTCTAATTCTATGACACTAAATGAAGGTGGAGCATACGGCCATTTATCACACCCATTCGAAGACATCAATCTTACTCTTCAAGATTTAAGAGATATGATAGATGCGACCGTTGAAGGAGCGTTTGGTCCTGAAAACTTCGTATGGGAGAAAACAGATGGTCAACAAATTTCAATTTCTTGGAAAGATGGTAGACTAATTGCTGCTAGAAATAAGAGACATAAAAAGAATGCTGGTGAAAATGCATTAACATTAGATGGTGTAGCGAATTTATTTAAGGGAAGAGGAGATATTGAAATTGCATATAATGCTGCTATGTCTGATTTAACAGCTTCTATAGGAGGTCTTTCGGAGCCCGATAAGGTTAGATTTTTTGCTAATGGTAGTAAAATGCTTTCACTAGAGATAATGACACCAATTACACAAAATACTGTTCCTTATGGACAGAATATGCTTGTTTTTCATGGTGTTATAGAATATGATGCTGATGGTAATGATTTAGGAGAAGATAAAGGAGCTGCTATTGAACTTGGTGAAATTATAGAAGACGCTAATTTAGCAGCTCAAAAAACATTTTATGTTAGAGGACCTCAACAATTAGAAATTAAATCTTTTCCAAATACAGCAAAGCGAAAAGGATATTATAATAAACAACTAAAACAAATAATGAATGATACTAATACTTCATTATCAAGTACTGTTGGAGAATATGCTGTTGGAATGGGAATAAGAGTAATTAAAGATTATATGAGTGCTGATGGTATTTCAATTGATGATAAACATCTTCCTGATTTAGCAAAGAGAATTGCTGGAATAAATAAATCTTATAAAGTTAGTAATATTAAAAAAGACTTAGGAGATGCTGGAGTTTGGTATTTAGACCTTGAAAAGAAAGAGGCAAAAGCCATGAAACGTTTAGTTTATTCACCACTTGAAAATCTATTTATTGAAGTTGGAACTGAGATGATGAAAAATATGAGCGCATTCTTAAGTGCAAATCCAACGAGCGCAACAGAAAATATGCGAAAAGAAATTGATGATACTATTGCTAGAATTAGAAAAGTTGGAAATGAAGAACAAATAAATAAATTAGAACATGAATTACAAAGAGTTGCGGCAGCCGGTGGAATAGAAAGTATTGTACCAACTGAAGGAATTACATTTGTATTTAAGGGTAAGGTATATAAGTACACTGGTATTTTTGCACCAATCCATCAAATAAGAACCATGTTAGGTTTTGGAAAATAAAAAAGAAATGAAACACTTACAAACATTTGAAGCATTTATTGGGGAAGCAGAAGGTAAGAAAGTAGTATTCTTTCCTGGTCGTTTTCAACCATTTCATAATGGTCATATAGCGGCATGGGAAAGGACTTCAAAAGAGTTTGGTTTACCTGTTATTCCACTTCAAATAGTTTCTAAGAGAGAAGCTTCACCGTTTCCAGATTCTTTATTAAAAAAGATGGGAGCTGATTTAATTAAAAATAATTCATTTATTGAAAATTATTTTATTTACCCTAATTCTTATGGTAAAACTGTTGTTCCTTTATTTGTTAGATATTTAAGAGATAAAGGATATGAACCAATGGGATTCGGCGCTGGTTCAGATAGAATTAAAGCTTATGAACCACAAATCAAATATATAAAAGGTCCAAAGACAGATACTCCAGTTTCTCCAGATTTTGAATTGAAGATGGTAGACGCTAGAGCTGAAGGAGGACCAAGCGGTACAAAAGTTCGACAAGCAATTAAAGATGGCGACAAAGATACATATGAATCCATGATGCCAAAAGAACTTCATAAATATTTTAATAAATTACAAAAACATATGTCATGAAAATAACAGAACAAAAATTAAGAGAAGCTATTAGAAATGGCATCAACAAATTAAATGAAGCTAAATCATACGACTTAGGTCTAGAAAATGCCCGTGAATATGAAGGAGTAATAGGTGATGCAATTAAAAAACTTGAAGGCATAGATGCATATCATAAAATGGCTGAAGATGGTGGTGGAACTGCAGTCAACTCAACAGCTAGTATGATATACATATCTCAATACGGTAAAACCGATAATACAGATGCTCTTAAAAAGATATTAAAGAAAGTTGATTCTAATTTAGACGTTAATAATATTAAGAATAATTTTGATGCTACTGACCGTGAAAGAAGTGGTCATGACCAAGATAATGATATTTGGAAATATGATATACCAAAGAAAATAGATTATCATAAAGCTAAGAAAATGGGTATATTAACAGAACCTAACGTTACACAAATGGACCATGAAGTTGTTGGAGAATTATTGAATATGCTAGCAGCTTATACGTCTGAAGGAAATCCATTAGCAAATATAGCATGGACTTCGTTAGATAGTTTTATGGCCGCAGCGCATGATTACGTAAGAGGCTCAAATTGGAAGAAATTCAAAAAAGATGTTGAGGCTAAATATCCTATGCTAGAAAGCGAATTAACAAATGAAGCAAAATATAACTTTAGTAAAATGTACCCAAACTCTACAGACTTAGAAAGGGATATAATTGCATGGTATAGGTCATTAAAAAAAGATATCGGTGAAAAATATGCTAAAGAAATGAGAGCTGATTTAGTAAAAGTTCTTATGAAAGAAGGCAAATTAAATGAAATATCAAAGCAAAAAGAATTATCAAAGATAGAAACTTGGGTTAGAAAATCTGGTTTAGATTATGATGATTGGGATTGGGATGGAAAAGAATTAACAATATTTCTTAAAAAAGGTAATCCAGAAAAATACTCTAAAGAAGATTTAGAAGAAGAAGGAGTTTTTGAAGGCAAATTAACTAAAAAGGGAATAGCATCTAATTTCAAAGTACTATTAAGAACTGCAATGGAAGAACCTATAGGAAGAAAAATAAGACTTGGTGGCACAAGAGATGCTTTCAAAGAAGTATGGGAAAGAATCACTAAAACTACTTGGATGAATCTTAAGACTAAGAAGAAGCTAAACTTGGATAAATTTGCAAGACATATGGATGATTATCATATGACAAATAGAGAATTACAGTTTGAAAGGAAATTAAACGAAGATATTTTAGATGATGCTAAAGCTGCTCTTGAAAATGAATATGATTGGACTAACATAGAATTTGAAGGTGATTTATCCATTCGTTTTGATTATGACAGAGGCAAAAATTCTATGTGGGTTAATAAAAGTGGAAGTATTAGCGGTAATATTCCAAGCAGAAATGCAAGGAGTGTATGGAAAGCGTTAGATAAACTTGGTCTTAAAGAAGGCAAATTAACTGAAGCTAAACTAGAAGATGTTTATGTAGAACTTAACAAGACTGAAGAAAAACGTATTCCAAAACTATTAAAAAAATACAAGAAAGTTAAACAAATTGGCAGACATCAAGGTGAAATAAACTTTGAAGGACCTAAAAAAGAATTAGCTGACTTTTTAGTAGGCTTAATTGGTTATGATGATGCATATGATACATTTTATGATTTATTCGAAGGCAAATTAAATGAAGGTAAAGATAGTGATGGGTTCGACGACCATATTGTTAAATCAACTGCTAATAAAATATCAGCAGATAACTTAGAAAAAGAATTAGATAAAGCCAAAATTCCATATAAAACCGAAAAGTTAGGTAGAGTTGTTATGTTCTATTTCAAAAGTTATAAAGACTACGATAAAGCTGAAGATGTAATTAGTAAGAAAAGAATACAATTAGAATCAGTAAAAGAAAGCAAATTAACTGAAGGCAAATTAAATGAAGGTAATATGAATTCCGAAATATTAGATGTTGTAGAAGACCTTCAAGCTTTAATTAAGAAACTAAAAAAAGATAGCAACTACAAAAAAAGACCAGAAGTTGAAAAACTATTCACGTATGCAGGCCCTATAGTTAAGGAATTGCATAAATTAGTTGAAAGTAAATTAAATGAAAATGCAATATTGACATTTTCTAATGAACTAAATGATGAAGGTATAGTTGCTGGTATTTTTGACGGAGTTGGAGATGGTAAAACAGTAAAAGCTCAATTTACAAAAAAGAAATGGGATGATGGAGTACCTGTAACTAAATTCTTTACAAGAGGCGGATATAAAGATATTAAGACACCTAAAGGTAAATTCCAATTAATCGAAACACCTCATTTTTGGTACTATGAAATAAACAAAGGATGGGCTGCAGTAAACAAAGAAGATTATGGAACACCACCATTTGAATACTAAAATATGAAACATATTAAAACGTTTGAACAATTTATATTAGAGTCTGGGAATGCTATTAGCGATTCTAGACCATTTGAACAGGAAGAGATTCCTGGTACTATTAAATGGATTGAGAAAAATGTGTTTCCATCTCTTGGTATAAATGGAGTTGGTGATGATGCTGCTATTTTAGGTAGTGCTGGTAAAAAAGTATCAGGCGTTACTAGTGGAGATATTGATATGGCTCTTTCAGCAGATAAAATTGCTGGAGAATTAGGAGCCTCTTTAGATGATGTCATTTTCAAATTTAATGATGCTTTAGAACATTTAGGTCTTTCAACTGCTATGAATGTTGGTCTTAAACAAATAAGTATTGGTGCACCTATTGATGGTGACTTTAAGAATGGAACTGGTCAAATTGACTTTATGCTATCAAGAGATTTGAAATGGTCAGAGTTTATGTATCATTCGCCAGATTTTACTAAAGATGAATCAAAATATAAAGGAGCATATAGAAATATTTTATTGATGACAATGATTGGTAAATCTTTTTATGAAATTACTAAAGGAACTGAAAAAGGAGAAATTGCAGAATATGAGGCATACGTTATTAGATTAAATAAAGGAGTTTTCAAAGTTCGTAAGAGTTTTGAAGGTAAGAAAGGTCTACTTAAAAATGCAAAACTATTAAAAGAATTTGATAAAGAAATTACAAATACACCAGAAGATATTGTAAAACTTTTATTTGATGGAAATTATAGTCCTAAAGATATTATGACTTATGAAAATCTTAAGGCACTTTTAGAATCTCCATCGTTTAAGTTTCCTGATAAAGTATCAGAAATTATTGAAGATTTCAAAAATAAACTTATAGCAAGTAAATTACCATTACCAAACGAATTATCTTAATATATAACATACTATGGCACTTAAAACATTAAAAGAAATATACAGCTCTATAAATAGAAATGACTTTGATAAGTTATTAAAACATAGAGTGGTAGTATCTGAAAAGATTTCTTCAGCATCATTCCATGCTCAAAGGAAAATAGATGGATTAAATTTTTTTAAGTCAAATAGTAATACACCAATAACAATTATCGATAGGACACTATCTTCATTATATGAAACAGCTATTAAATATATTAAAAATATAGATACTGCCACGCTTTTAGATATGCCAACTGATTGGAAGTTTGGTTTTGAATATCTTCCAACATTAGAATTTTCAAAGATAAAATATGATAATATACCAACGAACACACTAATCTTAACACATATACAAGAGGTAAATGCTGAAGGGAAGGTAAAGAAAGTCTTAACAGACCCTATCATCTTAAACAAATGGTCAAATGTATTAGGGGTTCAGGCACCAAATATTATATTCGACGGTTATTTAGATTTTGGACAAAGGTCAGCTCTTAAAGGACTTTTAGGAGAAAGACTTAATAAATATGCGTATGAATCTATAGATAAGACTTCGTTTACTAGAGCTGCATATAGTATATTCGACAAGAATATATATAAGACAGCATTAAATGATACATTGGATAAAGAAATAGATTCTTTGGTTTTATCTTTTGCTAATAATAATAAAGTAAACACATATAAAATTGAAGACCCTTATAGAAAAATAAATGAGGAAAAATCTTCTAATCATGTTTATCAAATTACCGTACTAGACTTATTAGAGTATTTGTCAACATATGATATTTCAAAAATACAATTAACTGAAGAAACAGCAAATAAAAGATATATTGAAACAATATCTGTTATATTCAACGAGTATATCTCAAAGAACGCTACTAAATATATTGGAGTAGATTTTGGAGGCGCTGAATTTTCAAAGAATGAATTATTTGAAATCAATAAGGCATTTATAAATAATGAAACAACATTAAAATATATTGAAAATAAACTATTAGCTGAATTATTCAAAATAACATTAGGTACGTTTAGAAAGAAAAAGAACAAATCAAATGATTTATTAAGCGAAGACATGGTAAATGTTCTAAATGTTATTGTTGATAAAATTAAAGAAAAGATATTTGTAGAAAGTACTGATGAAAATTCAGTTTATGACTATAATAATTTTGTAATATACAATAAAGTTAAAGGTACTGAATCTATAACTGAAAATAAAGATAATGAAGACGATACGTTAACGTTCAAACAATTTATAAAGTAATGATAGGAAAAGGAAATATTATGGTAGCTTTTGAAAGAGCACTTAATAAAAGTTATTTAGTATACGAACATATGGACGGCTTAGATATGGAATTTATTGCAGCCGCTGAGAAGTGTACTTCATTTTCAATTCCTCTCTCAGAATATGAATCAGAACTTCATAAAAAAGAAATTAGATACCTATTTACTAAACGATATTTCCCATCATTTGATGTTTCTAAATTTGATAACGTTAATGATATTAGTTCTGATTGGAAAGCGTATAATAATATTATTAAAGAATTTAGAAAGTTAAATTCTAGTGCTTATGATAATAATATTCACCCTAAAGAAGGACCACTAGGTCCTGGTGAAAAAGCTATGTATTATGTAATAAATAATGCAGTGTTAGCTGGTGGTACTCAAGGTGGAGATTTACGAGTGGGTAAAAAATCATACGAAATTAAAGCAGTTGATTTTTCAAATGGTTATGTATTTAACTTTAAGACAGGAGGTACTTTTTCAGTAGCAGATACAATGCAAGATATTATGAAGTTAAAAGAAAAATACATGGAAGAACTTGGGTTTTCTGGAAAATTATCAGAGGTTAAAATAACTGAAATTAGAACATTAAGAGATTCAAAACAAACTAAGAGAGAATTTGCTAAAATAGAAAAGCAATACCAAAATAATGCATATTCTCAATATTTTAGCCATTATCCGTTTATTTGGATTAAAAACAATGCTAAGAATAAAGGAGAAATATTAGGCGTAACCGAGCCAAAGAAGAAAGATATACTAATACAAACGGTTACGAGTGGAACTGTAAAGCCGATAGTAAAATTATAATATATAATAAAGAAATATAAATACAAAATTATGAAAAATTATAAAATAGGAGAACGCAAACTTAACGAGGCTCGTTCAATTACAAAAATATCTAAAGAACTTGCTAGTGTGACTTCTAAGATGAAAGAACTTGCTGATGAATTTTATAGCAAACCAGAAGAAGAAAGAGTTGAAGAAATTAAGAATGAATTAAGAGAATTAACTCCAAAGAAACACGCATTAGTAGATGAATTAGATGCTTCAGTTGCTGGTAAAGATAGAAACGTAGAATTGATAATTCAAGAAAAATCAGATAGAGAATTATTCTATAATCATATAAATGAATCAGCAGTTAATGAAAATGATAAATATGTTGTAATTGACCCAAAGGGAAATCCTGGTCCAGCAACTATAAAAATACAAGCGTTTCAACATGCTAAAAAGAAAGGTGGAAATAAAAAAGGATTTTTTGTAGTACTTGCTAAGAATGCTAGAAAAGCTCAGAAATTAGTTGGAAAACATGGTGGTAATTTACCAGAAAAAGCACAAGATAAAATGTTTGATATGATGTATGAGGGTTATAAATCTAATATCAAGAAAAAATGGGATTCAACTGATGCTATGTTGGATGACTTAAGAGAATTTATTTTAGATGCTAAAGATTCTGGAGGCGAAGATTTAGTTAGAGACATACACAATGCTTTAAGATTAATGACTAATTATGCTGAAGGAGAACTTAAAGAAGGCGATGTATATGAAGGTAATGCTTTTTTAGGAGCAAGAGCCAAAGCAATTGAAGAAGAATTAGAAGAGTTTGAATTTAATGGTAAAATTTACCCAGTAATTAAGAAAGCAGTTAATGAAAATAAGATTGATGTTGCATTAAATAAAATGGATGAATGGCTTCCAGAAGACCCTGAAGCTATGGAAAGATATTATGAAATAGTAAATCAAGAAGGCTGGAAAGAAATGGAACAATTCTTTAATGAGTACGGTGATGAAGATGTTTTACAAAGCTATGGTCTTAAATCAAGAGATATGAAAAAGCTAGCACAAGCTGCAATGGAGAGTTTTTCTGAAGTATTATCAGCTTATAGTAAAATAAATGAAAAGGTAACGAAGAAAGATATTATAAAAACAATTAAAGAGATTTCAAAGAAACATAAATCTTCGTTTATTAACCCGTTTCTAATGCATGAAGAACCAACACATATACATAAGAAATTAGGACCAGTAAAAATTCATCCAGGCGTTAGAGCTTATGATTGGCGTAATGATGATGAAATTGCAGTATCTACTTCACTTCAAGGTTCAAAGGATTGGAATTTTACTGGAGCAGACTTCAAAGATTTAGATGAGTTGCCAAAAAACTTTAAATTACCTAAAGAATGGCTACCTGAATCTGTAGAAATAACTGAAGCGTTAGCAAGAGGTCTTAAACCATTATTAAAAATAGGTTCGACTATTACTAAAAAAGATGGTGAAGATGCATTACTAGATTTATCTGATAAATTTGATAGAATAGATGATGAATCTGCTGGAAATATAGCAAGTCATCTAAATATGGCAATTGAGAATATACAAGATGGTTATGCTAAAGATGCTACAGGTTGGCTAAAGTCATTTAACAAAGCATGTAAAGATGTTCTTAATGGAAAGGAAGTTGGTTCAGCCTTTGAAAATGTATTAACTGAAAGAAAGATTCAAACTAAGAGAAAATATACTGAAAATCATCCAGCTGAAAGTGTAGGTAAGGCTGCAAGAATTCGTAATAAAATACTAGAAGCTATTAAAGATGGTAAAATAACTCAAGATGAATTTGATTCATTAGTTAAAGAATTAAGTTCAGACCATAAAAGATGGATGAAAAGAAACGGTAAAATGTTTAATGTATCTGAAGATGGAATTTCCCTTTCAAAATTTGGACAAAGAATTCTTAATGGTATAAAAGTTAACGAATCATTTGCGTCATTTATAAGTAAATAATGTCTGATTTCAAAACATATAAAGATTTTATAGATGAGAATTTATCATTAGGAGATATAGGAGGAATGGGTGCAGTATCTGTACCGGCTCCAAATTCTGCTGAAATAGGTTCTGGTGATGTTCCAGCTGGTCGTAAGAAAAAGAAGAAGAAAAAGAAAGTTAAAATTAAATCCTTAAAAGAATTTGTAAATGAAGGTAGACCTTTCTTTCAAGATACTCCAAATGAGTTTGCTTATTTAGATTTTAAGAAGTGGGCATATAAGAATAGAGGTAAAATTAAAAAGAAATTACAAGACGCTTTAGGGCCAAGAGAAGATGGAACTAAAATGTATATAGAACTTTCTAGAATTTGGAGATTCGATTGGGCAACTAAACACGCAAAAGAATGGAGTTATTTACATTCAACTGATGTCGCAAGGAAAGACTTTGGTAGAGCTTTAGCTGCCATGATGAAGAGCGATAATCTTATTATAAAAAAGAATGGAAATAAACTTACAACAATAAATTAAATTATATAAACCTTAAAGAACCAGACTAATAATCTGGTTTTGGGGGGTTCCAGGGTTAAACATTTCACAAATCTTATATATAATAATATGAAGAAAAGTATATTAAACGAAGCTGATGGTATTGTAAACAACAGAAGCGAAGAAAAAGACAGAGAGTATGGTCCATTTTCAGAAGGTATGGACAGAGCAGCATCAATCTTTAATGGTATGTCAGGCCTTGATATTACAGGTAAAGAAATGTATATAGCTTTAATAGCTTTGAAATTATCTCGTGAAAGTTATAATCATAAAAGGGATAATTTATTGGATGCAGTCGCATATATCCAAGGATTAGAAAACTACATAAACGAAAAGAATGGTTAGTATTAACGATATTAAAGACTCATTAAATGGTAAAACTATTGCTATTGATGATGTTGTAACGACGTATAGCGATAGAGAATCTTCTCATAAATCTGCATGGTCTTATATGTTGGCCTCTCAATTAAAATCAATTGGACTTTCTGCTAAAGTTTTAACTAAACAGGATAATGTACATGATTTTGATGTTTGGATGGTAGCTCTTCCTATGGAATTTGCTGGAAGTTATAATTTATTTGGAGGAGCTAATGATGAACCAGCTGCTAGAATTAAAAGACTATTAGATTATAATGGACAATTGTATTGTATAAATAGAGAAATGCCAGATGTTGGTGCATTTACTGAGAGTAGATTAAAATCATGTTCTGATAATTGGAAAGCACTTGATGTCGCGCAGTTGACAGATATTTGTAAAAATATAGAAACTGTAGATTTAACATTAGATTCATCTACATTTATTTTAGGAGATAGTCATGCTGTTTCAGTGTTTGTTCCAGGTTCTAATATATCTAGAAACGATGGTAAGACTTTATTTGGAGCAATTAAAGATGGTATGGAAACTTATATTCCAGAAGGTACAAAGCATCTTATAACTTATTTTGGTAATATAGATATTAGACATCATTTATGTAGACAAGATAATCCAATTGATGCTACAAAAAATTTAGTAAAAAATTATTTCGAACATTTAGAATCTCTTAATATTGAAAAGATTAGTGTAGTTAAATTATTACCTATTGAATATGAAGATAGAAGAATTCCAAAAACAGGATGGTACAAAGGAACTCCATTTGCTGGAACTCAGCAAGAAAGAAACCAATTGATGGAAATTTTCAATAATGAGATTGATAGATTATCTAGTGAAGATGGGTATGAGACAATTGATTGGCCATCAGATTGGTATGATGCAAAGCCTGAGTATTTTGCTAAAAAATACATGGAGAAACCTGGTTCAGTACATATATCACGAGAGTACTATCAATATAATTTCACCCTAAATGAAAAAAACACTGCATTAGAGCAAAAAGTTAACAGCTTATTTTGAAACTTTTTCAGAAATAATCATATAATAACATAACAATAAATAAAAATATTTAAGTAAACAATTATGAGTAAAATTAAAGTAGGAATTATCGGAACAGGAAACTGTGCAAAGTCATTAGTAGAAGGAGTTCAATATTATGGCGAACATACTAATGCAAAAACTGGAGTAATGAAACCAGATATTGGAGGATATTTAGCAGGTGATGTTGAATTCGTGTTAGGATTTGATATTGATGAGCGTAAAATTGGTTTACCATTAGGTGAAGCACTTCAACAAAGACCAAATTCAGCATGGAAAATTGTAGATAAAATTAAATCTAAGGCTCCTGTACTTGAAGCACCAGTTATTGATGGATATGCTGGACTTATGGATAATTATCCTGAAGAAAATAGATTCTTAGTTTCTGAAAAGTTAAGAAATTCTACAGATATGAATAGAGTATCTTGGACTAATAGATTAGAAAGAAAATGGAAGGATAAAATCATTAAGGAATTAAAAGCTAAGAAGGTTGAGATTCTTGTTAATTATTTACCAGTAGGTTCTCAAAAGACTACAGAATTTTGGGCTGAAATTTGTCTAGAAACTGGAATTTCTTTTGTAAACTGTATCCCAGTATTTATTGCATCTGACCCTGCATGGGAACGAAGATTTATCGATGCTGGTATTCCATTAATTGGAGACGATATGCGTTCTCAATTTGGTGCAAGTATTGTATCTCAAATGCTACAAGAATTAGCTTTTGAAAGAGGTCACCATGTAAAAGCACACATTCAAAGAAATGTAGGTGGTAATACCGATTTCTTAAATATGGAAGATAAGGGTAGATTAGCTTCAAAGAAGATTTCTAAAGAAAATGTTATTAGAGCTCAGAATGAAATTAGAGATATTTCTACTGAAGATTCATTCTTACATGCTGGACCTTCTGAGTATATTCACTTCTATGGAGATAACAAAGTTGCAAACTTTAGATTAGAGCTTGAAGGATTTGGTGGTTCTCCAGTAATATTTGATGCTCAATTAAGTGTTCAAGATAGTCCAAATTCTGGAGGAGTTGTAATCGACGCAATTAGATATTTGAAAGTTGCTAGAGAATTAGGAGTTGTAGGAGCATTAAGAGGTCCTTCAGCATTTACTCAAAAAACTCCACCAGACCAAATGATGTTTTCAGATGCTATTTATGAGTGTACTGAATTAGCGAACCGTAGGTTGACTGAGTCTACTTCAAAGCAAATGGACAAAGTTAAAGCTTAATGAAAGATACTATAGAAATTAATGGCTATGATTTTGATGGTGTCATATCTATTGGTATTAACCCATGCTGCAAAAATGATGTTATTATAACAGGTCGTTGCTATGACGAACAAGAGTATGTAAGAAATATCTTAGATAAGAGAGGAATTACAAATGAAGTTTATTTTAATCCGATGTCTTTGGCTGAGAGAGGCAACCATACAGTAGAATGCAGAAGATTATCAGGAAAACATAAAGCAAAAACAATAAAAGAATTAAAAGAAATAGGCCTTGTAGTTTCTAGGTTCTTTGAAGATGACAAAATCCAATATGACATTATAAAAGAAAATCATGAGTCTATTGAAATTGTACATGTAGTTTCTAATTTAGTAAAAAAATAAATATGATTGAATTACCAATAGACAGAAAAACAAAAAGAAAACTTAAAGCAGAATATAAAAAGTTTTTAGGCGCAATTGAAAGAGTAGACGCTGACATGATAGGAGAAAGTATTGTAAATTATTTAATTCCAGGAGTAGATTATACCAATAAAGTTTGTCTTGATTTAGGAGCCAATGTCGGAGGTTTCTCAAAGATAGCAATGGACTTTGGAGCATCTAAAGTTATTGCAGTCGAGTGTGACTTTAGAAACTTCAATATGTTAGCAGATTCTTTTGAAAATTCAGAAAATGTAGATGTAATTCATGCTGCTGTCTCAGCTCTTGAAGATGATACTATAAAGATATACAAAAATAATAGCCAAAAGAATCATTGTTCTACTTCTATTATAAAGAAGAAAAATAATCAGTTCAAAGAGTATGATGAAGTTCAAAATATTAGATTTAATGAACTTGCAAATAAATATTCTCCAGATATTATTAAGATTGATATAGAAGGGGCAGAATACCAAATTCTAGAAGATGTTTTAGACTATTATCCAGATGTTTTACTTATAGAAATGCATGCTGGTTCTCATAAAGACTTAATTGAAGATGCTATTCAAAGCCTTGTAGAAAAATATCCAAAAAACAAAATAGAACCAATTATAATATTTACAGATAATTTGATAGGTTACGATTGTTCCTTTATAAAATAAAGAACTATGATAGATCAGGTAGACATGGAATTAATCGAAAGAGTAGGTTATTTCTTTAATAAGATTAATGATAGAGCTTTATGGCAACGAGGTATTTATGATTCATATGATAATGAGGGCGATGAAGCATTAGGGCCTGATGTAGAATATTTTCATCCTGCAATTGTATTAGATGATAGGATGGTATATATTATGGAGAATATTGTAACGTCAAGCATGAGCATTGACAATATTATATGTAATACAATAATTTCTCACTTCTATGGAGGTAGAGGTATTCACCAAATACTAACAAGAGATTCCAATCCTAAAACAGCACTTGTAGATTTTGAAAGATTATTGATTGATAGAGATTATGAAGATGAGATTCGTAAAAATCTTGATGATGCTGTAAATTTAGGACTACCAATATATGGAACAACAGAACTTAGAACAAGTTTATTTGGCGCGTCTAACGGTTTTGTTGCAGAATCTAGAGGACTTGAAAGAAACGCTGATAAAATAAATATATTACTTTGGGTTGCCTCATTTATACCAAGAGGAATAACAAAACAAATGTCTCAAGCAAATTCTCTTGAGGAATTATATAATATATTAAAGACATTGGAAGGAGTTGGACAATATTATGGTTATCACTGTGCTACTTCAAATTCAGTAAATCCTGCAATCAACGCAAACCACGATGAAAGATTTTGTGTACCTGGACCAGGAGCTAGGTTAACTTTAGATTTATTATTTGGAGAAGATTGTACAATTCCTTATGGTGATAGAGTTATTTGGTTTAGAGAGAATTATGTTGATTTAATAGGCGATATATTTTTACATGAGTCAACTCACAATGTTGTAGTGAATGGTCAAAGAATATTAACAGATGAGCAAAATGAATTAAAAACTTATGGATGTGAGGTTGGTCTTTGTCAATTTGGAGTATACCATAGATTAAGTAATAATACAAATCTAATTACAAGAAGAAGAGTTGCAAGAGCTGGTGGAGATTTAATGGAACGGTTTTTTGCAAATAACTTAAATACAGATAGGCTATTTTAATAAACAAGTTAAGATTGTCTTATATAATAATAAATTAAATAAAATGACAGAAAAACTAACACCGACACCAATGTTTGCGGATAGAGAAAACATTAAAGAAGCATTTGATTATGCTAGAGATGTTATAGAGGCTAGTGTGTCTCCAGAAATGACTATATATGGCACAACAGCGTTAATGGTGATATGGAATACATTAGCAAATAAATATGAATTAACAAAAAAATAAAAAATGAAAGTAAATATTAGTAAAGTAAACCAAGGAGCATTTGTAGGATTTATAAACAGATTAAAGGTTATTGATTCATTCGTATATTTTAAGATTATAAATGAAGTAGTAGAAGCTTCAGCATATCTACCACAAAGAGATGCTGTAAAACATAATAGAGTTCCTTTGAAAGAAATCTTTCAAATTCAAGATGGAGAGATTACAACAGAAAAAGAATTAAAAATTGCATTCTTTGATGCGGCAAGATTAATCGAAGCATTCAAACAATTTGATGGAGAATCTATTAGAGGTGAATTTGAATTTATTGAAAATGATGAAGATTGTGTAGCATCAAGTTTCAAAATTTATAATGATGAGTTAGAAATAACATTAGCATGTTCTGAACCTTCATTAGGATATAAAGATTTATCAGATGCTCAAATAGCTTCTATTTTTAATATTGATGGCGCAAACTTTGATTTTGAATTTGATTACCCAAGTATTGCTAAAGTAAAATCTCTATTTACAATTGACAAAGATGAAACATTCTCAATTAAAAGAAAGAAAGATGGTGTAAGATTAAAAGGTAAAACATACAATATGTTAGTTACCGCAACTGCAAATGGAGATGAAAGTGGAGATGTAACGTTATTCAAAAAATACTTAAACCTTTTAGATAAAGAAGATTACACTGCTCATGTTTTAAGTAATAGAGTTGTATTAAAATCTAACGATTCAGAAACTTTATTGACTATCGCAACATGTCAATCTGCTTAATATATGAACATACATGTGCTAACTAAAAGAGATATAAGTTCTCTCACAAAAGATGAAGCGATAGTATTAAAAGAACACTACGAAAACCTATCAAAGAAATTTACAGCATATGAGCAAGCAGTAAAAGTTACGCTTAACTCTATTTATGGTGCATTCGGAAACAAGTGGTTTCATTTCTTTAATATTGATATTGCAGAATCTATTACATTACAAGGACAAGGAGCGATTCTATATTCTGAAGAAAGACTAAATCTATACTTTAATGAATTATGGCATAAAGATGTAAAAGTACATGAGTATTTTAATATTAAAGTCGTAAAAGTAAAAAAACCATCTGTAATTTATATCGATACAGATTCATGCTATGTTCAATTCGAAGAGATGTATGAATCTATTGAATGGCTAGGAGATAAACTTACAATCGACCAATTTATAATGAAACTTTATAAGATTAGGTTAGATGGCTTTATTACAAATTCAATGGAGAAATATTCAGTAGACTTAAATACTAAAAATTATTTATATTTTGACCTTGAGACAATTTCATATAGTGGAATTTGGCTATCCAAAAAGAAATATTTACAAGATATTGCATGGATTGATATGCTTGATGTTGATGATAGATTCAAATCTTTAAGTAAAATTAAAACAATTGGTTTTGATATTATACAAAGTTCTACTCCAACAATAGCAAGAAAACAATTAACAAAAGCGGTAGAGATATTATTATCTGAAAAACCAACAGCAGGTACAATTGCAAAACTTGTAGAATTTCTAAAAAAATCTAAGAAAGCTTTCAAATTGGCAGATATAGACCATATCTGTTTTAATAAAAGAACTAATAATATAGACAAGTATGTTATTGATGATACTAATGAATTTCAATTAGGTACTAAATGTCCAGCAAATGTAAGAGCTGCTGGTTTTTATAACTTTTTATTAAACAATAATAAAAAATATAAATCAAAGTATCAATTAAATGGTAATGGAGAAAAGTTAAAGATTTACCATTGTAAACATAATATTAGTCCAATGTTTGCTTATCAAACTGGAGAACATCCATATGAATTTGCACCTGAAGTAGATTATGAGGTTCAATTCGAAAAAAGTGTTATTGACCCTATCAATAGAATTTTAATAGTTTTAGGTCTTCAAACATTAAATAGAAACTTAATATATTCTACATCATTATTTTAATTAAACAATAGCACATTTACTTATATAATATCAAATAAAGATACCATGACTGAACTATTTTACAACAGAATTAAAGAAGCTACTAAAACAACAGAAGATGACTCAATTTTAGGAGCAACGGTTAGAAGAATTATGCAAGAAGAATTAGCGTTAGAAGCTATGCAGGCATATGATGCTAATCCAAACCCAAGGCAATATACCTTAGACCAAATGATAACAGAAATAAAACAAGAGAAAGAATAATGTTAGAATTTGATGATTTAACAAGTGAGCAAAAGGATTATGTTCTAAAATATTCGAAAGTACACCAAAAATTAACAGACCTTCAAAATGAAATGAAGGTAATTCAAGATAGAATTAAGGAAACTATTGAAGAATTAGAATCAATAAGAGATTCAGAAAATAAAATATTTAACAATGGCAAAAAAGAATAAAGAATTTACATTTAACGATTTGAACAAAGAATTGGCAGCAATGAATCCAATGGGTTCTGTAATGGACCAATCGAATTTCTCAGAAGTAACGGAATGGATAAACACTGGTAATTATCATTTGAATGCTTGTGTTTCTGGAGATTTATTTAAGGGATGGCCAAATAATAGAAGCTGTTCTGTAGCTGGACCATCTGGAACTGGTAAAACATTCTTAGTATTAAACTCTATGAGAGAAGCAATTGACATGGGATATAGTATAATTTTCTATGATTCAGAAGCTGCAGTAGATAAAGACCAAATGCAAAAATTTGGAATTGATACTTCTAAAGTAAATTATCAACCAATGAACACTGTTCAAGATTTTAGAACTTCAGTTACGACAATAACTCATAAACTACAAGATGTTAAGAGAGCTGGTGGAGAAGTTCCTAAGCTAATGATTATATTAGATTCAGCTGGAAACTTAGCAACCGCTAAAGAAATTGAAGATGCTGCATCAGGATCTGGTAAAACAGATATGACAAGAGCAAAGATTTTGAAGTCAATCTTTAGAATTATAATGACTCCATTAGCAGACCTAAAAATACCATTTATATTTACAAATCACACATACCAATCCCAAAGTTTTATTCCAATGAATATTGCTGGTGGAGGTACTGGACCTGCGTATGCGGCTTCTGTAGTATTAATGCTACATAGAGCTCAATTAAAAGATGGTGGAGATAAAGTTGGAATTATAGTAACGGCAAAACCAGATAAAAATAGATTTGCAAAACCTCATCCAATTAAATTCCATTTACACTTTACTGAAGGTATGAATAAATATGTTGGTTTAGAACAATATGTTTCATGGGAACTATGCGGCGTTTCAAGAGGAATTATTGATAAAGGAGTTAAGACACCAAAAGATACAGCAAGAACATGGATTTGTAAACACTTAGACCATACTGTTAAAAATAAAGACTTCTTTTCTGATAAAGTTTTTACAAAAACAGTACTTAATAAAATAAACAAACACATATATCCTTTATTCAATTATAACGTAGAGGCAACAGACGAAGTACTTGAAGATATTTTAAGCGATGAGTAATCTTGATATTTATAAGATTGACAAAAATAAACTACCGCTAAGATATATACTAGGAATACAGGAGCAATCAGAAGACTTTCCAAACGCGCTTGATATTTTATACATCTTTATAACAAGAGCAGTTCGTCAGCCAGACCGTCAAAAAGAAACGTTCACTAGAAATGCTTTAACAGACTATCAAGCAAAGGGTAGAAATACTCAAATTGATTTAGGAATTTCTGAAGGTATTGATAAAGGATATTTCAAACAAGTAAATGAAACAATAGGCAAAGAATCCTATAGAATACTAATAAACCCATTTATATAAAATAATATATGCAATTCGGAAAAGACTTTGAAAAGGTATTCTTTAAGCTATCATTAGATAAACCAAAATATTTGGGAACTATTAAAAGAGGTTTTTATACTTCTGATGATATTGATGTGATGCACCAACTTGCTGTTAAATTTAATGATAAGTTTCATGAAGCTCCTAAAGTAGAGCAAATGAAGCTTTTACTTTCTAATAGTAAAATTGGACAGAAGATTGATGACGATATTGTAGATATTATATATGATACAGACCTTTCTCAATATGACGAAGAATGGTTAAACACAACTACCGAAAGTTGGATTAAATGGAGAAACTTTGATACAACATTAATAGATACGATAGAATATATTAAAACTACTGAAGTTACGCCAGAAAATACAGACAGTATAATAAATAAAGTAAAGTCTTTAATAAACGATAGAAATTCTATTTCGTTTAATTCAGATATTGGATTAGATTTTTTTAATGCAGGAGACCATTACCAAGAAGACGCTATAAAGATTTCAACAGGATATAACTTTTTAGATAGAGCACTTAGCGGAGGATATGACAAAGATGGTACATTAGTAGTTTATGTTGGAGAGCAGAATATTGGTAAGTCTATTTATTTAGCAAATGATGCAGCTAATTTTGTAAAGATGGGAACAAATACAGCTGTTATAACTGCTGAGATGTCTGCACATAAATTTATGAAACGTATTGGAGCAAATTTATTAAATATTCCAATTAGCGATTATGATGATAAATCACAGAATAAAAATTTAATTAAAAGAAAGTTGGAGACAGTTGGAGACGGTTTCACACCACCAGGACAATTGTTCGTGAAACAGTTTCCAACGTCCCAAGCAACTGTACCAGATATTGAAATATATTTGAAACAAATTGAAGAAGAAAGAAAAATAAAACTCGGTGTAGTTGTAATTGATTATATAAATATCTTAGCTAATTATAGAAACCTCAATACAGAAAATACCTACATGAAAATTAAACAAATTGCAGAAGATTTAAGAGCAATGGGTGTTAGAAATAGTTGGCTAATAGTAACGGCAACTCAAATAAATAGAAACAACTACAATTCAAGCGATATTGGAATGGGAGATGTTGCTGAATCTGCAGGACTTTCTCATACTGCTGATGTAATGTTAGGAATTATACAAGATGATATAATGAGAGCAAATTACGAGTATTGGTTAAAGATACTTAAAATAAGAGATGGAGAAGGAAAGGGTAATAAATGTAAGTTAGAAATAAATTACTCATTTATGAAATTGACAGAAACTGATGAGATAGCAACATCAAATATACACGAACTATAAAATAATAATTATGGCAGGAAGAACAAGAAGAGATAAAATATTTGACAATAAATTTGATGAGCATGAATATGAATTTGACCCAAATCTTTCTTTTGAGGTCGCTCCGGCATATACTGATGATAGAGATGAGGAAGATAAGATAGTTGAAGATATTATAATGGATAAAGTTCATGATTTAGTATCTAACTCAAAGTTTAAGAAATTTAATGAGCTTGATGAATTTAACCAATCTAAAAAATTAAAAAAGATAGACATAAATGATATTTATGATTTTATGAATAGTAAGTTATGTAGAGAGCATTCTATGATTACAGTTTTTTCAGTACTTTGTGATTATTTTAATGTAAATCCTTCTAAGTTCTATTCATCACTTGGAAATAAATTCAAAGAAGACTTAATAACAGAGCTTGATAAAAAATCAGGAATTCTTGGAAAAAGAAATATAAATAGATTATTCTAATATGATAGATTCAAAAACACTTAATAAGGAGGTTAAGCGAATTTGGATTTTAGGAGATATGCATCTTGGCGTACGTTCTAATTCTATGGAATGGCTCCAAATCCACAAAGACTTTTATGAAAATCAATTTATCCCTCACCTTAAAGCAAATGTTAAGGAAGGAGATATATTAGTTCAAGTTGGGGATGCGTTTGATAATAGACAAAGTATCAATTTAAAGGTACTTCATTATGCTATTGATTTGTTTGAAAGATTAGGAAAGATTCTACCAACCCATGTTATTGCTGGGAACCATGATATATGGGCAAAGAAAACTAATGAGATTACTTCTATTGATTCATTAAAATGGATTCCAAATGTTTCAATTTATAAAGAACCTTCTTTGTTTAATTGGGGTGGAAAGGATGTTCTATTAATGCCTTGGAGAACTGGACCTGAACATGAGGCTGAAACTCTAGCAGAATATCCTAGTGCAAGTATTGTGTTTTGTCACTCAGAAGTGACTGGTGTTTCTCTAAATTCCAAAGTTAAAAATATACATGGTACTAGTATCAATGCATACAGGAACTTCGAAGCAGTCTACAGTGGACACATACATTATAGACAAACTAAAGGAGTTCTTAGATTAGTAGGTACTCCATATGAATTAACACGAAGCGATATAAATAATACTAAAGGATTTAACTTGGTTGATTTAACGACAATGGAAGAAACTTTCATTGAAAATAAAGTATCTCCAAAATTTGTTAAATTCTTCCTATCAAATATTTATGATATGACTTTAGGGGAATTCAAAGAGGCTATAAAAGATAATTTTGTAGACCTTTATGTTCCTGCTCATATTGCTACAACCACTGCACTTTCTAAACTAATAAATAAAGTTCAAGGAATTGGACGAAGAATAGAGCCAACAATATACGAACAAGATTCATTAATAGATATTGAAATGTCAGACATTAATGAAGATGATTTATATAAAAATTATGATGTAAAAAATCTAATTAAAGTTTATTTAGAGAATAGTACACATGACGAAAAGACTAAAGAAAAGATAGAATCAAAATTAAGTATGCTGCATAGTTTATGTGCTTATAATTTTAATCCAGAAACTGAATAGATGAAGATAGAATATATTGAATTTAAGAATTTTGCAAGTTATGGTAATACTATACAGCGAGTAGAATTAAATGGAGATGCTGCTGAACTTATATTGACATTAGGTAAGAATGGTCATGGTAAAACTACAATAGCAAACGCCATTGTATTTGCTCTATATGGTAAGGTAGAAAGTGTAAAACTTGGAGACCTTCCAAATAGAATAAATAAAGAACTTTTAGTAAAAATTAAACTTTTATGTAAAGGAACAACTGTTGAAATTAAAAGAGGTCTTTCTCCTGGTAGATTTGAAGTAAAATTAAATGGAGTAGAATTTGATAAAGCTGGTAAAAAATCAGTTCAAGAATATTTAGAAGAAGAGATATATGGAATTCCATATCATGTTTTCAAAAATATTATTATTTTATCTGTAAATGATTTTAAGTCTTTTTTAACAATGTCAACATATGACAAGAAAAGAATTATAGATAGAATGTTTGGTTTTTCTATATTAAATGATATGCAAAATGCATTAAAAGAAGAAAGAAAAATTATTAAATCTGATATAGATGCATACGATGCTGAACTAAATCAAATAAACGAGAATGTAATGTCAGTTAACTCTAAATTAAATGAATTAACTGATGAGTCTAAGGAAAAGAATAAAGAAAAGATTTTAGAATTAAAAAATACTTTAATTGATTTAGGAGAACAAAGAACAAAACTAAGTAAGGCTAGTACAACAATAACTGGTAAAATTACAAAATCTTCAAATCAATTAACAGAAGACCAAAAAGAACTTAATAAACTTTCATTTAAGTTAAAGAATCTTAAGAAACAAATTAAATTATATGAGAGTAATTTATGTCCAACTTGCGAGAGTAAATTAACGACAGACTTCCATAAAGATAGAAAGGACGGATTTGAAAATGAAGTTAATAAAATACCAATTGAAATAGAAGCAGCTCAATTAAAGGTATCAGAGATAAAAGAACAAATTGCTGAACTTCGAGAAAAGAATGGTATGGTCAATATTAAAGTATCCTCTATAAACTCTCAAATTGAAGGATTTAAGAAAGAAATATTATCTATTAAGAATACTGATACTGCTAAAAACTTCAAACACTTAAATCAGATTATTAAAGAATTTGAAGAAAAATCTTCTGTTAAATCAAATGAAAGAGATGAACTTAATGCAGACTTTTCATTTTTAGATATTGTTGAAGATATTTTAGGAGAAGATGGTATAAAAAATATGGCAGTTAAATCTATACTACCAGTATTAAATACTAATATTGCCGCAATGTTAACTACAATGCATTTACATTTTCAAGTAAGATTTGATGAAAAATTTAATTGCGTTGTAAATCATTTAGGTGAAGAAATAAATCCAATGACTCTTTCAACAGGAGAGCGCAAGAAAGCAGATTTTGTAGTTATTATAGCACTTATAAAATTATTAAAATTAAGATTCCCACAATTAAACCTTTTATTTTTAGATGAGCTATTAAGTTCTATCGATGCTGATGGTATTCATAATATCGTAAAGATACTCGGTACTGTTATTAGAGAGAATCAAATAAATACTTTTGTGATAAATCATACTGAGCTTCCAAGGGAATTATTTGATAAAAAAATCCAAATATATAAAGAGAACGGATTTTCAAAACTCGACATCGAAATAATAGAATAGCTCAATGGCAACATACAATCTTAAATATAATTCAGATGATAGCGTAATTAGACACATGATTATCGGATTATTAGCTGATCTGAATAATAAAGTTTATTTCAAAAGACAAATAAGTGAAACTGAAAGGGTTAGTGTGGATGTTCCATTTTATTACTCTATTACTGGTGATGACCAATTTCTTAGAGACCATTTCTTATTTGATTTACCTGGAGGTCCTGGATGTGACCCAACTGCAGCAGATGCTGATGGTAATTATGATGCAGTACCAAGAGGTGTAGCAAATTTATCTAGTTTATCAATAGATGCTGGTAGATTGGTAAATAAAGGAATAAGAGGAGAATATACTAGGATGGATGCAAATGGTGTATTACAAAATTATACTGCAGAATTTTCAATGATTCCAATAACAATGGCATTCGATATTGAAATTTTAGTATCTTCATTATTAGATGCATTGAAGGTTACGGAATCAATTACAAAAACTCTATATAAAACTAATTATTACAATGTTGAAGTTGGTCATTTAGATGAAGGAATTTATAGACTTCCTGCTCAATATGCTTTACCAGATGATTTTGAAGTTGCGAGACCTATTGATTTTACATTCGATGATAAAGAACAATATAAAGCTAATTTTTCAATAGAAGTAAGTACACATATACCATCGTTTGAAACTCCAACTGAAATGCATTCTTCTGTAAGAATGTACGATAATAATGTCCAATCTATCTTAGGCGATGTCCCAGATAGTTCATTACTTGGAGATGGTATGCAACATGGTGTAATTATTAAACCAACTGGAGGTATTAAGAAAGATGGAATATAATAAATATAGAGCAAATAAGAAGGAATGTTATGATAATTTAATATTTCTTAAAGATTTAAGAGGTGAAATACCACATAACTTCAAAATGTCACCTGCATTAAGGAAAGCCGATAAAATGATAGTTTCAGAGATTAAGTTTTGGGAGGAAAAGATTTCCAGAAACGAAATAAAAGATAAGCTATAAACTTTTCTTCCTCGGTTTATATAATATTAAACAAATCAAATACATGGCTAAGAAAAGAAAATCAAAAAACTATCTTAACAACAGAGACCTTTATGACCAGATGGTTATCTCAAAGGACCAAAATAAACTTACAAAGGATGCCGAAAAGATGTTAATACTTTTGGCAGAACGAGCAATAAATAGAATGAGATATGTCAGTGAAGACGATAGAAATGACTGTTTACAATTCGCTTTATTAGATTTACTAAAATACTGGAGAAATTTTAATCCAAAATATCCAAACGCTTTTGCGTATTTTACAGAAATTGCAAAAAGAGGATATGCAAAAGGTTGGAACAAAATACATCCTAAAAAATATAAAGGTACCTTGTCAATTAATAGTGGGAGCGGAAGTAGCGAACACCAGACAGGTATTTATTCAATATAATATATGTCTATTAAGAGCATTAAACCAAGTAGAAATTCTGCATTCAAACAAGGATATTATAAACCACAGAATCCAAACAAGTATGCTGGAAATGGGGATATAATTTTTAGAAGTTCTTGGGAAAATAAGTTTATGATTTGGTGTGATACTCATGAGAAGGTCGTGATGTGGGCAAGCGAACCTATAGAAATTAAATATATTTCGAGACAAGACAACAGACCACACCGATATTATCCAGACTTTTACTTTAAGGCAGAACAATTAGATGGAACTTTTAAGGAATATTTAGTTGAAATAAAACCAAAAGCTCAAATTCAAAAACCAGTAATGCCAAAGAAAAATTCAAGAAAGGCATTAAAATCTTATAAGTTTCTTGCCGAATCATATATAAAAAATATGGATAAATATAGAGCAGCAAAAGAATATTGTCAAGGAAGAAATTGGAATTTCATTGTTTTGACAGAAGATACTATAGGAAATGGGTTACGTTAAGTCAGAAATACGAAAAATGGTTAAACTACATGGTAGCAAGAAAAAGGCTAGAGATTGGTGTGACGATTGGTATGATAAAGGTAGAAATAATAGAAAAGTAAATGAAGTTGCAAACGTAAGACAAAGATTTTTACCAGGTAAAATTTATGCATTTGAATATAAAGACCCTATTACGCAAAATCTACCATGGTTTGATGAGCATCCTGTCGTTTTAGCATTAGATTCTCTAAATAAAAATGATTTAGGAGTTAATTTGAATCTTTTACCAATTAAAATGAAAGAAGATTTACTAGATGAGGTATATGAGTGGGGAAAAGCTCAAATGGTTGGAGCAAAAGGAGCAGATGCAGCTCGTGATAGGGGTATTAGATTAAAATATACTGGAGTAAAGGCATGGTTAGATAGGTTTGGTTTTGGTTTTGCTATAAGACAATACATAGTTGAAAGAAAACAATTCCAAGCAGCTATTACATATACTGCGTGGCCTAAGATAGCATTAACAGATTTAATAAAGTTAAATGGTTCTTCGACTAGAGCAGTACGGCGAATGCATTCCGAGTACATGAAGAATTAAGATATATAATAAAGAAATATAAAAATAAAATAAAATGGCAGGATTCATAAATAGAGACAATAGAGGTAGCGGTAAAGAACCGTTTAGTCTAACGAATAGCTTGAAAAAGCTATCTTCATTTGGTATGTATTATGATGATTTAGTACTTAGACAGTCCCAAGCAATTGGGCCCATGGAAGATGCTATGGGATATGGAGCACTAGGAATGGGTAATATGATGGGTGCAGATCCTGATAATATGTATGATGCTTTTGCTGCATTTTCAATGGCAGACACTGCATTGAGAAAGAATATTCCATTCTTTGACCAGAATTATGTAGGTAAAAGAGAAGAACTAAGAAAATTTTCAACATACGATGAAATAGAAGACATCCTTGATATTCTTTGTGATGAATCTGTAGTATATGATAATAAAAATTTCATAGGTTCTCCAGAACTTATAGGTATGGATGTTAACGAAGAAGTTAACTCATATATGCAAAAATCTTTTAGAGAAATCTATCAATATTTTGGATTTGCTGCAGATCAGTCAGTTTGGTATTATTTTAGAAAATGGTTGGTTGATGGTTATCTATCATTTGAGATTATTTATAGTCCTGACCAAAAAGAAATTATTGGTTTCAAAGAAATTGACCCAGTAACCCTAATTCCAGGATTAAATATGGATGATGGTAAAAAGATGTGGACTCAATTCAAAGGAGACCCGCAAAAAGAAAGAAATTTATATGATTCACAAATTATTTATATCGCATATAGTTCTATAACTACAGCATCGAGAGTTAGTTATTTAGAAAGATTAGTACGTTCATTTAATTTATTAAGAATTATGGAACATACTAGAGTAATTTGGGCTGTAACGAATTCTTCTTATAGAATGAAATTTATTATTCCAGTTGGAGGTAAATCTAAAACAAGAGCAAAACAATCTCTTGCACAATTAATGGGTAATTATAAAGAAGTTGTAGATTTTGATTGGGAATCAGCATCATTAGAAACTAATGGACAACCAATGCTACAATTTAATAAAGAATATTGGTTGCCAAGTAAAGATGGTGAATCTCCTGAAATTGAAACATTAAGTTCTGAAGGTCCAGAATTATCTGACACAGAGGCATTAAAATATTTTTCTGATAAATTAAAACAAGTTTCTAAAATTCCTTATAGTAGATTTATGTATGAGGATGGAGGAGAAGACTACGCAATGGCAGCTGATGGTATGATTAGAGACGAAATTAAATTCTCTAAGTTTATTAAAAGATTAAGGTCTTCATTCCAAGAAATTTTAGTAAAACCTTTGTATATTCAAATGTGTTTGAAATTTCCTGAGTTTGAAACAGACCCACAATTCAAAACACAAATTGCATTACAATTTAATGAAGAGAACATGTTTGCTGAATTAAAGCAAATGGAAATTATGGAAAGACGTTTAGAATTTGTACAAACAATGCAAGATTCATTAATGAAAGTTGACCCATTAACAATGGAAGAAATGCCTTACTTTGATATGGAGTTCTTGGTTGATAGATACTTGAAACTTTCTCCAGACGATAAAGAAGGAAATTTAGCATATAGAGCTAGAGCGGCAGCTAAAGATGCTGAAGAACCGGAAATTGACCCAATGGCAATGTAAAAACAAATATATAGAATATGAAACATTTGAAAACATATAACGAATTTAATGGCATTAAAGAAGATGCAGTAACTGGACAAGACTCTAAGGTAGTTGTTGACGATATCTATATTGCTAAATTAGATAGAGAACTTAAAGGTGCAGAAATTCTTGGAGCAATTAAAGCTGCTGAGACTGAAGGAGAATTCAAAGATTATTTTTATAGCGAATATGGTAATAGTACATTTGATACAGCTGAAATGTCTCAATTATTGAAATTTTATAATGGATATGAGGAAGAAGCAAACGCCGAGGAAGCTGAGGCAGAAGCTGAGGAAGAAAAAGGAGGCGGAGGAGAAGGTGAAGAAGAAGAGGATGACATGGATATGGACATAGATATATAAAAATCTAAAAAAACCCATTTTTAATAAAGATATATAAACAAACATAATAAAATAACATGATTGAAAAAAATAATCTGTTAATTTTAGAGAGGTCTGCAGGTAATCTAAAATTAAATAAAGAAAATTCCGGCGAATATATTCTACAGGGTATTTTCGGTGAGATAGACGTTAAGAACAAAAATAACAGAATCTATACTGAAAGTGAATATGTACCACAAATCAAAGCACTACAGGATAAAATTAAATCTTCTAAACTTTTAGGAGAATTAGACCATCCTGCAAACTTTGATATATCTCTTAAAAATGTTTCTCATATCATTGAAGAATTAGAGTATGATGATAAATCAAAACAAGTTAAAGGAAGAATCAGGTTATTAGATACTGAAGCTGGAAAACAAGCTAAAGCGTTAGTTGATGCTGGTGTTCCTTTACAAATATCATCTAGAGCTGCAGGAGCTGTTGAAGCTAATGGGCAAGTTAAGATTAAACAACTTTTTACTTATGATTTAGTAGCAGACCCTGGTTTTGCAAACGCTGAATTAACTAGAGTTAACGAATCACTTGGATTTTCTAACGAAGGAGATATTCAAATATATGAGTTGAATAAGATACAAGAAGAATTACTAATAGAAGATAACATAGAAAATAAAATAAATAAAACAATGGTTAACGAAGAAAACTCTAAACTTGTTAGCGTTGAAGATTTCAATAAATATTCTAGATATTTATCTGATGAGATTAAATCATTAAAAGAGTCTATTGCTTCATTAAACGAAACAATAGAATCTAATGAGTCAGGTAAAGAAGAATTAGATGTAGAAATTACTGAAAGCAACGACTATAGCGAACAAATTCAAAAACTTAAAGAATATACTACTTATTTAGCTGAAACGTTAGATAATAGCATTTCTTATTCAGAACATGCAGCAGAAGGAATCAATGATGTTAAAGAATATACTAATTATTTAGCAGAATCATTTAATGAAAGTACTGAAACTGTATCTGATATCGATGAAAGACTTGAAAAAATTACAGCATATACTGAATACATTGCTGAGACAGTTAATAAAAACTTAATCGTTGAAGATAGAATGGATGATATTTCAAATGGTGAAGGAGATGGTCTGAACGGTGAAGAACACCCAACAGAAGCTGGTAAAGAAATACTTAAAAGACACGTTATGAATAAAGAAATAAAATCCGATATTTTTGAACCTTTAACTCAACCAGAAGAAGTACATAATGAGAACTTTGACTTAGATATTGAAATAGTTTCTGAAGAAGAAGCAATTGAAGAAGGTCGTGCGTTCGCTCAAGCTGCTAAAGAAGCTAAAGATGCTGGTAAAGATGAATTTGAATTTGATGGTAAAACTTACCCAGTAACTATTAAAGAAGATACTGCTACTGATATTGAAGATGAAGAAAAAGATGTTGCTGAAGTTGAAGAATTAAAAGATGATGAAAAACTTCAAGCTGAAAATGAATGTAAATGTGAAGAAGATTGTAAATGTGAAGACGTTATTGAAGATGAAGAATCTGAAGAAGATGAAGATGTAGAACCTGAAGTTGTTGCTGATGTAGAAGTTGAGGTTGCTGCTGAAGCTTTAGAAACTGGTGATGAAGATGCAGGTGCTGGAATCGAAAAGGAAGATTTAGAAGATGAGGCAAAAGACGTTACTGAACCTACTGAAGTTAATGGTAAAGAAGTTGATGAAACTCCAACTGATAAAGAAGGAGAACAAAACGCTGAATTAGAAGATGAAATTGATGGTGCAGGTAAAGAAATTACAAAAGAAGAAGAAGCAGATGTTCCTTCAGAAGAAGAGGAAGTAAAAGCTACTGATTTAGAAGATGAAGATGGTATTGAAAATGTAGAAGAAGCAGATGTTCCTTCAGAAGAAGAGGAAGTAAAAGCTACTGATTTAGAAGATGAGGATGGTGTTGAAAAAGTAGAAGAAGAATTAGAATTAGAAATCGTAACTGAATCTGAATTACAAGTTTCTGATTATAAAGATTCTGTTCATGCTGCACTTAAAGATATTATTGAAGAGTCTAATAGAAAACCATCTACAGACCCTAATTTCTTTAATTTTGTATCTGAATCAACAATAAATGATTTCAAATCTTTAGAAGAAGATGAAAAAGCTAAAGTATTGAGAGTTGTTGAAGGAAATGGCTTCTTAACTGAAAATCAAATAGTTTCTTTATGGCAAACTGCATTAGAGCAAAAAGAGGAATCAGAACTTCCAGTTATTACATTAATGCCAGAAGAGTACAAAGAAACTTGGAATGGATTATCAGAAGCTAAGAAATCTTCTTTAATCGCACAATCTAAATATCAAAAAACAGAAACTGCTTATCAAGTTAAGAATTTCTGGCAAACTAGAGATATGAGAGAAACTACAGTTGTTATGGAGAAAGTAGAAATAGTAAATGAATCAAAAGAGGTTGAAGAAGCTCCAAAATCTACATTACCTTATGACTTAGATGAAACAAAAGCTGCAATCACTAAGAGATTTAAGCATAAAAGATAAAAATAAAAATAATTTATAAAAATGGCAAGGAAAAAAGGAAAAATTAAAAAGGTAACATTAAAAGGATAAACCTAAAATAAATATATAAATTAGAGAGGAGCTTTGTCTCCTCTTTTTTTGTGAAAATACTAAAACTTTTCATAGATATATAATTAACAAACATCGATTAACAGGTAAGAAGAAAAAACTTGTTGCATAATCGAAAACAAACAAAAAATAAACTCATAATAAAATGAATTTAATTAACGAAGCTGAAATCAGAGACACTTGGAGCCCGATTATCGAGTCTGCAACAGGTATTACTGAATCAGAAAAATTAGGGTGGATGTCGACTTACTGTCACAACCACAAACTTTATGAAGAGGCGAATATTATGTCTCTTAACCCAATGAACTTAGGTGGTATGGGTGCTGCATCTGTTGGTACAGCTAACTCTACAACATCAACTGGTTCTGGTGATAAAGCACCGTCTTTATTACCTTTAGCAATGCAAGTTGCTGCACAAACTATCGGTTTAGACTTAGTACCTGTAGTTCCTATGGCTGGTCCAATGGGATTATTGTCTTACTTAGACTTTACTTATGCTGGTGGTTCTATGACTACTGCAAGTGCTCCAACGTACGTAAAATGTGATGATGCTGGTACAGCTGCAGATATTACAGCCTCTTCTGGTAATTACGCAGGATACGAGTACATTGGTGATTCTAGAATTGATGGTAAACAAATCTATAAAGTACTTTCTGCTATTGAATTAGCAAATGTATCTTTAGATTTAATTGCTGCTGCGGTTGCTCAAACTGTAAACAGAACAGTTACTAATGTTGAATTAGTTAGTGCTATGGAAGACCATATCGCAGGATTCTCTGGACAATCTGTTGATATGGGTGCTACAGCTAATCCTTATTCAAGAGAAACTGGTGAATCAACTCCTGATAAAATCATGGGATTAACGCTTTATAGTAAAACAATTGCTGCTGAAACTTTCCAAGTTGCTGCTGCGGTTACTAGAGAGCAAGTTCAAGATTTGAAACAATTCGGTGTAGATGCTGTTGCTCAAGTAGAAACAGTATTAACTAACGAATTGACTCAATCTATTAACTCTCAGATTCTTGGAGAGATTGATACTTTAGGTGCGTTAAACGTAACTAATGGTGCTGATGATTTATCTGTGAATGTCGCTACATCTGGCCAAGGTTCTGGTAATACACCATCTTCTAACAACCGAAGAATATTAACACTTATTTTATCTGCTGCTAACTTAATTGCTAACAGAGGTCGTAGAGGTGCTGGTAACTTTGCAGTTGTAAGTGGACAAGTTGCTTCACTTATACAATCAGTTGCTGGTTATCAACCTGCTCCTATAAGTAACACAGTTAATCAAAACGCTGGAGGTATTTATCCTGTAGGTTCTGTTGCTGGTGTTAACGTTTATACTGACCCTAACTTAGCTTTTAGTAGTGGTGTTATTAACGTTGGTAGAAAAGGTGATGGTAATGGTGCTGGATTAGTATTTATGCCTTACTTAATGGCTGAATCTGTACAAACAATTGCTGAAGGAACTATGGCTCCTAAAGTTGCTGTTAAATCTAGATTTGCATTAGTTAGAGCTGGACACAACCCAGAAACTCAATACGTTAAGTTTACTGTAACTGGTCATGCTGCATAAGCTTGATTAGTAATAATATCTTAATATTACTTAAAGAGGGACTTCGGTCCCTCTTTTTTTGTCTTTAGACTCCGGTGTTTATTAACGTATTTAATAAGATATATAGAATATAATAAATAAAACAAACTCTTATGAAACTTACTCAAGAAACATTATTAGGATTTATCCAAGAAGAAATGGCAACATTAGAATCTGCTCCAATAACTCAAACAACCGATGAAATAATTTCCACATTAGGTTCGTTATATGATTCGTTAACTGAAGACCTTAATGAAATTGAAGTAATTGAAGAAGCTGGAGATGGTCCATCTAAGATAATGCAATGGATGTGGTGGGGACCAAAGGCTAAAAAAGCTCAAAAGAAAGTTAATAAAGTTAAATTAAATCTTGTAGCACTTGAATTCGCTAGAGATGAAGAAACTCATCCAGGCGCTAAAAAGAAGTTAGAAAATAAAGTTAAAACGGGAAAAGAACAGAAAAAATCATTACAATCAATGGTTGATGATAAATTCAAAGATAAAGGTTCAATAACTACAAGGTATCTTGCATCTGAAAAAATTAAAGGTCAACTTGACGCTATTAAAGCTACTACTGGTATGTCAAATGACCCTAATAGAAATAAAGACCTTAAGTCTAAGATGAAAGAATTAAGTGCCAAATACAAAGAAGAGCAAGAAGCTATTAATGCAACTGAACCTTCTACTGAAGAGAAAAAAGAGGCTCAACAAAAAATAGATGCAGCAAAAGAAAAAGCAAAAGGGAAAGGCAAAGAAACGACTACCACAGAAGAAGACCCTAATAAAGCAAAGATAGAGGCTCAAGAAACAACTAATGGTAAGTTAGAAACAGCATATAAAACTGCAAATACTACATGGACTGACCATAAGGGAACAGATAAACCAGAAGAAGAAGCAGCACTACTTGCTTGGAATAAAAAAGAAGAAACTCTTAGACAAGCAAAAATGAAAGCAAACGTTGCAAAATTACAAGGTGAATTGAAATTAGCTACAATAAAGGATGACAAGGAAAAGATAGCTTCAGTAAATCAGTTAATATCTGATACGAACACAGCATTAAATAACAAAGAGAGTTTCCCAGCATTAAATTCAGCTGGTAAAGGAGAAACTCCTCCTGCTGACGACACAACTAAAGAAACAACCAAAGAAGAACCTAAAGATGGAGAAACTCCTCCTGCTGACGACACAACTAAAGAAACAACCAAAGAAGAACCTAAAGATGGAGAAGCTGAAGCTGAAGCTCAAGCTAATAAAGAAGAAGAGGAACAAGTTGCTAAAGGTGAAGAAATGGCTAAAGATGCGAAATTAAAATCAGCTAAAGATGCTTTAGCGGCTGCTGAAGAAAGTGGTGATGAAGAAGCTATCAAAAAAGCTAAACAAGCTATTGCAGATATTGGCGCTAAAGAAAATTGGCAATTAGATGGTACTAGATTAGGTGGTATGTTAGATGCTAGAGTAAGTAAAATTAAGTCTGATGCTGTTCTTACTGAATCTAAATATCAATCACAATCAATTAAAGATAGATTAAGTAGACTATTATAATTTAGAATTTTTACGAGCATATTTAAGAAACTCCTTTTGTTGAATCATTAGGAGTTTTTTTATGTGTTTTCGAAAGTCAACGGAGGATTTTAGTATTCTACTATCTACCATTGGTGCGTCTAATACATCGTGATAATCAGGGTGAACAAAGTTCTCTAAATCGAAATTATCTATACTAGACCTAATGGGTTCACCAGAAATTGCGCAGCGCCATTCTATTGTGTTGTAGTTTTTTAAGAGTTTATCTCTAGGAACAAAACTTTCAGTCGTAACATCCCAGTAAACTTTTACATCCTTATTTTTTTTATTTGGATTAAATGCCTTAAATATAGCATATACAAAATCATCGTCATCAGTTCTATTTTTCATAATAGGATTAGATACTAATAATAATCTTTGGTATTTTCTAAGTTTATCATAATATATGCCGAAACAGCTCCTTCTATATTGGTTAGTATATCCAATAGATGGTGCTCTTTCGATTTTAAGAGAATGTAAAGAATGTTTTGGCATATTATTTATTTGAACAATAAGAAGAATCCCAGCATGACAAGTTTATCTAGAATCCAGAGTATTATTAGTATAGTCATTTTTTTGTCCAGGCTTATCTTTTTCATATACTATATATATTCGTAATAAACAAAACACATGTTTTACATATAATTCTATAAAATAAACACATGATTAACACGCTATTTACAGAAAAGTACAGGCCTAAGAATTTAGATGAACTTATTTTACCAGAAACGGTAATGAATAAGTTCAAAGATGGTCTAACACAAAATATGCTACTAACAGGTTCACCTGGAACTGGTAAAACTTCAATGGCAAAAGCTATTGTAAACCATTTTGAATTACCATATATTTATATAAACGCGAGTACAGATACTTCTGTTGATGTTATTAGAACAAGAATTATTGATTTTTGTAGTACTATGTCTATTTTAGATGACCAAGGTAAATTTAAGGTAGTTATATTAGATGAGGTTGATGGTGTGTCAGACCAGTTCTTCAAAGCATTAAGAGCTACAATGGAACAATTCGCTTCTAATAGTAGATTTATTGCAACATGTAATTACATAAATAAATTGCCAGACCCTATTTTATCTAGGTTCGAGGTTATAAATTTTGATTTTGACAAAGAAGAAGAATTAGATTTAACAAAGAAATATATTAGAAGAGTTCATGAAATATGCGGTAAAGAAGGAATGTCTATTGAAAAACCTGCTTTAGTTGAGTTTATAAGAAGAAACTTTCCAGATTTAAGAACTACATTAAATAAATTACAAGGATATAAAACACAAGGAATAACTAATATTACATTAGATGATGTAAAGAAATTTAATAGTGTTTATAAAGATGTATTTGAATTGATATTTAATGAAATGGACCCAGCTAAGAATTATAAGTATTTAGTCAGTGAATATTCTAATAGAGTTGATGATATTTTACAAACATTAGGTGAGGAATTTATAGAATATGTACAAACTGAAAAACCAAACAATGTAAGACATATACCACAAATTGCAGTGACTGTTGCAGAACACCAAGCTCAAAGAAGTTTAGTTATAGACCCAGTAATAACAATGTTATCGTGCGTATATAAATTGCAAACCATTATAAAAGGATAATCATGGGAAATAAAAAATTAGGTAAACATACACTTATTATTGATGGAAACTATTTCATCCATAGTAGATTATTTGTATTACCAAGAAAAAAAGGAGTACAATTACTTGGAGATGATGAAGGTAAATCTCAATTTATGAGAAAGCTTTGTATTGATTTTGCTTCTGAAACTAGAAAAATGTCTCCATTCGTAGACCAAATTGTATTAGCTATTGATAGTAAATCATGGAGAAAAGATTTATTCCCAGAAGCACAATACAAAGGAACAAGAACACAAAAGAGTGATGTTAATTGGGATTCTGTATTTTATGTATATAAAGAATTTCAAGATGTATTAGCAAAACAGGGAGTTATTATCAATAGAGTAAATGGAGCAGAAGCTGATGATATTTTATTTGGATGGTCAACTCAATTAAATACTACTGGTAAAAATACAATAGTTTGGACAGGAGATAGAGACCTTATTCAATTAGTAGACTATAATAATGCAAATGAATCTTATTCATTATGGTACTATAATACTAAAAGAAAACTTATAGCGTTTGAAGGTTTTGGAGATGTAATAAATGCTCGTAAAACCGATAAAATGTCTAGTGATGACCTTTTATTTAATATGGGAGGTTCTGACGCAATGCATGATGATGCTAAAGAAAAATTACAGGCTTGGATTAAAAGTAATGGCGTAGATATTGAAGAAATTAACTGTGATGATTTTATTTTCTTAAAGATTTTACAAGGTGATAAATCAGATAATATAAAAAGTGTCGTTACTTGGGAGAAAGAAAGTTCAACTGGAAAAATTAGAACATTCTCAATTACAGAAAAAGTAGCGACACGAGTATTATCTCGCTATAAAGAAATTGAAGGAGACTTTATTATAGACCATTTCTTTAATAAAGATAGAGTAGATATTATAGTTGATTTGATTCATGAAATTGTTGGTAAATTAGAAAAAGAAGAAATTAAAGTTAGATTTAATCAAAATTTAGATTTAATGCTATTACATTTTAATACTATACCAGATCCTATTCAAAAGGGAATTTATGAGGCTATTGAAAGAGACCTTAATATTGAACCAAGTATTTCAAAATTATCAAGAATGGAAACAATACTCGAAGGAACAGAATGGGAAAATGCTGTTAAAAAGAATACGGTACCAAAACAATTTGACCCATTTGCTGAATTAGATACTAAAGGTAATAATGATAGACCTGCAACAAAGGACTTAAATTCATTATTTTAAGATGCTAGACGAAACTAAATTATTTGATTTTATCAAAATACTTTTTACTAAACCAAAGCTATATAAAAATATAAGCAATAGAAATAAAAAGAGACATCAATTTATGATTAATCGTTTCTTTTCTATTAAATATCCTGCAAACGCACAATTATTTAATATTAACGGAATTAATGGAAGCGCAGTTATTGATAGTTGGTCTATGGTTGCAAGTCGATTTAAGGCAGTTCCTGGTTGGATTTATACAAGAACTAAGAAAGCAAAGAAAATTACTAATAAGAAAAATGAATACATACCTAAAGACGCAACTATAAAATTGTTCATGGATAATAATGAAATAGGTAAAAGAGAGTTTTCAGAACTTGAACACTTCGCTAAAGTTGAGTTATATTCCTCATTAAAAAAATTAGAGGAATCAATGGAAATGTATTAAATGGGAAGCTTAAACGTAAATCATGTACCGACAATAATCGATACTACATTTTATAGATATAATTATATCGAATATAAAATGTGGGCCCAGATTAGGAATCAATTAGATTATAGGGAGATGGGAGATAATTCTATGATTATTTCTGCACAACAATTAAGAACTTTTATTTCAACAAATTATTCTAGTGAGCTTAGTAAGGTAGATTCATACGGTTTTCATGTGCCAAGAAAAGATGCAACTTCAATATATTTTTTACATAGAGTAGCATCAGAAATGATTAACTTAAAATATTTGAAAATAACTTTAGATTCTGATAAATCATTTACTAGAGTTCTTGAGGATGATAAAGAACAGACCATAAAATATGATTTTGCAATATTAAAAGCTAGATTAGACCTTTCCGATATATTTGCAAGCCCAGAGCTAAAAAAATTAAATTCAGTATTAGAAGGTCTTGGTCTTCTAAAAATTGGAATGCCATATTCTAACCATCCAACAGATTTAATATTTGCAAAACTTAATTCATATTTAGATTTAACTGAAGATGAGAATTCAATAGAATGTCAGTTAATAGCAGCTTTATTAGATGCAATAGAACTTTCATTAGATAAAGAGAATCCAATGTTATTGCTTATTACAGATTACATATAAAAATCTAATATATAGTTAAAATAAAGATTATATAATATGGAATGTCCTGTTGACGTAACCGCAAACGGTCAATTTACTAACTTTTTTGCTGGACCTTATACTTCCGATACTGTTGGTTCTATTACATCATGGTCTTTTTTAGATGGTAGATGCACCAGACACACGGCTGGCTATCCATCTAAAGCAAAACAATCTTCTACACCAGGAATTAGTTTATTGGTTTTTAGCGACATTAACGTTGATGCAGGAGGTCTTGAGTCATACGAAGCAGGCCAGCAGCTTATAATGGTAACCGATGGTGTTATGAGTGTATGGACAGTAGATAGAGCTTTAAACGAAAATACTATTCTAATAGAAGACTCTGATAATTATTGGCCACACGCCGAAATAGTTGAGGTTAATGGAGTTGAATGTGTAGCCGGAGTTACTTTTTTCCTAGAACTCCAACCACAAAGAAACATCAACACTACAACAGGGGAGGATACGTCTGTAGAAAGAGAGTTAGATGGTTTTGTTTGGACATATGCGTTAGCAGCTTCAGATCAAAGTCTTATTACTACCCCACAGCCACTATATACAATTTTATCTGAAACTTTTGTAAGCGCAACACAAACATTTTATATTTGGGTAGAGGGCCGAGCACCTGGTGAATTTAATGTAGATTTACTACCTCCACCTGAGAACCCAATATCTGTTGGAATTTATCATGGAAAACATTCATTTGCATATGATGCACCCGAGGGGCCAGTCCCTAGCGGCGCTGAAAGTGATTGTGTAGGACTTGACTGTGCCGATCCGTTTTATGAAGTAGGTGGAGTTGCAATTGAGCCAGAAGTTTGTGAGGCAGAAAACTTATATAATCCTTATGCGCAGAATAAGTCTGTAAATTTATACAAACAACTTAATAATATTGTAAGTAATATATTTGGACATACTGTAAATTATTTCAGAACTGAAGCAAATGATAGAACTAAAGACGTAACTTTAATGGAATATTCATTATTTAGCGTCGCAGATCAACAAGATATAAAAATATTAGTACCAGATAATGAATTTCCCGAAGAAGCAAACACATACAATATTTTTGGTATGGAATGGGCAGAATTTGAAGTTCATATCGTTCATGATAGATTTAAGGCAGTTTTTGGTGAAGGAATAAGACCGCGATCAAAAGATTATTTATTTATACCTATAATCAATAAGATGTACGAGGTAAGTTCTGTTAGTATTGCTGATGAATTTAATGCTTCTCGTTCATATTGGAGACTAAAATTAACTAAATATCAAGATAGAACATCAGTTATTAAAGGTCAATATGAGACAGCAACAGATGATTTAATAACAGGCATAGATGAGCTATTTGGTGAAGAGATTGCAGATGAGCAAAAACAAGATACAAAACCGGTACAATTCCAAACGATTTCTAGAGTATTAGAAGACGGTTCTAGGACTTATATAGATTCAAATTTAACTATTGTTGATGAAGCTATTGTTAATAACTTCCAAACAGTTTCTCATAACCATTATGATTTAAGTAGAGTATCTATTAACTCAGATGCTTTAAGATATGCAACATCATCTAATATGATTGTCAATGGTCAAATTGCAGTGACTGGATGGTTTAGGCCAACATTTGAAATAACAGATTCAAATAAATACTCGCTTATAGGTGATAATTTAGTTCAAGGTGGGATTCAGATTAAGATAAGCACATTAAAGATTTCAGTTGTGATAGACGGAAACGACCATGAGTTTACACATAATACAAGTTTAAGTAAAGATAAATGGTATGGTATTGTTGTAAATATTAAGAACAATACTGAACAAGTAGAATTAAAGCTATTTAGCTTAACTGTAAATGGCCATGTTAGTTCTTTAGTTGAAGAATACCACAATACATTTACAATGATTGGAGGACAACACACATGGGGAGGTCTTTCACCTTATGTTCTTAAAGGTTCTAAACTTAACGTTACAAGTCTTAGAATATTTGATAAAGCAATAGAAGAAGATGAAATGGTGAATATGTTAAACCAATATGTAGTTTATGATAATCAACACGCGTTAGTTATTGATAATGCAATTCCATCATTAGGGTATCAAAAGTTCAAGAATGCTAGATAGCATAATTGAGATATATACTCTATAAACAAATTATTTATGTCAGATAAAAAGAAAACAATTAAGGACCAAGCGGAGGATATAAGAAGAGATTTGGACAGTTTAATTGGGAATGATACAGAATCTATTGAAGAAATAGTACCAACCGACCCAATGCTTCCAGCTAAAGAGCGTGAAGTTTTACCAACTTTTCCAGAACTAAAAGCAGCATCTACTAAAAGAGCAAAGAAAACTATTACAGCTCTTATGAAGTTCTATTTAGATGAGGATATTATTGAACGTGATGAATATATTCAGTCTAAAAAAGCTATTGATGAAATGACAATGGCCTCTCTTGTTTATCAGCTAAATGCTGGTGAAAGAGCTTTAACAACTTTACTTGAAACTATAGAAGGCGGAGATATAGCACCTAGAATGTTCGAGGTACTTGCTACTCTTCAAAAATCTATGCTAGATATTATTAAATCACAAACAATGTATTTAATGGCTACGGAAGAATCTACAAAAAGAATTGCAAGAGATATTGAAATCTATAAAAAGAAAGATGATATTAACGCAATTGAATCTGCTGGAGGAGATTCAAGTGACTCAAAAACAATGAGAGGTTCTAAGGATTTAATGAAGTTAATTAGAACTGGTCTAGATTCAGAAGATGTTGAAGATGTTAATCCAACTGATGTTGAAGAAACAAAAGAATAATGCCAGAATATACAGGAGATAATAAATGGATTCCAAAGGAAGATTCAGATGCTTCAAGTGATAGACAAGTTTGGTCAACTAAAAGTATAAATGACCTAATAATCGCACTCGACAAAGGATATAAGCCTCAAGTTCGTATGCCTTTTTACGAGGGTAAACAGCATTTACGTAAAGGTAGTATTGTTTTTGAATATACTGATAATGAAATCACCGAAATAGCTAAGTGCGCTAAAGATATAATATATTTTGCAGAAAAATATGCTGTTGTAATGACAGATGAAGGTATTCGCAAGGTTCAGATGCGAGATTATCAAAAAGATTTACTTAGAAGTTTTCAAGAGAATAGATTTAATGTAGTTGTAGCCGCAAGACAGATGGGTAAAACGGTGACAGCATCTATATTTAATGCATGGTATATGTTATTCAATTATGATAAAACTACTTTGCTTTTAGCAAATAAATCTGAAACCACTAAAGAAATTATTGATAAAGCAAAAGTTGTTATGGAAAATTTACCGTTTTTCATGAAACCTGGTATTTTGAAATATGATGTAATGTCAATGAGAGCTGATAATGGTTGTAGGCTTGTAGGTCAATCAACTACAGCAAAAGCTGGTATTGGTTTTACAATTCATAATTTATATCTTGATGAGTTTGCTCACGTGCATCCAACAATTGTAGATAGTTTTTATGAAAACGTATATCCAACGCTATCATCTTCAGCTGTTTCTAGAATCAATATTACTTCAACTCAAAATGGATTTAATAAATTTCATGAGATTTATAGTAATGCAGTTAAAGGTAATAATGAATATGTACCAACTAGAATTGATTGGTGGCAACACCCTGATAGAGATGACGCATGGTATGAAAGAGAATTTGCAAATTTAGGTTCTGAAGAGGCGTTTAATAGACAATATGGAAATGAATTTACTGTAGCTTCTTTATTATTATTAAATCCAATTTCATTAAAGAATTTTAGAAAAAAAATGCATGTATATAAATGGGAAGATTTAGACGATTTTTCAAATATACATGCAGAAACTGAAGGATTTTTAGGATTTGCAAAAGACTTTGATACTGAAGATGCTAATAATAAAAAGAAATATTGGCTGTTTTCAGTTGATATTGCAGAAGGTTCAGGAGGTGACTATTCAATTATAAATGTTTTTGAAGTTAAACCAATGGAACATGAGGATATTAAGAATTCAATAAATCCTGGTGCAATGTATGATTTCTTTAAGTTAGAACAAGTTGCATTATTTAGAAGTAATGAACACACTATTGAAGACTTTGCAAAAATTTTATATACACTATCTCTTGAAATTTTTAATGGCGAAAATGTAAAAATGATAGTAGAATATAATACTTATGGAAGTATTTTATTAAAATATATGAGTACTGTATTTCCATCTAGAAACGAGTTTGAAGACGAAATGATACTTAGATTCAAACATAGACATGATTCAAAAACAGTAAAACATGGACTTAAATTAAACTCTGCAAATAAATCAGTATTTTGCCAAAACTTTAAGAAATTAGTAGAAGGTAATAGAATTAAACTTAATGAGTTTGAAACCATCACAGAGGCATCAGTTTTTGGTGCTCTTAAGAATGGGTCGTATGGTGCACAATTAGGACATGATGATATTATTATGTCATGTGTGAATTCTACCGAATTTTTTAATACAACATCATATGCTGATTATATTGAAGAACTTTTAGATTTTATACCACAGGATACTGTAAATATAATGGAAGAAGTTCTATATAGAGAGAATTCAAGTTCTGGAGACCTACAGTACGATATATACGACATTATATAGTAAATTTCGCAGATAAACAAGATATATAACTAAAGAAAAAATAAATTATTAAATTATGGCAATTAGTCCTCAATTAAGACAATTTAAGAGTTCAGGTGTTTACCGATTAGAATTCGACAAATCTCAAACTTCTAATATTAATGTTGGAACGTTAAGAGTTTTGGTAGGTCACTCTAAAAAAGGCCCTTTCAATACACCAGTACTTATTGAAAACGTAGAAGATTTCAAAAATGTATATGGTGATATTGATAAAAATTTAGAAAAAATTGGAATGTTCTTCCACAGATCCTGTAAAGCTGCTTTAACAAGAGGTCCTATCCTTGCGTTAAACTTAAAAGATGTTAGTTCAGATACTGGAAATTGGGTATCTATGTATACTGATGGTTCAGACAACAATGCTGGAGGTGCTTCTTTAACTGCTTCTGGAAATTCTGCATACGGAAACTTCCATGATATGGATAAGTTCATGAAACCAACAGATACTCAGTTATTATCAACTGCAACAACAGATAATAATAAAGTAATCGCATTTACAAATTTACACGATTCAGACCTTACAATTATTGCAAGAACTGCTCAGGAAATAGACGGTTTTGAAGTTACAGCAGAAGAATGGTATGGAAATGGAAATGTTCCAACATACTTACATGACAAAGATTATTTATCTGACTTCATGATTGACGTTTTTGTATTCAAAGGTACATTTACACCTTCATTATTAGATACAGACCCTGTATTTGGTAATTATTTCTCAGCTACTGGTTTATTAAAAGATAAATTAGATGAGTTCTCAAATTTAAGAAACGTTACACTATTAGCGAAATATACAGGTTCTTTACTTCCAGGATTCAAAACTATGGAAGGTCAAAATGTTTATATTGAATCAATGATTAACGCAGAAGCTAGAAGAACTGGTTTATTCTGTGCAATTGATGAGGACAGAGTTCTTGCTGATATAACAAGTAATAGAAACGTAATAAATTCAGTAGGTCATGGATTAGCTACTAACGTTCAAACTAGTTTCCTTAGTTATGAAGGTATTGGTAGACAAGCTTCGGTAACGGGTGATGTTGAAGAAGCAACACTAATCACTTTTGATAATGATTCTAATAATGTACCACAATGTACAATAACTTACGATCTTTCAGTTGTTACGTCTCCTACTATCAATATTGAAAAAGGAGATTATTTACCTGCAAATGCTAATTATGCTGGAAGATTTGCAAAAGTAAAACAAGTATCTAAAACTACAGTTGGAAATGTGTTAACACTTATTATTAAAACAGATATTCCAATTGAACAATCAGCTATTGAACTTATAGATGATGAAAACTTTACTGTAGCAAGTTCTACATTTGCAACTGCACATGCTGCCGGAGCTACGACATTATTTATTGCAAATACTACAAACTGGTTATTAGCTTCTACTACACCTGCAGTTGACCACTTATTAAGTTTTACTGATAGTGTTGGAGCTACAACAGCAAACCCTACAGCAGTAACTAATTATACATCAACTGCTTCAGGTTGGCCAGTTTCTTCTGGTACCAATGTAATTGAAGTTGACCATGCTGCAACTAAAGTTCCATCTGCTTCAAATACATTTGCTGCAGGATATACTCCAGCACAAGGTGATACAACATTATTTATAACAGCAACAGCAGATATGGCTAATTGGATAGCTACTGGAGATATAGTATATACAAACTCTGCATCACCAACAGCACCAATTACTGTTACGGCAACCGCATTAGCAAACCACTCAGTTATTGATACTTCAGCAACAGTTACGACTGTTGAAACTGATGGTGCATATAATACAACAGCTGCTGGTAATTTAACTTTAATTGGAACATTAACAGGTTGGCCAAGAAAAGGTACTTTAATAGTAGATGGTGAAACTATTGTTTATTCTGCAATTAATGGACAAGTATTAACCGTTACTTCATGTACTACAAATAATTCTGGTACTCCTTATATGATTCCTGATAATACAGCTTGTACATCTGTTATAGGTATTGGTTGGGAAGCAACTCTTGGAAGTGGATTAGCAGCGAACCCACCTGCTGCTGGTTCTTCAATTACTGGAGAAGTTTATGGATTTGCTTATAACGGAACAGCTTTAACTTTAAGTGGAACATTAACTGGAATGAGACCAGCTGGTGTTATAACTATCGGTTCTCATACACTTACATATAGTGCAATTGTTGGTCAAGTATTAACTATTGATTCTGTATCATCATCATTTACAGCAAATACACCAATCCTTAATGACGCAGACGTTACTCAACATGTTGGTTTCTGGGAATGGACAGTTCCAGCAATAGCTAATACTATTGCTAATGGTGCTGCGGTATCTGGTGAAACATATAACCAACATCTTGCAGAAGTTTTCAATTACTATAAATCATTTGAAAGTGCTGCAACTGAATATTTCCCAATTCCATTAGGAAAAGCTACATTTACTGCTGCAACTATTCCAAATGCATTAGGTATGTTAAGTGGAACTGGACTTGCAGGAGCACTTGCAGATAAAGATATGATAGACTATAGATATTTAATAGATACTTTTACTTCTCCTGGTTTATTAACTAAGAAAGAAATTTCAACACTTGCAAGAACTAGACAAAACGCTTCAGCTATTTTGAATGCGCCTACAGTTGAAGACTTCAAAAATAACACAGCTCCTGGTCCTACATTTAAGAACACTGATGGAGTATTCAAAACTTCATATATTAAAGATGGAGGAAACTTAGCACAGAATCCTACAACATTATATGCTTTACCTGGAATTACAGATGGAGCTAACTTTGCATTCTACTATGGACCTGGTCTATTATGTAAAGATAATGGTAAAAACAAAGTTGTTCCACCAGCTGCTTATGTATCAAATAACTATATTGACAAATATACGGCTGCTACACCTTGGTCTATAGTTGCAGGTCCTCGTAGAGGAGTTGTATCTGGTCCTGGAATCGTTGGAGCTGAATATACATTCGATAAAGATGATAGAGATATTTTAGAGCCATTTGGAATAAATCCAATTGTTTTCCAAAGAGGAGTTGGTTTAACTATTCTTGGAAATAAAACAGGGCAACAATCAATTAAATCAGCATTAAGTTCTGCTCATGTAAGAGAAGTTTTAATTTATATGCAAAACGGAATTGCAGATATTCTTAAAGATTATGTTTTTGAGTTCAATACAGTTCAAACAAGATTAGAGATTAAAACTTTAGTTGATTCATTTATGGAATCAGTTAAACAAGAAGATGGAGTTTATGACTATAAAAACATTATGGATTCTACTAATAATGATACTGAGGTAATTGACAACAACATGGGAATCGTAGATACTTATGTTGAGCCAGTTAAAGGATTAGAAATTGTAGTTCATAGAACAACAGTTCTTAATACTGGAGAAATTGCAACTGGAAGTTATTTATAAAAAAAATACGAATATATATTAAAAATAAATAAATAAAATTATGGCATTACCGCACTATTCACAAGACCAAACTAGTAAGAAGGGTAAACACTTTGAGCCAATTCAATCTAATCTATTTGAGGTTACGATTTTACCACCGGCCGGTGTAAAAGACTCAGGTCTATTACTACAACACATTAATTCAATTAGTGGACTAGACTCACTGTACAAAGAAGTTGCTGCAGTTGAACAAAAATATAAGTTTGCAACACGTTCTTACGCTGGTATGCCAGATGGTTCTGCTGCTGACGTTACTGTTAACTTCTCATTGAACTTAAATGACGCTAATCAAGCTTATCTTTATAAAACTATAAGACAATGGTATACTGCTCAATACGATCCACAAACTGGAGAAATGGGGCTTAAGAAAGATTATACTGGAACTATTGTAGTTGTACAATTTAACAGAGCTGGAGATATTTACAGAACTATTACACTAGAAGATGCATTTATTACATCTGGTTTAGGAATGACAGCAGAATTAAGTTATGAAACAGCAGACCCACAAGCACTTGAAGTGACATGGAGAGCTGATACTTGGAAAGAAGTATTATCATAATTAAATAAATAATTTAGAAGACGATAGAAATGTCGTCTTTTATTTTGTGAAACAAAAACATAATATGTTATACTAATAATATAAAATAACAATGACAAATAAACTAACTAAGAAATTACAAGTTCTTTTGTCGGAGGAAATGGTCACAACAATTAATAGAATAATATTAAATGATGCATTAGAAAAAGAAGAAAGACCCATATCTATTTCTGCATTTATAAGAGATTTAATAGAAAAAGAAATTGATAGAAGACCAGAAACTTCGAAGGAATGGGACAAAACAAAAATAAGTAAACTTAAAGACAAATAATAATGGCAAAAAAAGAAGACAAAAACAAAGATTTGAACGAGGATTATAAAAAAATCGTTGCTTCTGCAGAGCATGTAGAAGAAAAATCAACAGAAAAAAGAGTAGAACAAGGACAAGTTAATATGGAAAGGTTCAAACCTGATTCTGCACAATCTGCAGATTTTCATTTAGGCTATCATAATGTTCCAGTAGTGGATTTACCATCAGCTGGTATGTTTTATGCAGATAATATAGAAATATCTATACGTTCTGCTAAAGTTGCAGAAATTAGACATTTTTCTACAGTTGATGAAACTAATATTTTAGATGTTGATTCTAAACTTAATGAAATTTTAGCAGCAACTATTAGAGTTAAAAATGGTAAGAAAATGGGTTCATATAAAGATTTATGTGAAGAAGATAGATTCTTTATTATACTATCAGTCAGAGATTTAACATTCCCTGAACCTGAATCTGTATTACAATTAGACCATAAAGATAAAAAAGGTAAAATGCATAAGATAGAGGTTGATAAGAAATATTTCCAATATTTTAGTATTCCAAAAGAATTAGACAAGTATTATACTAAAAATGAAAAAACGTTTTTAATTCAAACAAAATCATTTGGTACTATTAACATGAGACCACCTTCTATTGGTATTATGCAACAAATGACATCATATATTAAAGAAAGACAAGAAGAAAATGTTGAAATCGATCAATCAGTACTTCAAATCATGCCATATCTTATAAGTGAATGGAGAGGTTTTGATAAGAAGAGAATCTTTGAATTTGAAATGGAGATGAATGGATGGTCAAATAAGAAATATAGTTTAATTTATAAATTAGCAGAAAAAATGAAAGTAGGAGTACAGCCTAATATGCTTGTACAACTTGACGGTGGGGAGGACGTTGAAATTCCCATCAACTTTCGTGACGGAATCAAATCTCTTTTCATTGTTCAAGATATCGCTGGAGAACTTCTTTAAGACGAAGTTTTACGTATATCTTAAACTACACCTGCAGCCTTCGGAGCTTGATAATATGGAATATTATGAATTCTCCTATCTTGTTAAGGAACTTGTCGATCACCTAAAACGTGAAGCAGACCAAAACAAAGCTCAGCAAGATAAAACAGGCGGTGCTATGAGCAATATGAAAATGCCGAATATGAAAATACCGAGCATGAAAATACCCAAAATGGGGTAATAGTAATCCTTAGAATCCATCTTAGTAGATGGATTTTTTGGATATATACTATAGGTAAAAGAAATACCATAATCAATATATGAAGAGCAATAAAGAAATAGCTTTACTTCAAAGCCCATTACAACAAATAGCGACGACCAATGAATCTATCATGTTGGCGACATCAGAAATTCATTCTGTTATAACTATTGATTTGAAAAAGGCGGCAGATAAGACTTCTGCAGAAATAAAAAGGCACACTGTAATTCTTGGTGAAATTAGAGACCTTTTGAAACAACAAGCTAACCAGAAAAATGAATCAGTAAAATCTGGAGGTATGAAAATACCAGGTCTTGGTGCTTTTGCCACAGCTGCTTTTGCGGTTGTCGGTATTGCGGCAGCTTTACTTATTTCTGCTGGTTTATTATCTATTATGCCGGTTCCTAATATCGCACAATTCTTAACAGCATTAGCTTTGGTGGCTTTATTTTGGGTTATTATTCCACCTTTCATAAAATTAACAGAAGCTGTACAGAAATCAGGAATGACTGGTGGTATTGCAAGTAAAATAACAGGGTTTAGTCCTGCGGCTGCACTTCAAGTAGTTGGTATTGCTGTTTTAGCAATGGTAGGTATGGCAGTGGGTCTTGTATTAGCATCATGGGTTTTTCAATTAATGGTACCTATAAATCTTCAAACATTCGTTACAGCATTAGCAATTGCTGTAATTTTTATTCCAGTTTCATGGTCTATTGGTCTTATTCTTAAGGCTTTGACTAAAAATAAAATTACAATGGACGCAAAGGGTATGAAAACTCTTGCAATGGTTCCAGTTGCAATGGCTGCAATTGCATTAGGTCTTGTAGCTGCCGCATATATTATGCAATTATTACCTAGTAAATTTGTTTCACCACCAATAGAATGGTCTCTTAAAGTAGGTTTAGCACTTTTTGTATTTGCTGGTACTTTTGCATTATTAGCAAATGCTGTTAAAAGTTTAGGACCAAAGGGTATGTTATTAGCTGTATTTGCAATTCCAATAGTTGCATTAGGTCTTGTAGCTGCCGCATGGATAACTAAATTATTACCAGATGAATATAAATCTCCAGAGGTTGAATGGTCTCTTAAAGTTGGATTATCTTTATTTGTATTCTCTTTTGGTTTTATTGCAATTGCTCTCGCTAGTAAAGTAGTTGGAGTATCAGGAATGATGAAAGGGTTATTAGGTCTTGTTGCGGTTGCGATTGGTATTTTAGCGGTCGCTTGGATTTTTAGTGTATTGCCAGATGCTTGGATTTCACCACCATTAGATTGGTCTTTCAATGCTGCGTTATCTTTATTCTTATTTTCAATACCACTAGCTGTTATTGGAGGAATTGCAATGCTATTAACTCCAGTTGGATTATTATTAGGAGCTGTTGGTATGATACTTGTAGCTGGTGTTATTTGGGTAGTTGCATGGATATTTAGTAAATTACCAGATGTAAATGTAGGAGCAATGGATAAATTAGCAAGAGGTCTTATGTCTCCAATACATGCGATGATTGATGCATTAGTTCGATTCAAAGATGAAATAGGCGTTGAATCAATGGTTCCTCTTGCTGGAGGAATATTAGCAATTGCAGGAGCTTGGATGGCATTAAGTATTGCGGTAGCAGGTGGAGCTGTGGGTGGCGTTATTGCTGCGGTTGGTAAGGCAATTTCTGGAGCTATTAATTGGATATTTGGAAATGAAGAAGAAACTCCATTCACGATACTTGAAGGACTAGCTGATCATGCTGGTACAATTAGAAAACTAGCTGGGCCACTTGGACAAATTGCTGCCGCAATGAGCGTTAAAGGTTTAGAACCTTTTATCGCAGCAATTGGTGCAGCTAAGAAATTATCATATTATAACCTTACTTCTCCAGCATCCCAATTAGAAAGAATTAGAGATGCGTTTAAAGCTATCGGTAAAAACGCAGGAGCTCTAAGAACAGCTTTTCGACCATTACATAATTTAATGGCTAAAACTGATTTGATGGTTAATTTAGCAAATCATTTAAGAATTGTCGCAGACGCTTATGGTGAATTTGCCCAAAGTACACATAAAACTAATATAGAAGCTGTCTGGGCTTCAGTTGCAATGTTTAATGCACTTTCCAGACTTGCTGGAATAGCAAATGCAATGGTTATGGTTCAAAATGCGGTAGCAAGCATATCATCACATGCAGAGGAATTTATACGCGCATTAAGTCCAGTTTCTATGCTTGCGTCAATAATACCACAAATGATACTTAAAAAATCTGCTGACTCTATTCGATCTATAGCAATGTCATTCTTTTCAATAATGAATACTGCTGATAAAATTGGAGTTGGTGATGTTTTCTTAACTTCAGAATTATTTAATCAATTTAGACAACTTGCAATTTTAGAATCTCCAATTAAATCTATCGCAAGGTCATTTGTTGTAATTGCGAAACAAGCTAAAGGATTAGCGATGGCTGTTCAACCACTTCTTGTATTTATGGATATGAAACATGCTCACGCGATGAGACATCATTCACGTTCATTAGAAAATATGGAAAGGTCTTATGGTAAATTTACAAGACATACTAATAAAGTAAATATTAAAGCAGTTAACGCAACTACTAGAATGTTTAGAGCTTTAACTGATTTGGCAGAAGCTGAAGGAGATAATGTAATGAAAATATTAGCTGAAGAATTATTTAAGGCAACTAAAGAACTTGCAAGTGTTGTTGTAAGATTAGAAGAGGCAGTAGATGAACAAACAGCTGCTCAAGAAGGTAGCGGAAATATAATAGTAGATACTGTAGAAGCTCTTAAGAAAGTACTTCAAAAGAATACAGAACAAGCTGCGGATAATATGGATGCGATGGCAGGAACTCAAGAAGTTAAAGTAACGAATTTCCATTCAATTACGACTGCTCTTACTCAAATTGAAGAAAGACTTGGATTACCAATTACCGTCCAAGATGTAGATGATATAACAACATAAACATTTTTAATATCTCATATATAATATCAAAGAAAAAATAAATTCTATGATTAAAAGTATTTTAACAGCAGCAGGAGCATTAGTAATAGCAGCATTTTTAATGTTCATAATTACATGGCCAGTTCAATGGCTTTGGAATAACGCTCTATTCGGAGCAGCAGAAGGAATCAACCAAATTTCTTTCTGGCAAACACTAGGTATCTTAATATTATCAAAACTTTTATTTTCACCAGCGCAAGATTTGAAAATTAAAGAAAATGCTTGATTTTATATCAACCTATTTTATTATTGGGGTTGTATGGTCATTTTTTATGAAAATAATACATGACTTTTTACCAGGCGTAAATATGGATGATATGACAAAAAAAGAAAAAGAAGAATATTTAAGAGGATTAGAAGAATATACAATAAGTCAACTTATTTATATTATTATTACATGGCCAATTTGGGTATTTTTCTTTATTAAGGAGTTTATAATACACAGATTAAAATAAGATATATAATAACCCTAAACAATTAATGAATGTCAAGTAAAATAGTACTAGTAGGAAAAGCCGCAGCTGGTAAAGATTTTTTTAGAAAGCGTATGATGGATAAAGGCTTTAATTTTGGTATATCATGTACTACAAGACTTAAAAGAATCAAGGATAATGAAAAAGAAGGAGTAGACTACTATTTCAAATCTGACAAAGAATTCAATAAACTAATCAAAGAAGACCAATTTGTAGAATTTCAATCCTTCAATGGATGGCGATATGGTATTACAAAGAATGAATTTGAAAAATCTGATGTAATGATTATGAACGCTGAAGCCATCAAACTATTACCTAAAGAATATGCGACTAGATGCTTTGTAATATACTTAGATATTCCATTAGAAACTAGAATCACTAGAATCACTGAAAGGAATGATGAAAATGATGACGTAATGAGAAGAGTTGCTGATGACGAAAAACAATTCTTAAACTTTTCTCAATTTGATTGTAAAATAACTAACCCAAACTTTTAATAAATTAAATAAAACAAAAATGGCTAAAACTAAACAAATGACAACGGTAGAAAATAAACCAAAAACTTTAGAAGAGTTAACAAAAGAAAGAGATGCTTTTGAAAAAGAAGTAAACAAAGTACAGGAGAAACTTGCTAAAGAAAAATATTCTGTAGATTTTGATTCAACCGCTAATATCACAAAAATACTTAAACATCTTGATAAAAATTGCAAATGGACTATTAAAGATGCTGCACTTCTACTTAATCTTTACGATAATATTAAAATTGAAAAAGTTAGAATTAGAGCTGAAGAAGAAAAAGGCGCAAAAGTTATGTTAAATTCAATTGATTTGAATTCTCTTTATAAATCTTTCGCTTCTTTTGAAGGAATTGGAATGGTAGACGCAAGGTCTTTTATAACATTATTAACTGATATTGGTTCTCAAATTAGTGATGCTATGGAAAAAATGGCAAAGGCTAATAAAGAAATACAAAATATGCATATTCAACTAGCTGAACTTGATAAGTCGGTTGAGGATATGTCTACAGAAAAAGTGGAAGCGGATGAAGTTGTCGAGTAAGTCAAAAAAGAGATTAAAACTACTTAGTGTTATTGAAGAAGGTATAACAAGTCATGAAATCTTTGAGACAATTGATTATAGGAATCAAAGCGAGGACAAGATAAAACAATTCATATATCCAAATCTTCTAAATAGCTTATCTAAATGGATTACAGAATCTAAGGGATTTGAACCTGGTCTTGCTCGTAAAAAAGTTAAGACCATGGTCAAATGGGAAGGTAATGTAAAAACAACAGTTAAAAATATCCATTTTATGGGTACTTCTAATAGACCAGATATGACTATTGAAACTAATGGAGTTAGAGTTGCTATAGAATTTAAGAAAGGTTATAGTGGTTCATCATTGCGTGATGGATTTGGACAATCTTTGATTTATTCAACAGCATATGATTTTGTAATTTATATGTTTATTGATACATCAGATGAGAAGAAAATAGTAAATGGAGCGACATCAGTAGCAGAACAATCATTCCTTGAGAAACTATGGAATAATTTTAATATTAAATTTTTAGTAGTATAATGAAGATATTTGCAACAGGAAATCAACAATTTGGAAGAAAAGGTGCTATAAATAAATTCAATAGACCATTTGAAGATGTTGTAAGTATGGATGATGCAATGATTCACGCTTGGAATTCTGTTGTGTCTATTGATGACCATGTTTATGTTTTAGGAAACTTTGCATGGGACCCGATAACATCTGATGAAATTGTCAGAAGATTAAATGGAACTATTCATTTAATTAAAGGAGAATATGACCATGCAACTGTAGAAATAGCAGAACTTCATGAATTCAAATTAAATATTTGTGACTTTGATATACATGTTGATATTAAACATGAGTTGTGTTTATCTCATTGGCCATTATGCGAATGGTATAATAAAAGAAAAGGGTATCATTTAGTGACTGCATTTCCTGGAGCTAAATATAAAAGTAATCATAAAAATAATATCATAAATGTTAGTTGTGATTATTGGAGTTTCAAACCAGTAGAACTTAAGAAGATAAAAGACTTCTTTACAGATATTAAATAAACTTAGCTCCGGTCGTCTAGTGGTTAGGACAGCGGGTTTTCATCTCGCAAATAAGAGTTCGATTCTCTTAGGGAGTACAACAAATTGTTAATAACTTTTGAAAATTATTGAAAATAACTCACTCCGAATTTTTTTATGTCGTAAAAATTGTTTATATTTATACTATAATTAAAGATAAAAACAAAAACTATGCCTAAAATATTTGAAGTCGGAGGTTGCGTAAGAGATGAAATGCTAAACGTACACACTAACGATATTGATTTTACATTCGTATTAGATGATTTAACTGGAACTGTTGAAGGCGGTTTTAAGTCTATGGTTTCTCATTTAGAAACTGAAGGTTTCAAAATCTTTTTGAAAACTGAAGATTGTTTTACAGTTAGAGCTATGTTTCCTAGAGGACATCAACATGAAGGTCTTGTTGCAGATTTTGTAATGGCAAGAAAAGAAGTTGGAGTTATTGAAGGAACTAGACGTCCTGTGTTGGAATTAGGTACATTAGAAGATGATTTAACCCGAAGAGATTTCACAGTTAATTCACTGGCTAAATCATTAGATGGTGAGGTAATTGATTTATTTAATGGTATAAAAGACTTAAAGAGAGGTGTTCTGAGAACACCGCTAGACCCAGTTATAACACTCCTTGATGACCCTTTAAGATTGATACGGGCTTTAAGATTTTCAATCACTAAAAACTTTAAAATTGATGATGAATTATGGAAAGCTATGTTTACTCCAGGTTTATTAAATAAATTAGAGTCGGTGGTTTCTACAGAAAGAATTCAAGGTGAAATTACTAAAATGATGAAACATGATACTGTAGCTTCATTAAGATTGTTCAACAGAATTGACCAGATTGAACCACGGTTATTAGAAATTATGTTTGGAGGAGAATTATGGTTAACACCAACTATGAAAAATAAAAAATAAATGTAGATTTTATGTAAATTTTCCATAAAGTATGTAATTATACTAATATAACAAAAACATACTAATATGGAAAACAAAATTAAAACACCAATTAAAGAGTTAATTGAGCAATTCGAATCTGAACTAGAACTTGAAATTGTGAAACCAGGATTAAAATACGCTATTGAAATATCAAAACGTATGCTCAAAAAAGAAAAGAAGATGATGTGCTGGTTTGCTCAAGAATGGCATGAAATGAAACTTAAAAACGATTATTAAAATGGAACACTTATTTAAAGAAAAAGTAAACTATAATAGTTTAATCGGAAAAGAACAAGAAGTATATAATTTTGCTAAAACTGCTTCAGTTCTTGCAGATTATGGCTTCTCATGTAATTTAATAACAGCAGACAAACACGGAGCTGATATGATTGCATATCATATCAGTACAGGAGAAACTATATCTATTCAGCTTAAAGGTTCTCGTGCAGTAATCAATAGAAAATACAAAGGTAGAAATCTTTGGGTATCGTATACTGACAGAAAAACAAATGAAATATGTCTATATGACCATGATTTAGCAATGAGTATTTTTGAAAATGGAAAAAGCGCGTTGACTCAAAGTTGGTTAGGTATTGGAGAATACAGTGGAGCTTCTTTACATAATCAATTTAACGATATAATTATAAGATTACCGCTTAACGGAAAAAAAATTAAAAATAATCACGCCAGATTTTTTTATGTCAAATAAATTGTTTATATTTGTATTATATTAAAAAACGGCATAATAATAACTAAAAATTAAAAGATGACAAAAAAGACTTACAGACAAATGACAGCAGACTATTTAGAAACTAGAAGCCCAGAATCCTTTGCAGTTCTATACAATAGAATTAAACCAGGATTAACTTCTCATATTAACAAAATTGTTAATGACTGGGAAATCGCTGAAGATTTAGCAGTGCAGTCATTAACTAAGTTATGGACTAAAGTGGAGTTATATGACCCTAAAAAGGCAATGATAACGACATGGCTTTATAAGATAGGTTTTAATGCGGCACTAGGCTATCTAAATGAAAGAAATAAAACATTTTCTCTTACTGTAATGCAAGATTTTGGAGTTGAGATAAATTCAAATGGAACTTTGAATAATAATGAATATGTAGAAGAAGATAAATCATTTGAAGATATGATGGAAGAAGATAATTACCTTCAATTAAAATATGATATGACAGTTCAAGCTATTAGAAACTTAAAACCAATGTACAGAGACTTATTAGTCGATAGAATGTTGAATGGTATTAAGTATAAAGACCTTGCAAAATCTCATAAATTATCTCTACAGACTGTTAAAAATAGAGTAAGGAGAGGTAAAGCTTTAATTGTTGAAGCGGTTAACTCAGAATTAGCTATATAATGTTAGTAATAGTAGTATATAGAAAAAGTAAAAACTCCAAGAAATATTATATGGAGGTTTACCCAAATGAGAAAAGTACAGACCGTATAAATAATGCAAATGCAAGAAAACCTATTATACCAAATAATTATACTATAGAAGAACTTGGTATGGGAGGAGAATCAATGATTAACGATTATAAGAAAAAATACAAAATTATTAACCATAAAACTATAAAATTATGAAAAAGCTAATATTACCGTACGCACTTCTTTTGATAACATTTTTATTAGTCACAAAAGGAGCAATAGATTATGAAAATCAAATAGAAAGTTATAAAGAAGAAATAAACGACAAATCATCAGAAATAAATGGTTTAATTACAGAAGTAGATTCTTTAATAAAAGAACTTGAAATTAACTCTATTGAATATCAGATAAAACAACAGATAAATCAATATAGAGATACATTTATGAATATATTAGATGCTATTATTCATGTTGAGAGTAGTAATAATGATTCTGCATATAGAAAATCAGAAGATGCTGTTGGATGTTTACAAATAAGACAGACGATGGTAGATGATGTTAATAGAATTCTAAAAAGACAAGGTAAAATAAAAAGATATACATATAATGATAGATGGGATAGAAATAAGTCTATAGAAATGTTTAATATATTTGTAGATTATTACAACTTAGAAACTGCAGAAGAAATGGCAAGATGCTGGAATGGTGGACCAAGAGGTATAAATAATCCAGCAACTGTAGATTATTGGGGTAAAGTTAAATCAGAACTAGAAGATATAAATTCTTAAAAATATGATGATAGAATTCAAACCAGACAATTTTGCTGCATACAAAAAAACAATGCAAGTTATAGAAAGTTGCGAAACTAAAGAACATTTAGATGGAGCAAGGAAAATGGTCATGACTTTTGAAAGGCTATTCAATAAAACAGAAAGAAATAAAGAGATGATACGAGACCTTTATTCAAGTCTACACATTAAAGCTTCTATAATATAGAAGCTTTTTTATTTGATATATACAATATAAAAATAATACATATCATGAAAAAGGTCAAATTATATACTCAGTTTACTGGTAAAGTACTAAATGAAGCTCTTACTGTTAAAGAAACTTTAAGAAATGCATCTGATGCGTTAACACAAACTATTCCAGGAAAGAAATTAAATAAAGCCTATGTTAAAGATTATCTTAAGTCTTTAGAAAGAATTGCAAAAAGAAACCCAAGAGAATTTGTAAAAGATTATAGCGATTTTACTATAAATGATTATCTTGAGGATATAAGATATAATATGCAAAATGAATCAGTAGTAGCTGAAATGAAAAACCCAAGAAAAGTTTTTGATTACAGTAAATTAACTTTTAGTCAAATTCAAAAGTTGGAAGATTTATATGCTAAATTTACAAAGGGCGATAAACCTGAAGAAGTTAATGAATATGGTGGCTCTGAATTTAGTAAAATCACATCACTACAAAACTTCCTAACAATCGACTTAGATAAATTCGAAAATGGGTTAAAGGATTCTAAACATAAAGCTACATATAAAAAAGCTAGAAAGAAATTTATGGGAGTAGTTTCAGATGTAGCATGGGAACACCATAAAATGTATGAAGGCAAACAAAAGTAAAATGAAAGATATTTTATCATTTTCTAATTTTATAAATGAAGGCGACGATCCATTAGATAAGAATAAGGATTCTTTAGACGCTATAAAGGATAAGATTAAAGACATGACAGAAAAGATGTCAGACATTGAAGATGTTAAACAAAGAAAATTAATGTCTTTGAATTTAGATGTACTTAAATCTCAACAAGATATGCTGCAATCTCAAAAGAAGATGTTAAAATTCAAAGATAAAATGTAATTATGAAACATCTAAAATCATATGAACTTTATGAGAAAGCTACAGGAGATTGTTATCAAGCTGCTGGTAGACTTGCAACAAGTTTTATTGGAGACGATAAAGCTCTTTTAGTACATGGAATGGTTGAAGGTCAAGGGAAACTTAAAGGTCTTAAATTTGGACATGCTTGGGTTGAATATGGTAATAAGGCGATGGACCATTCAAATGGTAATAAATTCGAAGTTGATAAAAGAGCGTTTTATGCAATTGGAAATATTGATGAGAAGGAATGTCATTATTATAAACCAGGTAAAGCTGCAGGTTGGATGTTAAAAACAGAACATTGGGGTCCATGGGAAATGTCAGGAGACCCTATTAAACTTAATGAAGATATTCCAGACGAACAAGACGAAATAGGTAAAAGAAAACTTAAAATCAAAAATAAAGATATGAAAAATATTAAAAAGTTTGAAGACTTTGGTGAAGAAAAAACATCTAAAGTGAAAAAGGTTAAATTATTTGAAAATTTCAAAGAAGATAGATTAAATGAAGAAGGCTGGCATGACGTAAAACATAACTATGGCTACGACCATGAAGGTCTTACTACTATTGAAGGTACTCCTTTAAAAAATGGTATGGGTATTAAGCAACTTATAAAGCTTTGGAAGAAAGATGAAAAACTTGAAAAGAAAATAGGTGGTTCTCCAGACGGAAGTCTAGTTAATTACTATTCACAAAAGTCTTATGAACTGGCAGTTCATCTACATAAAAAATATGGATGGGATTTTGAAGTTGAATTTTATAGAACTGCATGGAATTATGGAGGACATATAAATCCATCATATTCTATTAAAGGACCATGGGAATTTCGTAAAGCACCAATAAGAATTAACACTGGAAGAGCAGGAAGTAGTGGAGGTTGTCAGTTTGGAGGAGTTTTAGATGGATTAGATATAAGAGAATCTGGGTTTAGAGGCGATAAAATAGAAACTGGAACACATTACAGTTGGTCAATATATCCTGTAAAAGAATTTGATGAATTCTTTGGAATTATTTCAAGTAGCTTTCAAAGTGCATTTAGTTTACCAATGACATCAAAAAATATGGTATCACTTGGAAAAGGTTTTGCTAAATTACGTAAAGCTTGGATGAAGATATGGGGTAGAGGTGGTAAACTTGATAAAGCTTATGATAAATTTACAGACCTAAGACCTCGTAAAAACTTTGATATAACTTACGGAACACCAGAATTATTCCCTAAATATGTTAAATGGTACATAGATTTACCAAGAAGTTTCAGACATCCAGACGAATATGGAGGACAGGATAATTGGTCAGATGAAAAGTGGGAAGTGGATGGAGCACAAGAAGAAGTTTCATCAATAATTTCTAATTTCTGTAGAAAACATGGAATCGATGATTGGATATCGGCAGATAGATAAAAATGAAAAATCTTAAAACATACGAAGAATTCTTAAATGAAGGTTCAATATCTATGGATGATGTTCAATCCATAGTAGATAGGGTATTTCCATTAATAGTTAAAGATAGAGGAACAGGAAAGCAAGGAATTCCAGAAATAAAACTACACCATGATATTTATGCCCTTTATAGCGGCATTGATGATATGAGAGGAGAAGAAAGTGAAACTTCAAAAGCACAGTGGCTACATGAAACAAATACAATATGGATATTTTATCCTAATATGAAAAACGAAGAAGATGTTATTAGAACTGTATTACACGAATTTGAACATACTCATCAAGACCCAAAAAAGAGTGATAAATATCGTGAAATGGGGTATGAGAATAATCCATATGAAAAAGCTGCACATAAAGCAGAAAAGAAATGGAAAAGATACGTAATTTAATATGAGCCATAAGACTTACATAGAACTCCTATACCATTATCTTTGTTCAAAATGTGAAAAATGGTGGAGTATAGCAGAAGGTAGTGATAGTGATTTTGTAATATGTCCTCATTGTGGAAAAAGAGATTTTTCAGAATTTGAATTAGAAGACCAGAGAAAGAAACATCAACAAAAAGGAACTGTACAATAATAATTATATTTTAGAGATATATACTTAAACGAAAACAATTAAATATGAAGTTAACAGAACAAAAATTAAGAACAATTATCCAAGAGGAGATTAAATCTTTAAGTGAAGATATTGATATTAACGACGATATGGATGGTGGCGAAAAAGGATGGAAAAAGTTAGCTAAAGAAAATTGGGATTTCAAATCTAAGTATTTCGGTAAAATTAAATTTGATCTTGATTATGCAAATGTCGATATTTCTGAGGAGCAAGGCGGTAATGCAGAATACAAGATAACTTTTGAAGGCGATGACGTTTCAGGATATGTATATTCATCTTATAATGTCAGTAGTGGAAGTAATTGGGAAGTTTCTTCAAACAGAAAGGTTGAAATTAACAACAAAATCTATATTGATGAAGACAATACTTTCGATTTGGAAGAACCTGGATATGATACAGTATCAAACTCGTTATCTTCATGCGTATATATGGTTAAAGAAAAATTAGATAATGCTACTGTAAGCTACACTATTTAATAAAACAAATATAAAAAATATTAAAATGAAAAAATCAGATTTAAGAGCTATTATCTTAGAAGAGGTTAATAAGATTAAGAAAGAATTATTATTAGAAAAATTTGCATCTTCTACTATAGCAACAATACATGGTATGATGGATGCACAGGATTCAAGAGACCTTTGGAATGCAACTGCAAATACATACGGAGTAGCATGGGACCAAGTACAAGATAAAGATGTTGAAGAAGGAGTAAATCCAAGAAAAGGATACTTAAATATATTCTTTGTAGAAAAAGGAACTAAAAATCCATATGCTAATGATAGTTATGGTTACGGCAACTCATTTTGGAGAGGCGGTCTTTTAGGTATAACAATAGGTAAAAAAGTTCAGGGAGTTGTAGGAAAGTATTATTATAACGACAAAGCTGCTAATAAGAAATCAAAAAGAATGGCTGAAAATCCAAAAACTGGAGACTATATCGGTTCAGGTGTTCAAGATAAAGTTTGGAATTATAAAAGAATGGTTGAAATAGCAAGCGAGGTATGGTCAATCAATTTAGCTGGAGTTGCAGAAACTAATAGAGATATTCAAGCATTAAGAGACGAGCAAAAAGAAGGAGCTTTAGCATTACAAAATAATAAAAACATTCTTGATGATAATAGAAACAGATATAAACAACTTATTAAAGATAAAAAACATGCAGAGGTTGAAGGAAAGGAATGGGATATTGTTATGGACGAATTAAAAGATGCTGAAGGTATTCTTGAAAAATGGTTAAAACAACAGACGAAAGATTCTAGAAAGGGTATCATTTGGAGAGGATGGGATACTCCTTACAAATTAGCAATAAATTTATATGGTGATATGTTATCTAAAGTTGAAAGAATGAGAGACCATTTGAAAACAATTGAAGATTCTAAAGAAAAAGGAGAAGAATATTACGGATATTATGATAAAGCAATCAAAGATATTGCAATTGAAGTTAAAAAAATAAGAGAAAGATTTGATGAAAGATTAGCAAGAGCTTTAGCAGATCAGGAAAAAGCAGAAGTTGTTGCTGAATCAGTTTTACCAGTTTATGAAAGTAATAAGTATAGTGTGGAGTACTCTGATGGTATTAGAGGTGGTAAAGAATTTAAGAGAGAATCTGATGCAATAAAATATGCTAAAGAACTTTCAAAAGATAAAAATACTCAATTTGTTTCAGTTCATAAACCTGGAATGTCTCAGACAGCAGATAAAAAACATTTAATTGCTTGGTTTGGAGAAGGTTCTTACTGGGATAATGTATCTAAAAAAGATAAAGAAGTTGCAGAATTAAAATTAGAGAACTTAAAGGTAAATGAAGAGTATGTCGAAGTAATGAACATGCCAGTAATTGCAAACGCTCTTGGAGAGATTGAACAACAATGGTCAGATTGGAAAAATGGTCCATTAACAGAAAGAGGCGATATAAAACCAGCACAGAAAGAACTTAAAGATTGGATTGATAAATGGTTTAAGGATAATATCAAATAATAATTTACAAATTTTTATGAAAGACCTAGATTTTTCTAGGTCTTTTTTTTGTAAACTTTTTAGGCATTTCTTATATAATTACTAACATAAATAAAAATGAGAGACCTACAAGATTTATTATATGGGCATACGGACCCACTATTAAGCGATAAAGAATTTGAATTATTCATAGAAATATACGTTGATGCTTGCTTTTCAGGAGGTCGTAAAGGTCAGGCATATATGTATGCATTAGAACAAGTACGTCCTAAAATATATAATAATATTAATGGATGTCCTATTAGAGATTGTTTTTATGAAGACGAAAAGATATTAAATTTAATAAATTATTTAACTGGAAAGAAATGGGAAAATTAACAGAGGAAGAGATAATAAAGATGATAGAACTTCTTAAATCTATAAAACCTCAAAGTATAGAATTAAAGAAAATTATCCAAAAATTACAGCAACAATTGTTATAATTGTTAATAACTTTTGAAATTTTTTTGAAAATAATCACTCCAGATTTTTTTATGTCATGGAAATTGTTTATATTTGTACTATAATTAAATAACAAAAAACAAAAACTATGCAAGAATTAAGGGACCTACAAGATTTCGTAAATTTATCAAATGAATCAAATTCAAATACTCTTAAAAAAGAGGCTATAGAATCTTATTCATCTAATGAAAATGTTAAATCTTTATTAGAGTATACTTATAACACATATAAGCAATACGGAGTTTCTTCTGCTAATTGTAAAAAAAGAAGTGATTTATGTCATGATTATTATTTCGGAGATATATTCACGATGCTAGATAATCTAAACAATAGAGTTTGGACAGGACATGAAGCAATATCATATGTAAATGGCTACGTAAGTAATCATAGAGAATACGAGGAGTTAATTTGGAATATTATTGATAGAAACCTCAAAACAAGGTCAACTATCTCTATGATTAACAAGGTGATTCCAGGACTTATACCTACTTTTGATGTAGCTTTAGCTTCTAAATATGAGCCTAAGAATTGTGATTTTGAAAATGAAGAATGGTTAGCATCTAGAAAATTAGATGGAGTTAGATGTATCATTAGAAAAGAAGGAAATAAAATAAATGCATTCTCAAGAGCTGGAAAAGAATTCTTAACTTTACAAAAAGTTTTAGATGATGTATCAAAAATACCTGGTGATTTTGTTTTAGATGGAGAGATTTGTATGATGGATAAAGATGGAAATGAAGATTTTCAAGGTATTATGAAACAAATTAAAAAGAAAGACCATACTATTTCAAATCCTAGATTTGTTATATTTGATTGTTTAACATTAGAGGAGTTTGATACTAAAAAAGGAACTACAAAATTAGAAGACAGATATATTAACATCCAATGTTGTGATTTAGATTCTACAGATACATTAACTTTATTAGAACAATATCCAGTTGAAGATGACCAACAATTATCAGTAATGATTGATGATGCAGATAAAAATGGTTATGAAGGAGTTATGTTAAGAAAGAATACTGGATATGAAGGTAAAAGAAGCAAGAATCTTTTGAAATGTAAAAAATTCCATGATGCAGAATATAAAGTAATTGATATTGAACATGATTTCAATAGAGTTATAGTAGACGGAGAAGAAGTAGAAGAGATGATGTTAAGAAATGTAGTAATAGAACATAAAGGTAATAGAGTTTCTGTTGGAAGTGGTTTTTCTCATGAACAAAAAAGACAATATTACTCAAACCCTGATATGATTATGGGTAAAGTTATTACTGTACAATATTTTGAAGAAACTACTAATCAAAATGGAACTCAATCATTAAGATTTCCAACAGTAAAGCATGTATTTGAAAATGGTAGAAATGTATAAAATAAAATAAAATAAAATGGATGAAACAGGATTATTAATGTCTCTTTTACTTGCAGGATTCTTCTTTGTGTTAGGTTGGTTGATAGGTATTGAAAGAAATAACTATTTAACTAAAGAACTAACATTTTGGAAAGCGTATGCAAGAGAACAAGATAAAGAAAGAAAAAAACTATGACATATAATATAATTAAAAAAATGAAAGACCCGAAAACTGGCCAAGTAATGATGGTATTGCTTTTAGACGGGTTATCTTCTATACTAGAAATTAAAGGATTAGACAAAGCATTGAAAATGGCAAAGATGTTTAATCAAAATTCAGATAGTGGATGGAAATATGAAGTAAGAGGAGGAGGTAAAATAATTAAACCACGTGATACTGGAGGTGGAATGACCACACAATAATGTATAATTTGACAATAAAAAAATAAAAAATGAAAAAAAATAAGAAGAGGACTTTGAACGAATTAAGACAGGTAAAGACCTACGGATACACACCTCCGTTACCATCTAAAGAAAAAAATAAAAATATGACAAAAAATGATTTAATAAATTTAATAACAAGTCTTAAAATAGACTTAAAATATCTAAAAAAAGATTTAGATTTTAGATTAAGAGGTAACGATGTTGATGCTACTAATGAAAAATATGATGGTGTAGAAAACAAGTATGTATACAAAACAGGTATTTTTGAAGCTATGGTAAAAATGGACAATGATACTTTTGAAAGAGCAATTAAAACTATAGAGGAAATGGAAAAATCTATGGCATCATGAAAGAAGTATTAAAGACAATTCAATATAAAAAGAAAGGTTCTCCAAATGTATTAGTAATAGGACCAAATACTTGGATGAATGACCCTAAAGAATATCCAGACTGGTTTGTGGATATAACAACATATAATAAAAAAAGTAAGAAATTAAAAGAATGCACAACTATTATTAAGAAAGATTTAGAAGGACATTTACGAACGTATACTAGCAAAGGATGGAAAGAGGTAGATAAAAAAGATTATGTTGATATTTTATCAAAAGATGGCGAAGTCAAGAAGTAATTTACGGATTATCTAAATATATAAATTCTAAGCAAAACTAATTTAACAACCCCAAATAAAATAAAATACAATATGAAATTATCAAGTGAGATATTATCAGATATTACTGTACACATGAAGTACGCTAAGTATCTACCAGAAGAAAACAGAAGAGAGACATGGACTGAACTTGTTGACAGAAATAAAGCGATGCACGTCAAGAAATTTCCAGAATTAGAAGAACAAATTGATAGAGCATATCAACTGGTATATGATAAAAAAATCTTACCATCTATGAGGTCAATGCAATTCGGCGGAAAGCCAATTGAGATTTCACCTAATAGATTATATAATTGTAGTTATCTTCCAATAGACCATATAGATTCTTTTAATGAATCAATGTTTTTATTACTTTCAGGATGCGGTGTTGGATATTCTGTACAAAAACATCACGTAGAACAATTACCACATATTCTTAAACCATTCACAAAACGTGAAAGAAGATTTGTAATAGGAGATTCAATTGAAGGTTGGTCAGACGCCATTAAAGTATTGATTAAATCTTATATGGGTAATAAAAGAACTTCAAAAATTAAATTTGATTTTTCTGATATTAGACCTAAAGGTGCTTTATTAGTTACGTCTGGCGGAAAAGCTCCAGGACCTCAACCATTAAAAGAATGTATAATGAAAATTAATGGTGTATTAGATGCTAAAGAAGATGGAGATAAATTAACTACTATAGAAGTACATGATATTATTTGTCATATTGCCGATGCTGTTTTAGCTGGTGGTATTAGGAGAGCTGCTTTAATTAGTTTGTTCTCCGCGTATGATGAAGAGATGATTTCTTGTAAAGCAGGTAATTGGTGGGAATTAAATCCACAAAGAGGTAGAGCAAATAATTCTGCAGTTTTAATGAGACATAAAGTAACGAAAGATTTCTTTATGGACTTATGGAAGAGAATTGAATTATCAGGTGCTGGTGAACCAGGAATCTATCTAAATAATGACAAAGATTGGGGAACTAATCCTTGTTGTGAAATTGCATTAAGACCTTACCAATTCTGTAATCTTTGTGAGGTAAATGTTTCAAATATAGAATCCCAAGAAGACTTAAATAAAAGAGTTAAAATGGCTACATTTATTGGAACTCTGCAAGCAAGTTATACAGATTTTCATTATTTAAGAGAAATTTGGAAAGAGAACACAGAAAAAGATGCATTAGTAGGAATTTCAATGACAGGAATCGGATCTGGTACAGTACTTGGATATGATATGAAAAAAGCTGCTTCTACTGTTAAACGTGAAAACACAAGAGTTGCAAAGTTAATTGGAATCAATAGAGCATCAAGAACAACTTGTGTTAAACCTGCCGGGACAACGTCCTTAGTATTAGGTACGTCGTCAGGTATTCATGCTTGGCATAATGATTATTATATTAGAAGATTAAGAGTTGGTAAGAACGAAGCTATTTATAGTTATCTTCGCGTTAATCATCCGGAGTTACTAGAAGACGATTACTTCAGACCACACGATACTGCTATTATTAGTATACCACAAAAAGCCCCTGAAGGTTCTATATTAAGAACAGAATCTCCATTTCAATTATTAGAAAGAGTTAAAAAAATTGCAACTGAATGGGTAAGACCTGGACATAGAAAAGGATCTAATTCACATAACGTTTCTGCTACTATTTCATTAAAAGAAGATGAATGGGATTTAGCTGGAAAATGGATGTGGAATAATAGAGACCGTTATAATGGATTATCAGTATTGCCGTATGAGGGTGGTACATATACTCAAGCTCCTTTCGAAGATATAACTAAAGAGAAATATGAAACTATGTTAGGTTCATTAAATTCAATTGACTTAACTAGAGTTATAGAAATGGAAGATAATACAGACCAAAGTGGTCAAGTTGCCTGTAGCGGTGGAGCTTGTGAAATAACTAGTTTATAATAAACAAAATAAAATTAACATATATAAATAATATTAACTAAAAATAAAGAAGACATGTCAAACAAAATTACTGAATTATTCGAAGAAATTAAAGCTACTATTGACGGAACTGAATCAGATGTAGAGAAATTTACTGAAAAGGGTAACGGTTCTGCTGGTACTAGAGTAAGAAAAGCAATGCAATCATTGAAAAATCTTGGTCAAGAAGTTCGTAAAGAGGTATCTGCTCAGAAAAATGCTTAATTAGAATAATTAAACAAATTTAAGATGCCTGATATAATATCAGGCATTTTTTAATATAAATAGAATAGATATGATAACAAAATCAATGAACGTATATGACTCCTCTTTAGTTAGAGAATCAGTATATGAATACGAAAGTAAACAATTAACAATAGTATTTCCTTCAGCGATGTATCATTATCACGGAGTTTCACTTGAAGATTATAATGCCTTCGTAGAAGCGGATTCTCAAGGAAAAGCATTAAATTCAATTATTAAACCAAAATATGAATTTACAAAAATAGAAACAGCAGATGAAAATAATTAAAAATGTATTAAAATTTTGGCCTAACTTTTTTAGAGAGTTAATATTACTATATAAATATAACAGAGCTGTAAAATCAATTCAAGAAGAATTAGAAGAACAAGGTCTAAGAATTGATTGGCTTGGGAGAGTTTATTGCGTTGTTAATTTACCTGAAGAATATAGAAATCAACCAGATATGATGCAACAATCTATAGTATTTAAGGAATTAAAACCAATAAGCGATATTTTAATGAAATATGGTCTTTCAGAGCATGCATATCCATTAATTGAAAAACTCAACGAGAAAGATTCTTGTGCGTTTTTAGTTGTATTATATCCAGAAACTGATTATTTTAATTTCTGGAGATTTTTATGGAATTCATTATTTTTATATCTTTTAATAAGATTGGTTTTATTTTGTATTAAATTATATCCTTTATTTGCGGCATGGGTCTTAAGCCTATAATATGAGTGATATTAAAAGAGTAGATGTAAATGGACGAAGACATTATCAAATTAAAGACGGTGATAATACCCACACATTTCCATCCGTAACAACAATATTAGGCAACACATCCGATAAGAGTGGTTTAGAGAAGTGGAAGAAGAGAGTAGGCGAAGAAGAAGCTAATAGAATCTCAAAACTTTCTATGAATAGAGGTACTGTAATGCATAGATTGGTCGAATTATATAAACCAATGAGTGGAACTAATCTAGAACGTTTAGATAAATTAAAAGAAGTTTCAAAGACAGACGAAGAGATAAATCAATTTGATACTGAATTTATTCATGCAGGATGGGAGATGTTTATGAAATTCTGGACAAATCATTCATTGTTTTTTGATAGAGTAGAAGAGGTTATAGAATCAGAAACATTTTTATGGAGTAATATTGGATATGCAGGAACTGTAGATAATATTAGTAAGATGAAGGATGGCAAGATTCTTGTGATAGATTATAAGAACAGTAGAAGACCAAAGAGAGACGAATGGGTACAAGATTATTATCTTCAGCTTGCAAGTTATTTTGTTGCATATTACCAAAGGTCAAGAACTATTCCAGATGGTGCAGAGATTTGGATAGCAAATGAAAATGATAGTATACCACAAATATTTACGATGACAAAACCAGATATTAAGTATTATTTTGAAGAATTCAGAAAGAGACTTAATAAATACAATGAAATAAATTCAAATATATAAAAAACAAACAATATATATAAATATGGACGTAATTAAACAAAACTACATATACATCTCACTATTGATGATGTTTGTGTTATTATTAGGACAGTGCGGTAGCTGTAATAAACAATCAACAACAACTAAAAAAATTAAAGAATTATCAGCTGAGGTTGATAGTCTTCAAAATGTTGTAGTAAATCAAGAAGAAATGATTGAATTGATTAAAACAATACCAGCATGGAAAACATTAAGAATTGAAGAAATTTCTGATAAAGAAAGAATTTCTATCAATGCTTTAGAAGAAAAAGATAAATTTATAGAAGAAACAGAATAATGAAAGGAACAATAAAAAACAGGTGGGTACATAGTTTTGTAATTCTCACATTTGTGATGCTATATTTTATGGTGTCAATTATTTCAACAATTCACGTAATAGACTTTTTTGAGCTTTCAAATCCAAGATGGTTAGCAATATCATTAGCAGTTGCATTTGAAGTAGGAGCTGCCGCATCTCTTGCTGCAATAGTTATATTAGAGAAAACTAGTAGATTAATGGTTTGGTCTCTATTTATTATATTAACTTTAATGCAAGCGATGGGTAATACATATTATGCTTTTACTAATTTGGTAGATTTTCAATCATGGATTGAATTATTTGGATTAATAGAATCTGAACCTATTGTACAAAAAAGAACTCTTGCAATTGTAAGTGGTGCAATTCTTCCAATTGTAGCTTTAGGATTTATTAAATCATTAGTAGATTATATTAGACCTGAAGAACCTCAAAAAACTAAGTATATTAAAGATGGATATGTTGAAGATTATTTAGGAGGAGAGATTAAAAAAAAAGAGCTTAGTTTAGAAGAAGTAATAGAAGAAGACAAAATAACAGAAGAAGTAGTAGATGAAGGACTTAAGGCAATAGTAGAAGTAGAAGTTCCTACACCTCATTATTCTCCACAACCTCCAATATCACAAGAACCATCAGAGGAACTCAAACAAAGAGTAAAAGAAAATCAATCAAAGTTAGTAAAATTAAAAGACCTTTCATTCGAAGAGGAAGAAGAACTTGAAGAAATAGAACCACCAGTAGAAGTTGAAGTAGTAATAGAAGAACCTCCTGTAGAAGTTGAAGAAACAGAACCACCAGTAGAAGTTGAAGAAATAGAACCAAATACAAGGTCTATTAGCCAACCCCAACCAGGTCCTAATGTATTTTCTAGAGATTCTGAAAAAGAATCAGCACATAAAAATAAGAATATCATAGAAACAGAAAATACTAAAGATATAGAACCAGAACCTCCAACGATAAAACCAACTGAACAAAAAGAAGTAAGGAATTTTAGCTCACTTAAGAAAATAGGAAAAGATTGGCTAGTAGATTAACAATAAATAGAATTAAGACAGAAATTGACTCACCGTATATTACTAAATCTTTACATCCAGATACGTTAACAAAGATTTTAAGTGAAAACGAAGAGACTGTATATCGCCTATATCAAATAACAGGCGAAAAAAAAGAAATCAAATATTTTGCAGAAATGAAAGGAGATGATTTAGGTTATACATTTAATGCCTATGTTAAAACTTCTTATGCGTTTGTTGGAGATGCTAAAGAACAGATTGAATCAATTGGAAATCATACATCACTTTTATTGAAAAGACCAATGTGGACTATCAAGTCCAGTCTCACTAATTTATACACAAATAAAATAGTGTTTAATTATTATCATGAAGTCAGCAACAGTATGCAGGTATATGATTCTATGGCATCATGTTTAGTTGAATTAAATAATAAGCTTAATGAAAAAGATAGTTAAGCAGAAATCACTGGGTGTCTTATTATTCGTTATAGTTCTATTGATAACTATATCATATAATAGGATTAAATCTCAAGAATCAGAATTAAATAATAAGGAAAAGCAAATTAAATCTCTTACTGAAGAGAATAATTTTATCATAAAAGATAATCAAATGTTAATGTGCGAGAACGATAAATTATATATGATATTAGATTCTCTTCCATTAGGTTCTCCTATAATAGATACAATAAGAATATCTTCAGATTATGGTGGTAGAAGAAACCCATTTGGTGGTGGATGGAATTTTCATTCTGGTTTAGATATACATGCTTGGATTTATGATACGATATATGCAACAGGAAGTGGTATTATAAAAAATGCATATTGGATAGGAGGATATGGAAGATGTGTAGTTATATCCCATTCAGGCGGTTATGAATCTATGTATGCTCATTTATATAAAATGTTTGTAAATAAAGGAGATACCGTTCAAAAAGGAGAAGCAATAGGAAGAGCTGGAAATAGTGGAGCCGTTACTGGACCACATTTACATTACGAAATTAGAAGAAATGGAAAATCAACTAACCCGCTAGAGTATATAAACAAAATAGAATAATAGTATATAATACTAAATTAAACAAAAATTAAACAAAAATTAAGCAAATGGAAAAAGAAAAAGTAAACAAAAACGTTCATACAGAAACTGCTAAACCAAAAGGTCAAACACAGACTGCTAAACCACAAGGTCAACCAAAATCTGCTCCTCAGGCAGAAGCACCAAAAGCAAAACCAGTATTTGAGGAAATTGAAGGAATGGACCCACAAACTGCACTTTCAGTTTTAATTCAAGCTGCTGAAATGGCACAAAAGTCTGGAGCTCTTTCAATGAGAGATGCGGTAGTACTTGCAAAAGCTATAGATACTATAGTACCAGGAAAGTTATAATTGTTAATAACTTTTGAAAAATAGATGAAAATAATCACCTCAGATTTTTTTATTTGAGTAAAATTGATTATATTTATACTATAAATAACAAACGTAATATTAACTAAAAAAATCAAAGACTATGTCACAGATTACAACACTCAGTTCAGGAGTAATTGAACAAAAGAAAACAGAAACTCTTGATGCACAATCATTAAGAAAAGTAGTACCATTCAGAGACATTAATATTGTCAATGAAAAGACTCTAGAATATAGAGGTCGAAACTTAGGAATGACTAAGGATGCGTTCAAAAACCTATTAAATATTTTAGGTATGTCGCAAAACTTCTCAAACAAATTTGAAAGACTATTTAACGCTGAAGCAAAAGCGCAATTCATTAATAGAATGAAAGATGCTATGACTTCTAATAGAGGTGGTCTAAACAACGTAACTTTAGTACTAAACCCAATTAGCAAAAATGTTGTTGGTATTAGTAAAAAAGAATCAGTTGGCATTTCAAATAACCAATTTGTTGAAATGACTGATAATATCATTAATGAGCAAGGATTAGACGTTACAAACTGGTCTACAGACCCTAAGACTGGTATTATTACAGTTAACACATTTAATAAAAATGCAAATTTTGAAGTTCATGGATTAGATAATGAAGTCTTCACTGGAGGCGTAACATTCAAAAATACACCAACAGCTGGAATGCAAGTATTACCTTATGTAAATCGTATGTGGTGCTCTAATGGCTTAACAACTCCAGTTTCTGAAGAGTCTCATGTACTTTATTCTTTAGATAAAGACAATATTGAAAAGTTCTTTAATAATATGAATAATTTACGTAAGAATAATTATGCTCCAATGGGATTTGGTGATAGAGTTAGAGTTGCTAATGATACAAGAGCATCTATTCACGAAATGAAACAAGCGTATAATCATATTCATCGACATGTTGGTGAAAGAGCAGAAAGTTGGGTTCCATTAAATGAAAACCTAGCTAAATATAATGCTGCAGGTTTTACAGATATGAGTGCAGATCAGATGAGAGGTGCTAAAACAAATCAAAGTGTTTGGTCAGTAGTGAATGGTTTAACACACTTTGCAACACATAATCAAAACTTAGTTGATACTAACGTTACTGCGTCTGATGAAACTAATATGATGGTTAATGCTGGAAACTTATTCGGTAAAAAATCATTTGATAATGAGAATATGGTACCAGATGTATTTGATACTAATGTTCTTAAAGATACTGTTCAGAGAGGTGCACTATTAAACTAATAATAGTTGTTTAATTGATTAAAAAGGAGAACGAAAGTTCTCCTTTTTTTAAGAAGATATATAGAATATAACAATCAAAGAAATATAATTAAATAAATATGAAACTAATTGAACAAAAATTAAGAGAAGCTATCAGAAACGGTATTAAAACCATTAATGAACGTAAAGGTTTTAAGAATACAAAAAACTTTGCTGATTTTTTAGAAGAAATTGATGGAATGGGAGAAAGTGCAATAAGAAAAATTATGGGTAAAGATTATATTGATACTCCTGGTTTTTATCAAGACGAGAAAGCAAATTATGATAATGATATTATTGAATTTATGCTTTCAAATATGGGTAGAAAAGAATATGATAAACTTGAAAAATACTGGGATGATAATGTAGCAGAATCTATTGTAACTGAAAAATATAATGGCTGGACGAATTGGGATACATGGAATGCTAATAATTGGTTAACTAATGATGAAGGAGCTTATGACCAAGCGATGCATACAGTAGATGAACGTGGACTTGAAAAATTCTTTATACAAAGATTTGGAAAAAAACATGATGATATAAATATAAAGAAAGTTAATTGGGAAGAAATATTTGATGGATTAAATGAAAGTAAATTAACTGAAGCTCATAAAGGCGACTCAAAGAAATATAAAATATGGTGGGATAAAGGACCTGAAACTCAAATTAGAAGAAAGTTTGGAAAAGAATATAATACTGCTATAGATAATAGAATGAAATTATTATTATCATTAGTTGACGATCCAGATAAAGCAGAAAATTACGCAGAAATGGATTTTCTTACATTACCAGATGATATATCTACTCAATTAGTAAATATGGACCCAAAAGAACTTCATGCATTATTAGACGAATCAGTTAATGTAAATGAAAGCGTAATTGGTGTAAAAACTGAAAAGTTTTTTAGACCTGATGTATTAACAAAAGCTTTAGACAAAGCTAAGATTAAATATAAGTTTAATAGATTGTCGCTTACTCTATCTGTAATAGATTTAGATAAAAAGTATTTTGAAGATGCTAAACAAGTTGTTGATGATTTAGGACTTTCAGTTATGATGGCTAAGGAATCTAAATTAACTGAAGGAATGAGTAAATCTGCTATTAAAAAAGCAATTAAGACTATAGATAAACAAATTGATACTGAAACTGGTGGAGATGGAGAACCTTTAAATAATGAAACTCTACAAGCATTAGAACAGGAAAGAGAAAGATTAGAATCTATGTTAGAAGGCAAATTAACTGAAGCTTATATAGAACTTGATGCAATAGACCCTAAAAATAAAGTATTGTTGAAACAACTTAAAGGACTTAAGGTTAAAATGAAAGTTATTTCTAATTCTGGTCCAGGTGGAGGAGCTGCAGTTGTTGGACTTACTGGTAAAAGAGAAGCTCTTGAAGATGTTGTATCAAATCCAATTTGGGGATGGGATGACCCAGAATTAGCTGAGTTTATAGAAGAAAGAAAAGTTAATGAACATATTAGTCAAATAAACAAAACTAGAAAAAACTTCAAAATATCTAATAAATAAAATTTAATTATGAAAAACATTTGGAAAAACATTTGGAAATATATTTTAGGAATAGGAGCAGTTATACTGGGAATCTTTGCAATATCATCAAAGAGTAGCAAAAAAGAATTAAACAAAAAGGTATCTGATAATAAAAAGAAAGTAGATGAAGTTAAAAAAGAAGCTGCCAAAGTAGAAGTTAAAAAGAAAAAGACAAAAAAGAAGATAGCTGAAACTAAAAAGAAGATAGTAGCAACTAAGTCTAAGAAAAAATCTACTAAAAATGCAAAAGCAAAAGCAAAGAACTTTAAAAATAAATACAAACCAAAAAAGAGAAAATAAAATGAAAAAATTACTTACAACTTTACTGGTAGTACTATTATCGCTATCAACATTCGCATCACATCTTATGGGAGGACAAATTGTAGCTACAAATCTCGGCGGTTATGAATATGAAATCAAATTAACAGCCTATAGAGATACAATGGGAATACCAATGGTAAATCATGCAATATTCCAAATTACTAGAGATAGTGCTGGAGTAATCACACCTATAACTACTTTAACTGTACCAGCTGATTTAATGTCAGGTGGTTTAGTAATGGGAGTATCTGCCGCTTATGGTGTTGAAGTTTATACCTATACTGACACAATTACATTTTATCAGAATGGATATTATACAGTATACTGGCAAGATTGTTGTAGAAATCATGCTGTCCTCAATATGGGTAATGCAGGAGCTGAAACATTTGCATTATCAACATCATTTAATGTAGATACATTAAGTCCTAACTCTTCACCATCTTATCTATCATTACCTGTAGCTTATTTACCAG
>Ga0208299_1000106_pt1 | contig 78290 bp, 72 predicted proteins | sample 15_taG_FD_184089 | JGI IMG/M metagenome (GOLD analysis project Ga0208299, IMG submission 184089) | Marine viral communities from the Subarctic Pacific Ocean - 15_ETSP_OMZ_AT15312 metaG (SPAdes) (version 2) | ecosystem: Environmental > Aquatic > Marine > Oceanic | place: Pacific Ocean | collected... | reverse complement strand
TAAAGTAGATAATAAATTTGGAATATTAGAAACTTCTTTGGAATTTGTAAATTTAGATTATAAAGATAAAAAGCTTACATCTCCCAAAAAAAGAACTACATCTCTCAAAAAAAGAACTACATCTCCCAAAAAAAGAACCAGTGCCACAAAAAAGACAAAAAAAACACTTGACAAATCTCAAAAAGATGTTATAATAGAAGTACAAGAAAAAACTTTACCATTAAAAGAGGATTAATTGTCCCACATATCGTTTTCAGAATTAAAGAACTGGAATTTCTGCCCCTTTTATCATAAATTGACTTACATCGATAAACTCAAGGGTTTCCGAGGAAATGAATATACTGCTTTTGGAACAGCCATTCATGATGTTGCAGAGAGAAAGTTGCTCCACGAATCGTTCGAGGCAGCAGAATATTTTGTTAAAAGATTTGAACAATGTCTTACAGAGCTTGACGACGACATTAAATTCAGGGAAGATCCTGAAAAAATGGCTGTTCAAGCAATGGGAATCTTGCCAGAGATCATGCCAGCAATGGAAGAATACTTCGCCGATGGTTACATGGTCATCTCAACAGAAGAGAAGCTGATGGTTCCAATCGATGACGAAGATTATAGTTTCAAGGGGTATATCGATGCAGTCGTAAAGACACCTGACGGTAAATATCATATTATTGATTGGAAATCCTGCTCTTGGGGTTGGGATATGCGCCGACGATCTGATCCAATGGTTACATATCAGTTGACTTTGTACAAGATCTTCTTTGCAAAACAGCACGGTATCGATTTGAAAGATATTGAAACACATTTCGCTCTATTAAAGAGAACAGCCAAGAAGGACAGAGTGGAAATTTTTAGAGTTACAAGCGGAAATAAGAAAATAGAAAATGCGACTAATCTTTTGAACAAGGCGCTTTTCAACATAAAAAAGAAAAATTACATAAAGGATAAGCGGTCGTGTGGTAAATGTGAATTTTGCAGATCTCCCGAGTGTCCATAATAGAGGTTTAAATGACAGAAAAGAAGAAGATTTTGGTGATATCAGATCACCCAATGGCCCCGTCAGGAGTGGGGACTCAAACAAAATATATTATTGAAACTCTACTAAAAACAGGAAAATATAAGTTTGTCTGTCTTGGTGGAGCAGTGAAACATCAAGATTATAAACCACAAAAAATTGAGGGATGGGAAGAAGATTGGATTATCTATCCGGTTAAGGGTTATGGAACACCAGAAATGGTTCGTTCGGCGATCTTTAATGAAAAACCAGATATGCTTTGGTTTATGACAGACCCTCGTTTTTATGGTTGGCTGTGGATGATTGAGAATGAAATAAGAACTCATATTCCTATGGTTTATTATCATGTTTGGGATAATTATCCATATCCTCACTATAACAAGAAATTTTATGAATCAACGGATGTTGTTGTTTCAATTTCAAAAGTAACTTATGACATTGTTAATACTGTGGCACCAGATGTAGAAAGTCACTATCTTCCACATGCTGTTGATACAAATATTTTTTGTTGTCTTTCCAACGAAGATATCGCAAACCACCGCAAACAGCATTTCGGCGAAGATGATAAAAAAGTAACATTCTTTTGGAATAATAGAAATGCCCGCCGCAAAATGAGCGGTTCATTGGTTCACTGGTTTAACGAATTCGCAGAAGAAGTGGGGCCAGAAAAAGTCCGCCTTATTATGCACACCGATCCAAAAGATCCAAATGGTCAAGATCTAGAGATCTTAATCAGCAATCTCCAGGCAGACGATGGGCGAATTCTTATTTCACAAAATAAAATCCCGCCAGAAGCTTTAGCTGTGATGTATAACATAGCAGATTGCACTATTAATATTTCGGATGCGGAAGGTTTTGGATTGGCGACTCTTGAATCTTTGGCCTGTGAAACTCCGATTATCGTCAATATGACGGGTGGATTGCAAGAGCAGGTGACAGATGGAAAAGAGTGGTTTGGAATAGGCATTGAGCCGGCTTCAAAGGCCATCATAGGCTCTCAACAGGTTCCATACATCTATGAGGATAGGATTTCTAAGGAAGACTTTATACAGGCTCTGAGAGATGTTTTTAATATGACACCGAACCAGAGAAAATTCCTCGGCCTTAAAGGAAAACAGCATGTTGTTACAAATTATAATTTTGAAAATTACCAAAAACAGTGGATTAAAATGATAGATTCGGTTATCGAGAAATACGGTTCTTGGGAATCGCGAAAACACTATAAGCCTTGGGCTTTCACGGAGATTACAAAATGAAACAGAAAATCGTAGTAAGGGGCCCAGTCCTTTCACAATCTGGATACGGAGAGCAAGCAAGATTCGCAATTAGAGCATTAAGATCAAGAGAAGATATTTTCGATATTTATATAATTCCTACAGTTTGGGGGCAAACCGGTTGGGTAAGCTCCGACAACGAAGAGCGTGTTTGGACAGATAAAAGAATCGCACAAACTCACGTTTTTGGCCAACAAGGCGGCCGCTTCGATATGTCATTACAAATAACTATTCCCAACGAATGGGAAAAAATCGCCCCAGTTAATATTGGGTATACAGCCGGTATTGAAACAACAAAGGTGGCACCAGTTTGGCTTCAGAAAGCCAACGAAATGGATAGAATCATCGTTGTTTCTAACCACTCCAAGAATGTCTTCGAGGCTACAAACTACCAAGGACAAAATAATCAGACAGGCGAAACTGTTCATTTATCCTGTCAAACACCGATTACAGCAGTCAATTACCCAGTTCGTCACTTTGAAAAAGAAAAGCTTGATCTTAAACTTGATTATAATTTCAATTACCTTGCAATTTCTCAATGGGGCCCAAGAAAGAACTTTGACAATCTCGTCAAATGGTTCCTTGAGGAAAATTTTGATCAAGAAGTCGGCCTTGTTCTGAAAACATCAGTCAAGAACAACAGCATCATCGACCGCGAGCATACTGGCTCGCGTTTGAAATCTCTTTTGCGCAGTTTCGGAGGGGAAAATTGTAAGTGCAAGGTCTATCTGATTCATGGAGATTTGACACCCGAAGAAATGAATGGCCTTTATCAGCACCCCAAAATTAAAGCACTCGTTTCCACAGCACACGGAGAAGGCTTCGGCCTCCCGCTGTTTGAAGCTGCCTATAACGGACTGCCTGTGATTGTCTCCGGATGGTCCGGCCACTGTGATTTCCTTTATATGCCAGATGCTCGAAGAAAATCGGGGAAAAAGAAACCAATGTTCGCATCTGTCGAATATGATCTTCAAAATGTACAAAAGCAGGCTGTATGGGATAATGTCATCCAAGCTGACTCTCAATGGGCTTTCCCGAGAGAAGCAAGTTTTAAGCGCCGCATGCGAGAAGTTCGAAGTCAATATCCACGATTTTTGAAAAATGCGAAGAAACTTCAAAAATATATTGTTAAGAACTTTACGGAAGAAAAGAAATATGGTGAGTTTATAAACTCTATAAATAAAGTTTTTTCTTCCGAAACAGAGTATACCATCTTATGAAATATATTTATATTAGCCAGTTTCATGACAACTGTGGATATGGCTCCGCAGCCAGAGGCAATCTGCGCTCTATGCAACATTATTTCCCTCCAGAGAAATTAAAGATACTTTCCCTTTCTTTGGAAACTGTCCATAGTCATATCACCGAATCCGATAAAGAGATGCTGGATAAATATGATCTTTCAAATAAAGAAGCTCTATATGATTTTATAGAAAAGGAAGAATATGTCATACTTTGGCATATGCCGCCGCCGATGTCCGAAAAAGTGATGAACATGAAAATTACACAAGAAACATTTCGTAAAGCTACGGATAATCTTAATATACTGGCATGGGAAGCCACAAAGCTTCCAGATCGATGGGTAGAAATATATAAAAAGAGAAAAACAAAAAATGTAATAGTACCCAGTGTGTGGAATCAAACTTTGTTTAAAGACCTCGATATAAAGGCACATTTAATACCCCACTCCCTGGAAGAACCAAGAGGTTTGTCTAAACCTATGGATCTACCGTTAGATTTCAAAAAGAATTTTGTGGTGTTCAGCATGTCTCAGTGGCAGCATAGGAAAGGTTATGACACCCTCATTCGCGCTTTCTGTATGGAATTCGGGGATGTTGACAATGCTTGTTTGTTAATAAAAACATATGGCATTATAATGAGTAACTATGCTATTTCCCAAGTCCAACAAGCGAGATCAATAGTTGATCAAGCCCGATTATTAAAAGAATCTATAGAGCTAGAAAACGGAAAGAAAGCGGTTTGTAAAGTTATTATAATACCAAAAGTTATTCCTGAAGAAGAAATAAATTGGTTATATGAACAATCACATGTCTTTGCTTTGGCTACAAGAGGGGAGGGTTTTGGTTTGACAATTGCAGAAGCAACCATGTCTGGGTTACCTGTAGTTGTCCCAGATGCGGGTGGACATCTTGATTATTTGAAGAACTATAAAAATAAATATTTTTTCAAGGGTTGTTGGTCACCATATCACTCCATACCGGGGTATAGTTGTAATATGAATTGGTACGAACCGGATATTATCTCTATAAGAAAGTCTTTGAGAAACGCGTACAATGATTGGACTGCGGGTCGTTTAAGCCGCGAAAGAAATAATCCTATTGGCTTTAGTGAAAAAGAAGTCGGCAAAAGATTTAAAGATGTTTTGGAAGGAGCATTCGAGAATGATTAACCAGATAAAAGAGAGAGTTGAAAATATAGATTATACGATTTCACATAATAAGAAAACTGCGATTATCGTTATCGCGTTCAATCGTCCCGACTATTTTTCGAAGGTTCTCGACTCCATTTCAAAGAATAAGGAAGCCGAAGAATTACCAGTATTCTTTTACCTAGATGGCGGCCCTTTCGCGACGATAAAAGAAAATATTGAAATAATCAAATCTTATGAAAATATAAAAAATAAGTTTCTTATCTGCCGCGATGGGAATGTCGGATGCTCTAAAAACATAATTGATGCTCGAAGATTCGTTTTTGATAAATTAGACTTTGAACTAGCATTTGTTTTCGAGGACGATTTGGTAATATCTGATAACTACATCCGTCTCCTTCTGAATACTTATGATGGTTTGTCTAAAAAATATGATAATATTGGAATGATACAAGGTTGGAATTTAGACTCTGAGGCCAATGAAGAAGAGCCAACGATGGAAAAGCTTTCATCTTTTGAGGCCGTAGGCGCGACACATTTGTGGGGATATTTAATGCCCCGAAAAGCGTGGGATGGTATTAAAGAAAATATGTATAAATATGAAGAGATATTTCACGATCCACTCCCAAAAAATGGAATGGGGAAACAAGCATTCGAAAGCGATCTACCAACGGTGCGCAAATTTATGAGGAGTTGTTGGGAGGATTTTGACTTCGACTCCGCACCTGAAAATATTTTAAAAGATCCCTTCATTAAATCAAAAAGAAAAAGAATTCATAGTCTAAATGTTGCAACCGGACAAGACGCTATGACTGAATCTAATCTGGCGTCGAAGGGCTTTGTTAGATTAATGTCATCTCAAAATCGAGCCAAATATATTGGACGAAGAGGCCTCCATGCGACCGAACAGACTTGGGCGAAATGGGGTTTTGATCAAATTACACTTCGAAACCACCCGGAAGATCGCGTAATAGAAGATTTTGATATTGTTGGGGGCCCTACATGGAAAAAATAATATGTCAAAAAGAGAGGAACAATATATGAAAGTATGGATGTCACAAAAAGAGATTAAAATGATAGAAAAATATCTAACTCCTGAAACTATTATGTTAGAATATGGCTCGGGAGGAAGTACTATACATTTTTCTAAATTTGTAAAAGAGTATTATAGTTTAGAACACAATAAAGAATGGTATAACAAGGTAAAAATTAAAATCTCCAACAACGATAAAATCACAACTTTCTTATCTGAAAATAAAAAGATGGCCGCCCCGCGAATCCATGCTGACTGTTGGGATAATTTAGAAAAAAGTACAAGTTACACTGCATATGAGGAATATGTAAAATATCCCTCTATTATCAATAAGAAGTATGATGCTGTCTTAGTGGACGGCCGAGCCCGTCCAGAATGTGCTAAATTTATCTATGATTTTTTAAATGAAGGTGCATATGTTTTTATACATGATTATTGGGGGCGAAAACCCTATCATGTAGTAGAAGAGAAATATAAAGTCGTGGACCATATCAAGCAAGGTCAAAGCTTAGTGGTATTGCAGAGAAAAGATAATGTTTAAGGTAGTTTCAACTTGTCTTTTTGGGAAAAGTCCGAGAGCTTATCATAGATATGCCAAGCATGCCCCACAAACAGCGAGATATCTTAAAGAACATTTACCTGAGTGGAAATTTAGAATGTACTATGATGATACTGCTCCGAAAGACATTATTAAAAGTTTGCAGGATATGGAAAATACTCAACTTATTGAAATGCCCCGGGGCAAAGGAAGAGAGGGGTGTTTCTGGAGATTTTTGGCCTTTGACGATTGCGAAATAGCAGTTTGTCGAGATTTAGATTTCAAGTTTCAAGAAAATGATCTTATTTCTATTAGAGAGTGGTTAGAAACAGATCATAAAGTTCATTTTATATGGGTATGCCACAATCGTCTCGATGCATGGCAAAGAAAAAATAGAAGATATTTTATGGCTGGATGCGTTTCTGCAAGAGAACTTCCCTTTAATACAAAAAAACTGATAGAGGCTTATCCGGGCGATAAATCAGTTTTTGGAGCCGATGAATATTTTTTGGGCGAACATTTTATACCCGAAGTATTAAAACATGAAAAAAAGATTTTAACACATGTGGAGCCTCAACCTAGATGTGTCCCAAAAGGAAAAACGCGAGAACATATTGAGGTATTTCCTGATATTGAAGAATATATTTATTTAAAAGAGAACTGGGTGGGTATTTGAACAATGTCTAAGAAACAAAGAAAAGAATATTTTGAAAATATTTATAAAAGAAAATCGTGGGGAGTATATGCGAATACTCATTCTGGGAGGGGATCAAGCCCGGAATTTGTTCGACATGATATTCTTTATATTAAAGAAGTAATTAAACGATATAATATCCGCTCAATTGTAGATATTTGTGGAGATTTCCGGTGGCAATTTGATTTTCTTAAAGACTACGGAGGGTCTTATTTAGGAATAGACATCTCAGAAACATGTCTTGCAAGGATAGATAAGACTCTATACAAAGAGAATATTAGCTTTAGACAAATGGATGCATGCATGGATCCTATTCCGCCTTGTGATTTATTTATTGCGCGCGATGTTTTATTTCATCTCTCAGCGAGTGAAATATCTTTGTTTTTTGAAAACATTCGAAAAAGTAAAATTCAATGGCTTCTTACAACCACATTTCTTTCTTCTGGGGCATCTCCCGCGATCGCTCATTCCTCAAAGGCGGCACGTTTAAATTTGCAAGCTGAACCATGGAATATTGTTTTTGAAGAAACATTTATCGGGAACCCACTTAAATCAGGATATGAACAAAAATCGCTTGGTCTAGTGCAAGTTAAAAATATATGAAATCTCGCGAGGAAGAAAAAGAAACGAAGGTGATCTTTACAAACGGCTGTTTTGACATTCTCCACCGTGGTCACATAGAGCTATTTCAATATGCGCGGACCTTGGGCGATAAACTTATCGTCGGTATCGATTCTGATACAAAAGTCCAGTGTGACAAGGGCCCCAATCGGCCGATTAATAATTTTGAGGAGCGCAAATTCATATTGGAATCAATCGAGTGGGTTGATGAGGTTCATGTATTCCATAATACTGTGGGTCTGGAATTACTAGTAAAGAACATTAATCCCGATATAATGGTAGTTGGTTCCGATTGGAGAGGCAAACCAATCGTGGGCAGCCAGTACACGAAAGAGGTAAAATATTTTGATAGAATTGATGGATATTCAACAACCCAAATCATTAAAAATATTATTAATAGGTGATTCTTGCATCGATCGTTATCATTACGGGATCTGTGAAAGAATGAATCCAGAGGCTCCAGTTCCCATTTTCAAGGTTTTAAAAACAGAAAAGAATGGCGGCATGGCTTATAATGTTAAATCCAATTTAGAGGGACTTGGTGTTGAAGTTTGCCTTCTCACAAACGACGAGGAAATAGTAAAAGTGCGCCACATTGATCAAAAATCCCGGCAGCATCTTTTACGAGTTGACTGGGGCGAAGAAAAAAAAGTTGAGCCACTTAGTGAAGAAAAAATAAATTCAATTTCTTTTAATTTGTTCGACGCCGTAGTAATCTCGGATTACGATAAGGGCTTATTAGATACCCACACAGTAAATCAAATTTTAATGAGAGCTAAAAATAAAAAAGTTTTCGTTGATAGTAAAAAGACAGACTTATCGTGTTATAATAATTGTATTATAAAAATTAATCAAAACGAATATGAAGCTTTAACCGATTTGCCACCGAACTATAATTTGATTGTAACACTCGGGGAGGAGGGGGCTCTCTACCTCGGGGAAAGATTCCCCACCAACAAAACTGAAATTTTTGATGTTTGCGGCGCCGGCGATACTTTCTTGTCGGCTTTAGTCTACGCCTATTTAACCACGGACGACATGAATCAGTCGATTAAATTTGCTAACCATTGTAGCAGTATTGTGGTTCAAAAATTTGGAACTTATGCGATACAAAAGGAGGATATTAATGGTTTATGTATTTGACATAGATAATACAATATGTTATAATAATGGTGGAGATTATAAGAACAGTGTACCCATAAAAGATAGAATAATAAAAATTAATAAACTTTATGACGAAGGGCATGAGATAAATTTCTTAACTGCAAGAGGTATGGGCAGAAGTAATAACAATGCAGAATTTGCATACAGTGAATTTTATGATTTAACAAAAAAACAGCTTGACAAATGGAAGGTGAAATATCACTATCTTTTTCTTGGCAAACCATCCGCTGATTTTTATATAGATGACAAAGGCATATCAGATGAAGACTTTTTCAACACAAGAGATTAATTTTGTTCCCAAGGGATGGGGATTTGAAAAGTGGATTGTCAATTGTGAAGAATATTGCGGCAAACTTTTATATTTGGTAAAAGGGAAGCGCTGCTCTTGGCATTATCATAAATTAAAAGATGAAGTTTTTTATGTCCAATCTGGCAAGGTGCTTATAAAATATTCTGATAATGATGATTTATCCCAGGCCAAAGAATTAATTCTGTCGCCGGGAGATAATTTTCATGTATATCGCGGACTTCGACATCAAATATATGCCCTCCAAGATACGGAATTGTTCGAATTTTCAACTCAACACTTTGATGAAGATAGCTATCGCATCATTAGGGGGGATTAAAAGAATGGAAATAAGTTTGAGCCACGGTGGTTTGGGTGATTGCTTTATAGCAATATTAAAAATCTTGGAATATGAAAGACCCTTGATTCATACTCATATTGATAACAATAAGAATCCGGAAAGACTCGAATTGGCCAAAGACCTTTTGGATTATTTTGAGATAGAAAATGATTGCTATACCGTGAACAATATAAGGAGATGGTGGGGAGAACATCATAAAAATTTTGATAAACATTTTAATGTGTGCGCAAAGGGGTATATAAATATTCCTAGAAGATCCTACCACTGGGAGCCATGCAGAGATGAAGGTTTTTCCGAAGCATTTGCAAAATATATTCCCCCAAAGAAAAATTTTATAGCCGTTCAGGTCGAGGCCGGGATGAATAGCACGAGAAACCATAAAATAAAACCCGTTGTAGAATATGTACGCAATAACTACGATCCAGATAAGGTATTGTGGTTTGGTATAGATAATGATTTTATTCCAGAGTTTGGTATAAATTATAGTGGAAAACTAGATTTTATTCCAGCATTGGAGAAAATTAGAGAATGTAAATATTTTGTTGGTTTTAATAGCATTTTGCTTTACTGGGCCTTGTGGCACAAAACCGAATGTTTCTTATTTACGGACCACCAAGGACGCGAAGATTTAAGAATCCATGATGAGTGGAAAAAATATTTATCTTTTGATTTAGATATGGAGATGAAAAATGGATAAAATAGGATTAATAGGTAAAGGATTTGTTGGAAATGCAATTTATGAGAATTTTAAAGACTTTCATGAATTCATGATTTATGATAAGGACCCAACCCGAGCTAACTGTAACGCGATATATGAGGTCTTACACCACACCAAGATAATTTTTGTAGCATTGCCTACCCCCATGACAAAAGAGGGTTGTTGCGATATATCTATTATAGGGAAGGTGATGGCGGCTATTCATTATTGGTACAATGATAATATAATTATTTTAAAATCCACAGTGCCCCCCGGTACATGCGATTGGATCAAAAAGATATATCCCCAAATGCGCCTCGTATACAGCCCCGAATTCCTTACTGAAAAAAATTCCATTGAGGATTTCAAAAATTCCTCTCGGGTGGTTTTTGGCGGCGAACAAAAAGACATTAAAGTGGTGAAAGATTTATTTGAAAAACATTTTGTAGGCAAAAATTATCAATTAACCGACTATAAAACAGCCGAAATGGTTAAGTATTTTACGAATACATTTTTGGCAACTAAAGTCTCTTTTGCAAATGAAATGTATGATATATGTCAAGCTTTATCAATAGAATATGATAAAGTAAAAGACTTGGCCCTCTTGGATGTGAGAATTGGTAAATCGCATCTCAACACACCGGGCCCCGATCAAGCGAGAGGCTTCGGGGGCACATGTTTCCCAAAAGATTTATTAGCGTTAATCGACCATTCTGATAAAAATAAATATAATCCTCTATTTTTAAGAGCAGTTTGGGAAAAGAATTTAGAAGTTAGACCAGAAAAAGATTGGGAACTTTTAAAAGGGCGCGCCATTTCAGAGGAAGACTAAAATAATTCACTTTAATCCTTGACAATCAAGGAATAGTGGGTTATAATATATACAAGGAGAATAGATATGCACTTATCAAATCAAGCAATTGGAGCAGTAATGATGGCTCTTCAAAAATCATTAATGGATCAATCAGATATTGTTCCAGTTTTTCAAGAATTCGTCTTTAAAGAGACCGACGACGGGTTGATAGTGGAAAATCCACCCATTTTAGAGTTCGGCCAACAAGAGGAAGAAGAACAGACAGATGCCGAGGTATAATTATCATTGCGAAGATTGCGATGAATACTTCGAAATAAAACACGGCATGTCAGAGGCCCTGACGAATTGCATTTCTTGTGATTCTCGGGATTTTAGTCGTGTTCCATCTACTCCAGCCTATATTCAAAAGATTAGAACGGCAAAAATTGAAAAGAAGGTTGGATCTTTGGTCGAAGAATATATAGAAAAGAACAAAAAGTCCGTTAAAGAAGAAAAGAAAAAGTTAAAAGAGAAGGAATATAAAGCATGAATTGGATATTAATATCAGTGATTTTATTTTTAATATTGCTTTTATCGGCAGCACTTAATATATTTTTGCTGTGGTATGGGTGGAAATCTATACAACAAATAAAATATTATGATGATGAATTAACAGAAACCATGACTGTTATTCACAATTTTACAAATCATCTTAAATCCGTATATGAATTAGAAATGTTTTATGGGGACGAAACATTGAGACACTTATTACGACACGCACAAGATTTGACCGAAGCGTTTGATGAGCCTAATTTATATGCGGAAGATGACATAACAGAAGAGGAATTTATCAATGACGACATCACAGAAAGTCGCGCCAAAGAAGAAAAGGCGCCGCAGGATCCGCAGAAGCAAAAATTCAAAAAATTATTTCACACAAATTCACGAAGACGCAATTAATGAATATAATCTTCCAGAGACCACCTTCAAAAGAAGGGAAGAATTATATGTCAAATTATTGCAGCCAGTATTTAGTCAATTAGTCGATAAGATTGTTTTCACATATAGATTTACAATTTTACCAAATATTGAGGTACTAAGAGACGAGTGTAAAATTTGGTTGATTACTGTTTTAAATAAATTTGATCCCTCCAAGGGATCAAAGGCCTTTTCATATTTTTCAGTCATAACAAAAAATTGGTTTATACAGCAGGTTAAAAAAAATAAGAAGAAAAATCAAAGAGAAATAGAACTTTCTGAACTTTCGAGAGAGCTTGAATTAAAGCACGTTTCCACCACCAACGATTATGATGAGACTAGGGAAAAGGATGAGTTTTGGAAGCATCTTTGGACTGAAATAGAAACATGGGATACCGATAAATTGAAGGAAAATGAGAAAAAAGTCCTTGAAGCTGTAAAAATCTTACTAAGTTCGCCAGATGATATAGAAATTTTTAATAAGAAAGCTATTTATTTGTACATGAGAGAAATTACCGGCTTGAATACCAAACAGATTGTTAATTCTTTAAATAAGATGAGAAAAAAATATAAAACATTCAAGACAAAATGGGATCGGGGAGACCAATGAGATATGAAAAAGACAGAGAAATATATTGATGAAGCCATCAAAAACATCAGAGATGATAGAGATATAACTCGTCGTCTTCTCGACGATGTTATGGTTTATCTTAGCAAAAGTGAAGAAAGACATAAAGAGGTCGGATTAACTGCTGCTAAATATGTTGAGACTCTCCAAAGATCAAACGAACAATTGGTCAAAATTTCCACTCTTTTACAAAAGGAGGAGTCGAAACAAGTCGGACTAACTGACGATGATAAGAGGGGTATTTTTGATTTGCTCCAAGAGGGGGGATTAAAAAATGGCTGAAAAGAGCCCAGAAGCCCTGGCAGAAGAACTATATCTAAGAGAACAATTGGGAGAATTTAACTCTTTTAAAAGATCAATTGATGCTGTTCCTGCCGCTTTCGCAACTCAAACAAATGCCAGCACAGTAGTCCCATCTATAATAGATAGGGTGATCGGGGAAAGCAGTACAAAAACAAAATCAGATGTAAGGCTTTCTGTATGCGTCGCTGAACGCCTCCCCTCTTTCCTTGAGGCGCTTCAAATAAACATGGGCGAAACCGATGCAGCCAATTTGGAAGCTGTACGCCAGAACCACAAGACAATGAGTACTAGGTGCGCAGAGGGCCCCGAGCGCGCCGGTCATCCCCCTTATTACTATAACAATAGTGGTTCCGCACTTCCCTCCGATGCACTTACGAGGCGAATAATGACTTATTTACACCCGCAAGCTATCATAACGAAGGGCGAAGCCGGAAGTCCTCTAATCGAGGTGGGATCGGAGGTATATCAAACATATACAAATGATGATAAAAATATGTGTAAAATTGATAAAGTGGTTAAGCAAACCGGCTTAACAGCAGACTTCGTAACAACCCCTCCTGCGGGAAATTGGGGAGGAGCAATGCCAGTCTTTGTAAATGGTGTCCTTGTTGTTCCGGCAGGTGGGTTTTATAAATCACCAGTAAGTTCATTTCCCATAAGTGCTTTCCCCGCTCACCCAGACGTTACATTTATAACCGAAGAACTAAATTGGCAGATGGAATTCAATCCTTTGGCAACTGGAACAACAAAAAATTCAAAAATCCATTGCGGAAGCAAATTTGCAATTAAACCGGGAAGAAAAGATCCCATGGGGTCAGGAACCATCCGACCTCACAACGGCATAGATTGTTGGGTCGCCGCCCTAATGCCAATTGTCGCCCCAGCCGCTGGAACTATTCGATATATAGTAAGCCCCGAAACAGCGATGGAAAGAAGATATCAACCGATCCCGAACAAAAATCATGCTTCTAAGGGGTGGCCAGAAATAAAACCAATCGGGGCCCCCACTAGCGGAGGCGCCTCTATGGGTATGACTCACCCCACCGGAGATAGAGATTATAAAGTATATACTGGCTATTGTCATATAGTAAGGGTGGGGAATCATCCTACAAAAAAAGGCAAAGATGGCAAGCCCGTGCAACTCAGGCGCGGGGATGTCGTGCCAGCGGGCCACGTTATTGCATATGTCGGCGGCGGGAATTGGGGTTATACAACTCCGAATCCAGACCGCGAACCGCCAGTCGGCCGATTATACTGTTCATGGCCAGGAAGCGGTGGGTCTACCGGTGTCCATCTTCATTTTTCAGTACAGGTTGTAAAATCTGGTAAAAAAATTAGTGTTGATCCCCTTTCTTTCAAATATTTTAAAGTAAAAAGATTTACAGATGCCCAAATCACAGCAATCGTGGCCGAAAATCAAAAATATCTCGATAATTATAAGACAGCCGTTGTCGGAATGCATATAAAATTATTCGGGGCGCTAACACAAAAGAAGAAAAGATAAATGAGTCAAAATTTATTACCACCATGGTTAAATTCTCCATACTATACTAATTTAGCCGATAATCAGTTCAACCAAACACAACAAAATTTTCTTTCTTTAAATAATTCACTTAGCCCCAAGAAGAATGTTTCAGGTCGAGGTATCAATGGAAAAAACAGAATTGTATCCTTACCGACTTATAATGCCATCGACGCTGCAAAAACCAACGAACACAACGGAAGTTATATCACGATGGCACAGGACGCACCCAGAGGTCCAGGAACCGGTTACAGCGCCACTGGAGCACCAGCCGCATCCATAGACCTCGTTTGTGGAAGAGTATCAGCCGTAGCCGAAGCTGCAAAAAACTCTAATTTATTCGTCAATGATGATTTTGATCACGATGCTGCTAGAGTATATATATCTCAAACTACTGATTTAGATAAAGCTTGTAAATTAGCAGAAGGTGATAATCCAAAATTTGAAAATCGTTCAGGTGTTGCTATTATAGCTGATAATGTTGCCATCAAAGGAAGGCTGGGCGTCAAGATTGTGACTTCCCCAAGTGGAGATCATAATTCAAAGAGTGGTAAGATAAGTTCTGGAACAGGAGTTGAACTTATAGCCAACAATAATGACAGTGACTTACAACCACTAGTAAAAGGTGATAATCTTATAGATTGTATATATACACTATATAAAAGAATAGATAAGCTGGCAGATATGGTAATGGATATAGCTGGAGAAAATGCAATGCTTGGTCAAGCTCTGGGTCTTCACACTCATCCTGTGGCTCTACCCATCATGACCGCAGCCCCCTCTCCAGATTTAGCCCCGAGTGCTGGAAAATTTGTTGCTACAAATATAAATATTGGTTTAGTTGGAGGACTGGGCATCAAAACAAATTTATTTTTCGATGAGTTTAATTATACCTATTCGCTTGGTAATTCCTATATCAATAGTGATTTTAATAGGACAAATTAATGACAACTTCTGCATTATCAGAGATACCCAAAGATTGGACAATAATACCTGCCAATAAAACATATTACGATAGCTCAACTGATCAATATGTTTCTACAATTTTATTGAACCAAGAAGTTGTCGCAGAAGACGCAAAAAGTGGTGTATTTTCAAGTTATTATTCTTTATTTTTAGATAATATATTGGCCGCCCTAGCAAAAGAGACCGCAGACGGCACAGAAGCATCAGCCATTACATATGGAAAATATAGAGCAGATTTAATTAAAAAGATTGAAGTAATTCAGGATTTTATTAGTCCATTTCCCAATATAAAACAAAAAATCTTATTGGGAATCCCAAAAGATCAAATAGATAGATTATCTGATGCTCCTCCACCTGATTTAGAAGATTCTTTAAAGTCTTCTTATAGTTTAGATTCATTTTATGACAAGATTGATCTGGTCGCAGAGAAATTTCAACAGTTTCAGGCAGATTATATTGAAGATATTTCTAAAATGAAAAATTCTGGCTATAAAGGTCTGGATTTTATCTTGGAAGCTGACAATCTTTATTCTTTTTCTTCAAATTTAAATAATTTAATAACCTCAAACGATATAGATTCTTCAATTTATGAAAACGTAGAAATTCATTTCAACAATTCATACGAAATAGTATATATTTCTTTATTTGGCTTCTTAACAAGAACGACCTTGGCGGTTTCTTTTAGTGATTTCATAAATACAAATCCTCAAAATAGACCACAAACAAATTATTTCATTTATTCTTTGGACGAGCTATATGCGTTGTGCAAATCTGCATCTATAACATATCAAAATATTATTGAAACAAGGTTTCTCAATACTCCGTCTAAAAATAGTGCCTCAAATAGCAATATAATAAAAAGAACAGACAAAAATAGCACTTCTTATGGAATTTCGAATAAAGATATAGATAAAGGAACTGCGGCTTTTAAAGAAATCTCTAAAAGATCAGTAAAATTGTTTCAAAATGCAGTTTTGGATTCCATTTACGATAAACCATGCTTGACTCCAGAATTAAAAGCAAAAAAAGATAAAGAATTAGAAGAATCCGAAGAAGAAAAGCTAACATTTGCCGAGGATGTTAAAAATCAAATTGGAGATGCCTTTTTAAATAGTCTTCCTGATATTTTACAAAAGGTATCCAAAAAACAAGGCAAAGAAGCTCTCCAATCACTAGGAAAAGATGTTTTAAACCGACTTGGTTTTTGTGGTTTGGGAGATTTAATATCGTTGGTGGCAAATACTGCCATGTCCTACCTAAACGCAGATGAATATTCTGAGGAAATTTCTAAATGTGCTTTAGAAAATTTAGATAATGATAAGCTATATGCCTTATCTAAAAATATAGGGAAATTTGGTAAATCTACAGAAATAGTGGAAAAATACAGACAACTAGTGGGCGACACTATCCTTCCGTGGAAAGCAAAAGGTTATAATCCTCCTGATTATAATAAAAATTTAAAAACAGACGATGCACTGTATGAAAAATACACATTAAAAGTTCCAACATCAGATGAGGAAGCTGCTGATATTGATGTTAGGTTCCGAGCATATAAAGAATCGGTAAATTTATATATTAATCCTAACGACTTATTGAGCACACTGTTAGATATATTCCCAGATGAGATGGGATGGATTGGTTTTTTTACAGATTTAACTACTGGGGTTTTAAGCAAGTGCACCACCGGCCATTCAGGCATTATTAAAACTAAAATAGCTTTAAATCCGTGCAAAAGAATAAATATGCCAAAATTACCAGAGGCCTCTGGTGGTGGTTCTTCAGTATTTTCCTCTCTTGCAACAATTGTAGTGGAAGAAATAAAAAATATAATTATTGGACTCATTGTCCGATTGATAACATCTACTATGTCTCAATTATTTCAAATTATATCGGCCGGCGTTTCGGGAGATACCGATTATTTTAAGAGAGGCGGATACATTCCAGATTTATTTCAAAATGAAAATTTTATGCACGATGCCTTTTATAAAGTTGCAAATAATAAGAAAGAAGAGAGTTCCGAAGTTAATGAGTGTGTCAGACAAATAATATATGATGCTAGAGAACCCGCAAATATAACACAGGAATTGAGTCTTGAAGAAGTTGATTCTTTTTTAAAAATAATTTCAGTGTCTTTGGGTGAATATGAAAAGATAAAATTATTTAAAGGTGAAGCCGGAGGAACAACCTACGAAAAAGTAAGACAGTTGGTTGCTGATACCCCCCTCGAAGTTTATTTAAAAAATTATTCTGATATAGAGCAAATATTCTTGGAAATTGGAAAACTTCTGGATGTTTCAAAGATGGAAGCAGACTATTTTAATAATCTATATAATGCGTCTCTTCCCGTAGAATTTTGTATAATAGAAACAGATATGCTGGACAGGGCATATCTTCAAAATAAACCTGGCATAACAGAAGAACAAATTTCCAGAATGGAGGATGTCTTAAAGAATATCCAGAAAGATAAACTATGTTTTTCAGCAAGCACTATGGGGAATGCTCAGGCGCCCATTTTTGGTCAAGCTATGGAAAGTATATTGGATCCAGACGGACCAGTATACGGAAAAATCAAAGAAAAACAAGCTGAATATTTTGTAGAAGGAATAAATAAGCAGTTGGAAATATTTTATAAAAGTTATCATAATGATTTATATAAAAACAAGGGATTTTTTGATGTTATACTGGGAAACAATGGTGTTCCCTTTGTGGGCTATAATAATCAAAAGTTTTTGGCCCTCCTGCCTTTCGATCCAACCGCACTTTTGTCACCGGCGCCGTCATTGACTGTATTGGAAGCTTTCAAAACCCGCGCCAACCGCTTAAAAGATGTGGGATATGACTCAGAAATTAACGGTGATAATTTTCAAATGTCATTATATCAGCCTAAGATAGCATCTTCACAGAAATCAAGTGGAAATATGAGTGTCTCTTTTAACAAGGAAAATATTTTAAGTTATAAAGTGCCTCCGACAACTAATTTGGAATCTGGGGCCCATAAAATTTCTGAATTGTTAGAAGGTTCTCTCTCTCCAGTCGCAAGCCTGAGAAATAAAATAAAAACTGGATTTTTAGTTTCAACTCCGTTCGGAGAGCGGCCTTCTCCCTTGCAAACTCATGTATTTCGATACCAGAATGTAATAAAAGATAAAATATTGCCCACTTCGGGCAAAACAGCATATGATAAGTCTTATTGGACAAATTTATATGATAAACTTGAGGATAATTCTAGTGTTTTGGTGGGAAGCCCTGATATAGAGAAACAAGTGGGAGATTTATATAAAAAAGCAAATTTAAATTTAGAAGGCTCTTTATATGTGCCATTTAATATGGCAACATCGTCCGAAGAATTGACCACCAACTATGCCGGTTTGATTTTATTGACCAATATAATAATTTCTGAGATTATTTTAAGGGGTACTTCAATTTTTGCTGGTTTTAATCCCGAAACACTTGAAACTAAAAAAATGTTATCCGAATTGGTGAAAAATAATTTATCACAAATATTTGGCAGTGAAAAACTGAATTTTTATGAAACAATTTGTCAAATTTATTTAAAATTGGTCGAGACTGGAATTGTTGAAAATACAGATGATAATCTGGAAGAGATAACGGAAAATTTTAATGAAGTCATAAGAAGTTGGATAAGGGGAGAAATATCTAATAGGAGCGATGTTTTGAACGACAATAAAGATGACATCGATTATATAGTTTCATTGTTTGTGACCGAAAGAATATCGGAATATTTTAATAGTACCAGCTACACGATAATCAAAGGTTTAATTCAGATTGGAGGTCTATATAATATCAAAACACTATCACTTGGCGCTACTCTCAACAATGGAGAGGTCAAGAATGTGTGGGGAAATGTTGATTCTTTTGATCGTACTACAGAGATCCCTTATCTAAGAGTGGAGAAATATATTAATGTAGGCCCTTCAACCGCCGAGAGCATTCCAAGTGGGATTCAACGACTTGCGGATTTGGAATCCTATATTAGTTCGACAACAGCCGTTCACAATAAAATATCAGACTCGTGGCCAGATGGTTGGAAATATGGAATTAGAATATCTTCGGTGTACCCACTTGATATATCAGGAGTGGAAGAGTCTGATTTTGATCCCACAGATCATCCTGATTTAAATTCAGAAAGATATAAAAATAAAGCCTTTTTATTAAAGGGTGGCACAATGGGGTCCTCTTTTTTATTGCCAATTATATCTTTTGAAGAGGAGATCCCCGATCAAACAATTGATAAATTAATAATAGGTTCATATGATGATAATGAGATGATAAACAATTTAATAAATTCAGAAAAATTTGTTGATTTTTATTATGCCGGCATGAATATAGAAAATTTATTGACTTTGGTAACTATTTATAACTATGAATCGTTGGGAAATATCGCACCGCCTCCGAATTGGAGTAAAAAATTGTTCGAAGACTCACAAAATTTTGCAATGCAATTGATAAAGGAAAGCTAATATGTCGTCTTATGGATTTTCTCCAAAGCTACCATTAAAATACGATGATACAGATGGGCCGTATTTGTCGTTAAAAACTATTAAGGATGTGGGAAAGCAGAATTTAAAAATGATAATATTAACCAATCCTGGAGAAAGAGTAATGGATCCGACTTTTGGAGTTGGTATAAGCAGATATCTCTTTAATCAGGAGGGATTTTTTGATGCGGGGATTATTGAACAAAATATCTTATCTCAAGTAGCTAAATATATTCCATATGTGAACATAACAAATATACAAATTGAGTCTGACGAGCTTAATAATAATACTAAGCGCCTAAAAATATCATATTTTATTCCATCATTCGCATTGAAAGAGGTACTTTATTTAGATATTGACTCAAACGATACAGATTTTATTTAAGGAAAAACATTAAATGGCCAAGAAAAAAGTTTCAATAGATTATACTGCTAGGGATTTTAATTCTATTAAAAGATCTTTAGTTGATTATGCACAAAGATATTATCCCCAAGTTTATCAAGATTTTAATGACGCTTCGTTTGGTTCCTTGATGATAGATACAGTTTCATATGTTGGCGATATAATGTCTTACTTTATTGATTATCAGGTCAATGAATCTTTCTTGGATACGGCGTTTGAAACATCTAACATAATTAAGCTATCTAGGCAGCTTGGATATAAATATCAGAACGTGGCCTCGTCGCTAGGAGAAATATCCCTGTATGCACTAATCCCAACCAATGAACTAGGCGTTGGCCCTGATTCTAATTATTATCTTATAATAAAACAAGGATCCACATTTTCTACAACAAATGGTAATAGCTTCACAACTGTAGAAGATATTAGATTTGATAATCCCGCTAATGAAATTGTTGTAGGTCGAGTAGACGGTACAACAGGTCTTCCAACCTCTTACGCAGTAAAAGCAAAGGGGGCGGTAATATCTGGAGAGATCAAGCAACGCTTATACACAGTTGGGGATTATATTAGATTTAGAAAAATTGACTTAGATGATACAGATGTTGTCGAAATTATGTCAGTAGAAGATTCAGACGGAAATGAATATTTTCAAGTAGACAATTTAACACAAAATATAATATATAAATCTTTTTCAAATTTGGGTCAAAATACAGATACAGTAAAAGAATATTTAAGACCAGTAATTGTTCCCAGGAGATTCACTTTTGATTATGATGGTGATAATTATTTCTTGCAATTTGGTTATGGCTCCGAGGATGAAATAAAAATAAATCCGATTGCAGACCCTTCTTCGGTTGCTATACAATTATATGGTCGTGACTATGTTTCAGATGTAAATTTGGATCCATCTAAATTGTTGACCAGTGATAAATTAGGAGTTTCTCCCTCAAATACAACGCTGACAATAACTTATAGAAAAAACTCAAATGCTAATTCAAATGCAAAAACAGGAACAGTTAGAAACATAACAAATATAATATCCGCCTTTGATGACATAACAACTCTAAATTCTTCAAAAATTCTATCAGTAAGAAGATCTTTGGAGTGTACTAACGAGAACCCTATTGTAGGAAGCTCTGTTTCGCCATCTGGTGAAGAAATAAAACAACGAGCTTTATCACATTTTGCAACACAAAAAAGAGCAGTTACAAGTAATGATTATGAATCAATGGTATACTCGATGCCTGCACAGTATGGCGCCATCGCGCGATGCAATGTTATTTTAGATCAGGATTCTTTTAAAAGAAATTTAAATTTATACGTCCTATCTTCTGATCAAAATGGAAAACTTATCTCATCCAATAATACACAAAAAGAAAATCTTAGGTTTTGGATATCTGATTATAAAATGATCAATGATACAGTTGATATTATAAACGGAAAAATTGTTAATATTGAAATTAATTTTGAGATCATTGGAGATCCAGATTATAATGCATCTGACGTATATGCTAAATGTATAAATATTTTAGCAGAAAGATACAATAGAGCACTACAAATGGGAGAACCGCTTTATTTAACAGATATTTATTATGAACTTAATCGTGTTCGAGGCGTCGTTGATACACAAAATGTTTTTCTGGTAAATAAAAATGGCATGAGATACTCTGATTTGTCTTTTTCCATAGAAGAAAATATGTCAGCAGATGGTAGATACTTGTCGTGCCCATCTAATGTTTGTTTCGAAATCAAATTTCCAACGGTAGATATCCGAGGAGTCGTTAGGTAATGGCTATAAAAAAATATTATGCTGATAAAGACAACACCATAACCAATGCATTTAGGGCCAATTTGCGAACTCGTGGCACTGGTGCAAATATGGGACTTTCGGATGTCCTTGAAACATTTTCTATTTATGCACAACAATCATCGGGATCAACCGAGCTTGAGAGAATATTAATTGAGTTTCCAATTAATCAAATAACAGCAGACAGGGCGAGCAATATTATTCCTGCTTCTGGCAGTGTTAGTTTCTATCTCAATATGTACAATGCGTGCAGCAATCAAACATTGCCGCGAGAGCTTAAATTGGTAGTTCTTCCCATATCCCAATCTTGGCAAGAGGGTACTGGTCTGGATATGGAAGAATATAAAGATGTAACAAAAGGAAATGTCGGATCCAACTGGATTAATGCAGGACAAGGCGATCCTTGGACAAGGGAAGGTGGAGATTATTTAACTTCTCCGGTTTATTCTCAAACCTTTCCAATTGGAAACGAAGATTTAGAAATTGATATAACTCCACTTGTTGAGGACTGGATTGCTGGGACAATTACAAATTATGGCATCGGTGTTCATCTAACATCGAGCCAGGAAGCTTATTTCGCAGAATATTACCCAAGAGAAGCCGTACATTTTGACGGTTTAGCGTTCCTTTCAGGAACATCAGATACCGATCAGGAAAACGATTCTACAATATCCGCCTGGATTAAGCAATCTAACAACACGGGCACGAGATATGTACTTTTTTGGGAGAGAGAGGTCGATCACCACCTCCGGAGGGTTTTGCAAATAGACCCTGCCGGCACCGCAATTACTTATAGAAAGATGTACTCCGGAGGTACCACCACAATAACAACTGATGATTCCCTCCCCCCGAACACCTGGACCCACATAGTAGTGACTGACACTCAAGACTCAGCAGATATTCCCTCAATTTATATAAACTCAATCTCCGCTTCTGCAACGGTCATACAGGGCGCAGGTTCTGCATTAACTGATGTCGATATGTTTGCTATTGGAGGCTCAAGATCGGGAGTTTCCTATAATTTTAATGGATTTATAGACGATGTAGCATCTTTTAACAAAATTTTAAGTCCCGGAGAAATAACTGAGCTTTATAACGGCGCATGTCCGGCCCCAATTAAAGAGCTTTCTATTTATGAAAATCTCTCAAATTGGTGGGTTCACGGCGATGATCCTAGAGATGAAATTAATCTTGGAACTCCCCCAACAGAAATAAGTATTTATGACAGGGTTGGTACCGCGAATCTTTATGCCACCGGTTCGGGAGGCATGGCTATCGTAACTGGCTCATGCTCCGGCCAAAACGGAACCGTGGGCCGAGAGTCAGATGGCCAATTAATTAATGCCGGCGGAGCAAAGGAAACATATTACACAAAGAAATTTTTTGGAAGAGGAACAGAGTTCTTCTTCTCAAGACCAGCAATTCAGGCCCGGTGGGATTCCTCAATAAAAGACGACAGGGGAAACTTCTATGCAAGTAGCTCTCTAGTCCCCGCAGCGGATAATATGAGAACACTCTATCTTTATAATGTGATAGGGGGAAGATTAAGAAACATTCCAGCAGTTGGAACCGGTGAAATTTATGTTAAAGTGTATACATCAGTATCGGCAGGAACAGATTTAACCCCGACTCCCATAACAGGGGGCTATGTTTCACTTGGTATTTATTCGGCATCTTTTGCTCTAGACACGACCGTCAGCACAGTATATGATAGGTGGTATAGCTCTGGATTGTCAGATGTTTATCACACCGGAACTTTTGATGTAAAACAATATGCAGCAAGCACACACAATCCCTATGGAAATTTAGTGACAACACTTACAAATCTCAGGTCGGTTTACACCACTTCTGAAACGGCAAGATTCAGATTTTATGAACGACAAAAAGATTGGAGCCCGACTATTTATACAGTAGCTACTACAATAACAGACACACTTGTTAATGAAAGTGCATCTTATCAAGTTCATAGGGTAATCGATGATTTAATCGTAATTCCATATAATACGGGAAGTGATAGAGGGACGCAAATGTCTTTTGATATGAGTGGAAATTATTTTGATTTGGAAATGGATCTTCTAGAACCTGGGTATTCTTATGGGATTAAGATAGCTTATTACAACGAAACAGTTGATAGTTATGTTGGGCAGCCTTATGAGTGGAAATTCAGGGTAGAAGAAGTATGAGTATAAGAAACCTTTTTGATGGCGACAACCCATCCCAAATATTTTCAGAAACACCCGAAAATATACGAAAGGATGGAGAATCTCTAGAAAATATTACAGAGACTTGGAAAAATAAAAATCGATTTATTCCCCAAGTAGACTTTTCAAATCCAGAAAACTTCGCCAGATATGGATCTGCTGAACAATATTATCAAGATGCCATAACAAGAATTTATGAAGAATATCCTTATGACGGATCCTCAAAAGAAAAACAAGAATTCCTAAATGAGTCAACATATATCGACCTATGGTTATTGGATAATAAATATCCAAGAAGAAATGGATATATAAACCACGGAGAGGGTGGTTATGCAGGAATTGACTACAACGACGACGGCGGCATCAAATTCTGGCCAACATCAGTACCCCTAGAATACATTCATTTATACGCGGGCCCCCACACTGCTTCCCAAGGAATGATTGGAAAGCCGATTCATGAAACCTTCGATGATTCAAACATTTACGACACAGATATTTATGATAATGTTGGATTTACGGGGAAAGGAACGAGAGAGAGTAATCTCAAATGTGATCCGGACAATGGTGTAACAGTAGAATTTTGGTTAAAGAAGCCGACATGGGCCCCTCCTGCGTCTGCACTTCCAACATATCACACTTATGAGACGATTTTTGATTTAAGCGGCTCAAATGACGGAAGATTTAATATATCGTTGGCCCGCGACCGGGATGGCACAACAACTTATCTTGACTGCCTATTTAGGGGAGACGGCGTTGATAACATCTTCTTTGAAGACATAACTTCTTATTTTGCCACGACAAGTGGATCGTGGAATCATTTTGCAGTATCTTATGCAAATACTGGCTCTGATGCCCTGTGGAGGCTATATTTAAACGGAAATTTAGTAGAAACAGATCTTATTGTTGGATCCCAGCCCGTTGAGATAACGGGATCCCTGCAAGCCAACATTGGGGCATTGGTTGCTAATTATCCTGGCTCGGACACAATTCTTGGCGATGGTAAATTAACCGGCTCCCTTGATGAATTCCGCTATTGGAAAACCCAGAGAACTTCGGAAGACATTAGTCGATATTGGTTCACACAAGTTTACGGAGGAACCAATACAGATATAGCAAATACAACTCTTGGTGTTTATTACAAATTTAATGAAGGAATCTCCGGAATTAATTCAATCGATTCTAGCGTCCTCGATTATTCTGGCCGCGTTTCAAATGGATCATGGACAGGTTATACCACAAATTCCAGAACAACAGATTCAGCGATGGTAGAGGCAAACGCGGCAGCATCCGAATTCAAAGATCCGATTATCTATCCCGAAAATCCAGCAGTTCAAACCGTTTTGACAGAAATGTTGGCATCTGGCTCATATCATGATTATAATAATACAACATCTCTATATAATGGTTTCCCAAATTGGATTATAGATGGTGACAACGACAGCGATGGAGAATTAAAGCGCCTAACTCAAATTATGTCCAGCTATTTTGACACTCTTCATTTGCAGATAGAACAAATAAATAAAATTAAGAACATTTCTTATGTAAGTTCCGGTGATAAGCCAATACCTTTCGCTGGAGAGTTGTTGGAAGGCGTTGGTCTCGTCGCACCAGAAATATTCGTAGATTCATCTGTGATAAATCAGATCTTCAATAGAGATGAGAAAAAAGAGTTCGCGGACAGCTTGTTTGATACAAAGAATATGATTTATAAAAATATCTATAATAATATAGTTGATATTTATAAATCGAAGGGCACTTCAAGATCTTTTAAGCAACTAATCCGTTGTTATGGCGTAGATGAAAATTTAATAAAAATTAACGCATATGCCAACAATCTTGTTTATAATCTAAATGAAAATTATGATTTTTCGTCGACAAAGAAAAAATTCATAGACTTTTATAAGCCTGACAACTTCGCAGGCACGATTTATCAACAGACTGCTTCTGGAAACCCAGATTCGGTATCTTTTATATCAGCATCTGGAGGAACTTTAGAAACTTATACTTCTTTTACCTATGAAACAGAAGTTATATTTCCCAAAAAGAAGATTATTAGCAATAATGTATATTATCCCACTCCGTTTATCACATCTTCAATCTTTGGATTCCATTCGGCAGACTCTACAGCCCCAACTGACTTTACTTGGCCAGCAACCGATTATGATTTGCAAGTATATGCCATAAGGCCCGCCACAAATAGCAATATTAAGGACGGCCACCTTATGATTACGAGTTCTTTTTTCGGAATTGAAGAAAGAAGCTCGATCATAAAGGATCTTTATGATAATAAGAAGTGGAATCTGGCCCTAAGAGTATCTCCAGAGAAAACAGACGCGGATCTTGTGTCTGGTTCTACAATAACAAACTATCTTGTAGAGTTATATGCACTTAATACCATAGTTGATGTTGTCCAAGAAGAAAGAATATTAACTTCTTCAATCGCAGTCGACGGTGACAAGCTGTTGACGACACCCAAAAGGGTGTATATGGGGGCACATAGGCAAAATTTCACGGGCTCTCTTATCCAGAGTTCAGATCTTAAGTTTTCATCCACGAGATATTGGATGAGTTACCTTAATAATTCTGTCATTAAGTCGCATGCCCGCGACAATGATAATTTTGGAGTATATTCTCCTTATCAAAATACATATAATTTTGTTACATCAATTGGAAATGTAGAAATACCACAAATGGAGACGTTGGCTCTCCACTGGAGCTTCGATCAAATAACAACTACTGATGCCGGCGGAGGAGTGTCAACTGTGCCAGATGCTGGCTTTAATATAGTTGATTTCTCCTCTGGATCTGCGATTACACGCCAAAGATATGATTGGTTGGGAAATGTTTTAGGATCTCAACATACTGGGCGAGGAGATCTCTTTTATCCCAATGATACGAGTATTATAAACATGGAATTTGTTCCAGTTGCCCAGCAAACAACTCCGGAAATTGTTAATTCTTACGATACGGTCAAAGTTTTTAATATTGAGGATGATCAACTTTTTACAAAGCAGACAAGGCCATCTAGTTTCTACTTTATGGTAGAAAAAAGCATGTATCGCGCGATAACTCAACAAATTATCAATTATTTCGCAACAATTTTAGATTTTAATAATTTAATCGGCAACCCGGTTAACAGATATCGTCAAGAATATAAAGATCTCCAAAAATTAAGACATTTATTTTTTGAAAAAGTTCAAAATGAGCCCGATATAGAGAGATATATCGAGTATTATAAGTGGATTGATAGCTCTTTGGGCCAAATGATAATGGATTTGTTCCCTGCCAGTGTTGTTAAGCAGGATGGAATAAGAACCGTTGTCGAAAGTCACATTTTAGAGCGAAATAAATATTGGAATAAATATCCAACTGTTGATTTAAAGCAAGATGATCCTGAAGCCGCCGCGCGCGGAATCAACGAGATGTTATATAACTGGGAATATGGACACCACCCAGTTTCTGATGCTCAAAATGAGTCATGTTTTTGGTGGAAAGAAAAAGCAGAGAGAAATAAAGCACCATTAGCTACTGGCGATGCAGGAGTTGATGCCGATAAAGAACAAATCCTATCAGTCACACTTTCAGCTTTGAATAGAAAACTTTCTACACCCCTTAAATTAAATATTATAAGATCTAATGATATCCACGGCGGCCTAACTTCGAATAATAATAATATCAGAACGAATGTAAAAAGTGCTATCCAATTTGGAAATTCTTCCGGAGTCATCATCCGAGAATCTCAGGTAAAGGGACTTAAAGACTGTAACGATGTTTTAGATCCTCATTTAAAGAAGAAATTTTCTTTTGAGGCTACAAATACGGCTGATGAATCTGGCTATGCGACTGGTGAAGGTGATTTCCTAGCCCCATTCGTCCCAGTTAGTTCATCCGTTACGACGGGGTACAATAGCAAGATAAATACAGACTTCAAACCAGGATTTGGAGTAAATAACCTGCATATTGATTCATATGAAGATTATGAGGTGCCGTTACAGGGCCCATTTACTGAGAAGTGGGTTGGCGGAAACCAACACAGACATATTCCTCTTAATCAGGGTACGGATACTGTCACAGACCGACCAGAAGCATGGGCATTAGAATTTCAGACCGGCCCAACAGCGATGAAATTTGTACATCAGCCTGTGAATTCGCCCCGAGCCGTGTTTTATCGAGATTTGGTAGCAAAAAGATCTCTCAATATTAAGAATATCAAAGATAACATGACCACAGGAGAGCTTGGAAACTATAGTCAAGATTATCAAATTGTCCAAACTTGTGGAAGAACCGAGAACAATTCTGCCTTTGTAAAAGCGGGAGGCTTCGAAGCTTCAGAAATTCCATCTCCTTTTGTCGCCGGATTGGATGATTATGTAAAACTACAAAGAGGAAGATCAGCATGGGTCTTTGTGAATCGGTTTTCTTGTCCGGGAGACGCGTCCACAGCAGGCGATTCTGATGGCGGTCCTGGTTTGGACCCAGAGGCTGCTGAATTTTCGGTGTATAATGATATTAATTACAGAAATTTCGCCGTAAGAGATCCTTATAGGCTTTTGCTGGCATCGCATGTAAACCAATTTGGGTATTATGCCGATACATTTAACATCGGTGTTGGCTCTTCTTCAGTTAATTCATTAAATTATGACGGAACCGGCAGTATATATCAGGTTAATCGCAACCCGATCAAACAAATGAAGGATTCTGGAGCAACAACGGTTACAGCATCGGTCTATGACAACTTTTATGTCCAACATCCAATCCCAAGAACAGATTTACAGTATGCTTGGATAACAGCTTCGGCTATTTCCTATGATACATTTGGGTATCTTCCTTATAGCGGAGAGGGGGATTTGGTGACATTCTCTTCTGCGAGTGATTATGTATCAATACATTATCAAAAAAACCCCTTTGCAGGTCCACCAGCACAGAATTTTTATGTCTTTGGCTTTGATAAAAATTCGTTGCCCGTATTGGGTACAGGCGGCTCTTATTCTTTTACTTCGAGCTACTATATTCCAACGGTTTATAATTGGCTTAATTATAATGTTTACGAGCCTTTGGAATATTCAAATTCTTTCATAGGATATGGGCCCTCGGCTGCAAATATTTCAGATTATGTGAATTCCGCTCTAATTCCAGATGGGTTTACTAATCAAGATGCATTTGATTATGATGCCGGCCCTGCTGCACTATTAAATGCTATATTATTAAAGCGCAATGGCCCCTATCAACATCCTTCGTGGAAACAAATTCGAGGAAACGAAAATCCGTTGGTTAAAAAGTGGAATAGCTCGAATATAACTGCATATAATTTGGAAAATGACAGCTTTAAATTGAGAGAAGATCCTCCTATTATTTCCAAATACAAGCCACTAAGACATATATTAACAACGGCAACTCCAAACTTAACCTCGGGGCCCTATACCCCTTCTTTAGCAACCATAAAAATCAATAGTTCCTACGGAAGTGAAAAAACATTTTTTGCTAATCGCGCGATTTCGACAGATCTAAACATAACAAATGACAATGTTACGACCTCCTATGAACGCATTCTATCTTTGTATACAAATGGCGCCCTGCTTAATATAAATAATCCTATACAGGGAATTGATTATTTTGCCTATGGAGAACAAATATACCCAGCAGCCATTAATTGTTACAGCACCAGAAATAGAGCAAGGGTTGGATATCAAAATACTTTTTGGAGAGATTCCAGATTAGATAGAACAACTCTTGGCGAATCTAAATTCGGAGGAGGAGAAAATTCACAAGGATTTGTGGTTTCCCAAAGCGCTTGGTCCATTGACACTGCCGAGCAATTTGGAACAGGCCTTTCGACATATATAGCCGAAAGTGCATCTATTGGCGCCGCAGGAGAGCTTCAAAATGACTATACATTTGCTTTTAGGTTATTCAATCAGGCCGTTACCGGGCTTCAAGCAGATCTAAAGCCTTCTCCGACTTATGCTAGAAAACATACGCTGGGAAGCATACACTCCTCGTTGAATCGCTCGGGCCCAGCATCTTTGAGGGCTGTTGCAACATCTTCTAATTATTTGATGGCTAATGAAATAACGGGAAATAACTGGCCAAGTGTTTCATTATTTAATTCCTTGGGTCATCTTTCTATCTTTGGGGGAAATGCTAAATTTGAAGCCCACACATTGGCTGGTTATGTTGAAGACGGATCTTTTGTTTCTTCTCCATCAACACCATTTTATGATAAATATGAATTATACAATCTTAATATGAGATTAAAAAACAAAGATATGTCCTTAATCCCAGAATTTAGAATAAGCGATCATATTCAAAAATATATATCAGACGGTTTTAATTCAAATAACTCCGCGTCATTTTCAATTTTTGGAGTCAATGAGGACAATATTCAAACAGTCTTATATACCACCATAGATGGAAATGGCGCCTCATATGCTATCCAAACATCAGATAACACCCCACAGAATAGCTCCGAACCCGATTTTTACAAAATTTATTCTTTCTCAGATTTTATGGAATATTTTGAAGTTATTTCCGATGAGCACGATCAATTTACGGGCTTGCCAAAGAATCTAACTCTTTCTTGCAAAGCATTAATGAAATTTATTCCTTATGACGGCTTTTATCCTGTCGAAAGAACTTTGGAAATCGCTAAAGAATTTAAAACTTCATTTTTAGACGAGTCCGCAATTGTTCCCGATGACAAGTATGGCCTACCCGCAGATGTGGATATTTTAAAATATAGGCCCATTCTGGCAACAATGTTTGCACCAGGAGTGATGTTTAATACCATCAAATCCGGGGTGGCAGTTGATTATCCAATTTATACAGATGATTGGACGCCGGTCAGAATTGCAAACTCGGGAGGAGTCGGCTCCACAACTGATGATAGTGACTATTATTTAGTTGGTGTCGGCTCTGGGCCCGGAGGAGGCGATGCGTGGGATTATAGGGTGCCGTTTGAGGCACTGTTGGAGCCAGAATCGTTTGATGATTTTGATATTAAGATATATGATATGGAGCCCCACCCATCTGCGAGTGCTAGTTCCTCCGCCAATACTGGCAAGTTTTGGACAGAAATAAGGAACGCCCCAACAGATCCAAGAAACCCTTACAAACTAATGATAAACAATTTCTTGGGTGAGGTACCTAAATTCTTCTTAAAAAATGAATCCCTAAGTTCTATCTCATCTGTATCAGAAGATAATTTTATTCCATTGAAATCTGGCTCGTTTTACGGGATGAGAATTAAAATGTATAGATCGACGGTAGGTAATCGCGGTTTCGGTGGCGGTGCCGGGAATCAACATCCATATCCTCAGGACTTATTTTTTAACAACGATAACTTTGAGACTATGACTATGTATTCCAGACCATCTGCTTTTGGGCCACCGGTAGCCGGCGCCCCAAATGTAGACAGGAATACAGGAGCCACTGTAAATACGGGCCCCAATAATTATTCTCTTGCTGATGCAACACAAGGATATTACCCCTCTCACACTCCCCCCTATTATAATGGAGAAGCTTGGCTAGATATTATATATGAAGCGTCTGCCGATGGCACCCCCACTCTAGATCAAATATTTAATGATGCCGCTTTAAAATATTGGAGAATCGATAAAAAGAATCTCGATTCGATGGTCATCCCAAGCATTGAATCTTGGCCAAGCACGGGCTCGGGAACTGGATATCCAATGTACAAAGATAATGTCAACGGCTTTGCGATGCAATTAAGCTCCTCTTTAAACATATTTCAAAAAGAGTATGTCCCATCAGATGCGGATCCGTCAACAAATGTTCTCAGGTGGACAATTCAAACTAAATTTGAAACACCAATAATGAATTTCGGAGACACCACAGAGAGACCATTAAACTTTGATGTTATTGCAACTCCGACAACGGGTACAGGTGCAGAAGAGCCGTGGGAAGGATATGGAGGAATTACTACAACTCCCATTGGTATGTGGCATCAATTTGGATTAATTCCGGAAGAAAATAAGGGAATTTTTCTTGAAGTTGCCGATATCGACCGAAGTTGGTTAGAGACTCGCGCCGACGATTCCGATATAACGGCCTTTTATAATGGCGGCGATGTAAAGTCTTTGGCGCAGAACCTCGGATTTATTCCAAAACAAAATCCAGGACGTCCGGTAAGACAGGCAAAAAACACCAAGAAACTTGGGCAACTCTCAGATTCAAGAACGGTTTACGAAGCTATTGTGGCTGTTCCTTTTGTGGTAAACATCAAAAAGACAGCTAAAAAAATTAAAATTGGAAATCTTGCTAGGAGGTCGTTTTTCGAACTTCCAACAAATGATGTTTATTCAATAGCATGGTCGTCAGCGCCCATCGAAGATCGTTTTCCCTCTCTTCCTTTTGCAAATATAAGTTGGGCAGAATATGTTTCGGGGATTTCTCAAGATCTTTCTGATAAAATGCTGGTGGATGAAGATGTTCTTCAAATGGCAGATAAAATTAAAAATAAATATGTTTTCCCGCCTGAATTTGATTTTATTAGAAACTTAAGCGCAAAGCCTGTCGCAATGTATATTTTTGAATTTGAACACACATTCGATAAAAATGATCTATCTTATATATGGCAAAACATTGCTCCGAAATTTGGAACTCAATTTAAAGAATCAACTGCAACAATATCTCATCCTCTTTTAAAAAATAAACAAATGTTGAAGGATTTACAAGATGAAGTACGGTGGATGGTATTCAAAGTAAAACAGAGAGCGGAAACTAATTATTATGATAATCTTGCCGAATCTACCAAAAAAACATCGGCGTTATCTGCGGAAGATCAATTGGTATTCGGCTACAACTGGCCTTATGATTATTTCTCAATGGTTGAATTTGCCAAAATAGATGCAACTGTTTCTTATGGAGATGATGGTTTGGCAGCACTCGCAAAAACAGCACCGGTTTCCACCACTGGCCTCCCACCAGACTTAAACACAGATGTTGGCCAAGCAAATGCCTCATCCGCCGCGCAGAATAAGAACTCCGCCGCTGCCGTACAAGCGGGAGTGGTAGCAAATATAGATATACAGAAAAGAGACATTGGTCCTAGTTCGGGCTTCACTCCGACAATACCACCATCGGAGGAGGATTAAAATAAATGCTTTTTATGAATAAAAAAGAAGAAGTCTTGGACATCGAATTAACTCCATATGGTAAATATTTACTTTCGAAGGGTAAATTTAGACCAGCTTACTATGCATTTTTTGATGATAATATGCTTTATGACTCTCAATATGGCGGCACAACCGAAAATCAAAATGAAATTGACAATAGAATAAGGAGCACAACTCCCCAATTACAAACTCAATACAAGTTTACAGGAAAATTTCAAGAAGGAATTGAAGTTGATTTTGGAGGAGGAGATAAAATAGTTCCCACCGCTCCATCTAAGAGGGATTCTTTAAGTCGAGACTTGGGAACATCTCAGATATCCAATGATAAATATCCAGCAATTGTGATGAAGTTCTTGAAGGGGGGCGTAGATTCTTATGATTTGACTTATGAGACTAAATTTGGTAAAAAAATAATTCCTCAATTGAGTGCATCGGTAAATTATAAAATATATGTTCAAGAATCTCTTTTTACGTCTGGAGATGGTTTGCCTATGGATTTTGATGATAATTTGAGCCCCACCGATGAGAATCAGGTAGCTGAATTAGCCGATTCCTATATCACATCACAACTTGCAGATGATGGTAGTTTTTTATTCATAAAAAATGATTATATTTTAGCTGATATTTTAGAAGAAAATACTAATTTTAAAATGGAGAACTTTGATATTGAAGTTTTTAAAATAGATTCTAGCGACAGCGGAGAAGAAGAGTTGATTCCTTTGACTTTTGCTAAAAAACAGAAAAAGCAGAAAATTGTCAATAATATTTTGCTTGACGAGGATGACGCGGAGGATGACGAAGAAATTATCTTAGAGACGACAAATGTTGAATATTACTTCGATATATATTGCGACTCTAACATCGATAAAGAAATAATAGCAAATTCTATCAGCGAAATCAAATCAAAAGGATTTTATACTGATAACGGCTACTCATCTGATCGCGCACCTAATGTAATAAAGGCAGTTGCAGATATTTACGGCACAAATGTAACTTCTGCTGATGTGGAGGACTGTAGCTGATGGGGTTTCTTAACGGTGCATTAAAAATTGATAAAACATCCATTACCAATGTAACATCTTCTGATTCTACCGAAGAAGAATATGCCATAGGCGTGAATATTTCCATCAACACCAGACTCATAGCAGAGGAAAATAAATTGATACCAGATTTGGATCTATCTTTGGGCCTCCCGCTGTATGTTAAGGTGATATATAATTATGGAGACCCAATATCCACGAGCGCCGCCGATTTTATCTCGTCGGTCGAAAAACCACCAGACCATTTTATAATTCAGACAAGAAAATTAGAATATCAAACATTTATAGGTGCTAATAAACTAAATCCAAGCCTATATACCATTAAAAAAGAAGACTTAAGGTCGGGTACAGTAATAAAATATCCTTTCTTATTTAAAACAACATTAAATAAGAGTGAAAATTTACAAATTATTGTTTTGCCGTATTTGGAATCAATTTTAGGAGAGCAGGGAGAGGTAGAGAGGCGTGGATTTGACCAAGCATCGGCAGCAACATTCTCAAGCAGAGAATATGATATTGCGATCTCCCAGACAGTCATAGAAAAGGGATCTCTGGCGCCAAAAAAATCAAGCATTGAAGATTTGAGGCAAAATTATTACAATAATTTGTTCAATTTCAACTTGTTTCGTGAAAAGCCTATTAAAAAGGCTAATATTTCTGACCTTATGCCCTCTTATGGCAAGAAAAATGAAATTAAGTCGATGTTTGTTTTTGATAAATTAAATTTTTTGAGAGATAACAGCACATTTGGCAAGATATTAAGTAATCCTAAAATAAAGCCAAAAATCAAAGATGAAATTATGTCAAGTTCATGCTTAAATAGTATTCGAATCTATAGGCAAAAACAAAAGAACACAAGAGATTTTAAAAACAACACGATAGCAGCCTCTAAAAACGAGATAAAAGAGCTTCTCATTGAAACGTTCGAGAATAACAACAAAATACAAGATGCCACGAGGACCTTTAGCACTTCAAATCTTCCAATGTCAAGAATTGGAGAAATAAGTCTGGGATTTCCTGAAAAATATTACAAGGTGATCGCTTTTAATGATTATGATACAGCCAACGATGGTAAATATGCATATTTTGTCGGGTTAAAGATGGAAGATGGTATTTTATTGTGGTTATTGAACTCATTAGAAAAACTTGTCGATGCACAAAATACCTTTAAAAATTATTATCTAGTAAAATATATAAATTTAAGTGCAAAGAGTGGTTCCACCGACTTCACCTTTATTGACACACCCGCCGCCGAAGTTGCCCTGATCAGCCAAAACATCGCCGCCATCAATACTCTGGTGGATATCTTAAGTACACTAAATTCTAATATTGATGTAACACCTGAATTACGATATGAGTTCCTAAATCTTTTAGTTTATGAAAAAACCACCCTAGAACTAATGAGATATGTGGATAATTTTGTAAATAAAATCTCTGTCTTCATTGGTTCATCGGCTCTAACTTCTCAAATAAATTTTTCATTATCTACTGGTTATGCAAAAGATAATGCACATTTATTCTTTTTGGAATTTCAAACAAAGTTTAATACAATTGTGAACTTTGATGAATTAAGAAATTTAAATTATGATTATATTAATATTACGGCGAACGATGACCTTGGAATTTCTTCAATGTCCGAGATAGATTTTGTCGATAGGTGTGGTTTTGAGTTTGGAAAATTAATAAAAAACCGCCCAGAATCATTTCGCGACTTATCAATTGAAATATATGGGGATACATTCTTCTCCTCACCGGGTCCATCCAATGAGTTGGGAAATTCATATTTTAATTTTGATCAAACTCGCTATTCCTATTTGGCTCCCAAAATAATAAGTGGTGTCGAGCTTACAAAGTTTAATATATTTAATAATGAAGTATTAAACAATATACATTATCAAAATAAACATAGTACGCTTATGGACCCCGACTTGTCTGTTTCTTATTTTATGCAACAACTTGGAATATCACTTCAAGCAAGATCTTTTTATGAACTAGAATCTAAAGCGGATCCAAAAAAAGAAGAAACCTATACTAACGCAACAAGTCTAGATGGGGTTGAAATGACTTCCTACGAATCAGAACCTGTGGAGTTGATAAAAGGTGAATTCGAAGGACCAACAGATACGAGAGATAGATATAGATTATTTATAAACGCCATCTTAAAGCAAGAAGAAGATTGGAATTTGAGCAAGGAATTTTTTAATAATATAGAATCTACTATAGCAAACTTATTCAACATCAAATTGGCCACATCCTTATCTGTCGGCTCTCAAGAACTAAAAAAAGTAAAAAATATGCCAAATCAAATCCGCGCTTTATTTGCCGGTAAATCCGACAAGTGTACCAACAAATGGTTGGCAACAGAAGGTGATTATTTTGATAATCCAGATACTTACTATATGATGAAAGAAAATTATATGAATTTAGTTAAAATAGAAATTTTACATAGCTTTGGAAACGATGTAAATGGAATACCAAGTTTAAAAATGCCACTATTTAGAAGGTTTAAGACGAATGACATAAATCAGGCAGGAAAGTTTCTCTGCAAACTATCGCTGTACGATGATCAGGCTTTCAAAGTTGGCATTGGATTTGAAGAGAGAAATTATCCCGATAGATATTTTCTCTTAAATCTCGCAGGCGCCGCAGAGATCTCTGGTCTCGATCTTGGAATTTCCGACCCCACCGGAGATATAACCCCAGAAGAAGAATTTAGTATCATAGATGTACCACAGTTTATAATTGATGGATTTACCAATCGAAGGGGAGGAAATTAAATGGCTGACGAAGGTGCAATTGCTAATAATAAAACATTTGTTTTAACTGATAATTTCAATTCCTCAACGGAACCTATTCGAAATGATTTAAAAAACTATTGGAGCACTCAATTTAGTGGCGAAGAGACCTTCCGGATTTTACAAAAATATAGTCTGGATATAGGTGACAAGTTCGGATTACCTACGAGTCAAGTTAATTACGAATATAAATCAATTCTTCCATCGCGCCAAAATATACACGGCCCTGGTGGTCTTTCCAGATTATTTCTTACCACCTATATCGAGACGATCGAAATAAGAGCTAAATTACCGGGCGATCACGCAGACGATAGTGAGACCACAGCCGATGATCCAAACCCAGATATTCTTTTTAAAAATTTCATAGAAAATAGTATAATTCCCGCAGAGAAGACAGTCTTTTATGATTATTATTTCGATATAGCGGCTCCCATAGAATATGTTTCAGATGTTGATAATATAAGTCTCATAGAGGGAACCGTTGATTATCGCTATAACTACGGATTAGAAAAATATGAAAGAGCAATAAATTCAGCCGAGGTTAAAGAAACCGAGATTGATAATTTTTATAACTTTTTTCAAGTTGTAAGTCAAGAAACTGACGTTACAAAATATTATAAAAGACCTTCCGAGGCGGCTCCCTTAAAATCTGAATATTCCATAGGAGATTACCTAATAAAAAGTGTTTCAGATCCATCCAAGGCTAGAACCACTGATTATAAAGATTTTTTCATAACTCAAAAATCCTACAAAGAAAGTACAGCCCTATTTCAGTATCAGGATGTATTTCCATTTTATAATATGATATCGTTTTCAAATCCACCGGGAACTTCGGAGTCTGATCGCGCACGGGATGCAATATTTGAAAATGATTTTACCACGGCTTTCTGCGATGCAATAAATATCGGCCTCTCAGAAGACGCACCAATAACTCAGTTATCTTATGCGGCTCTGGAAAGATCCTTTACCAATTCTTATCTTGCATCATCATATTTAGACGAAACTCAACAGGAATTCAAGGAAGTTTACGCACTAAAAGATGAAAATATCAAACTGATAGATGTAGATATATTGCTTCTAGCCCTATCCGCAGCGCCTGACATTTCCGAGGAAGATGCAAATAAATATATTTTAGAAGATAAATCGGGATATCTAGATATGACTGGAGGACGCTCAACGGAGCTTAAATATAGAGTCAGCCAAATTCATAAAAGAGGAACATCGGTCGCCTTAGCTTATAGGGTGGGACTTTCGGACATCAAAAAAGAGATTCAAGATCTTTTAGATAGCGAAACACGATCTTTTACACAGATCCTCTCCGGTAAAAAACCATATCTTTCAAATGTTATGTTCTACAGAATAGCTAAATTTGAATTTGGGTCTACAACACCAATCCAAAATTTCTGGATTCCAGCAGAAAGCATTTATCTTGGGCTGGACTATGTTGATACACAAGTAAAATATGGAAAGAAATACGAATACAAAATTTATGCCTACAAAATGACGATCGGATCCGAATACCAATATCGATTACAAAAACCCATTCCGCCGTCTATTTTAGACACTTTTGGAGATCAAGTCGGCCCGCTGATTGCTGAGGTATTTAAATTTGAGCGAGTATTAAGAAGCCTGCGAGGAATTAGCTCTGAGGATGCATTTGAATCTCCGGGATATGTTTATGATTTAGATCCAGAGTTCGTCCGAACTAAAGCAACAGAGGTTGCTGGTGGATCAACAGCAACGGGAGGTGTCACAACTGTTTCACACGACGTGACTCCAGGTTGGGATCTTTATTTTCAAGCTTATTATAATTTGAGGACTTTGTTTAATCCGGCATCTACATCTGAATACGGGGGCATCCTGGCCCTCGCCGGCACCGAGATATATCAAAGCCTCGATGGTGCCGACAAAACGAGGTTTATGACAAAATTTGACAGTTATGCAGATGCTATGGATGAAATTGCAAGAGTAGACGTATCGGGGGAGAAGAGTGACTGGACAGAACAAAATATGTCCATACTCGGTGAAGCCGGAACAGCTTTTTTGGAAATCATAAAAGAATTTCACGACGCACTCGTGGCGCTTCAAGGCCTCCAGGCCGTCCTCAAAATAGATCCGGAAGATCCCAAAGAATATAAATTAAATGTTTTAACCAAGCCTTCTCTCAAGTTTGTACAAATTCCTTATTATGAAAGCCGTGGAACAATATTAGACAATCCCCCCTTATTTCCGAATATTAATTTTATTACTTATAAGGGGAGAGATAGCAAACTATCTTTATTTTTAAATTCTAGCCAAGGAAGTCTCGAAGAAGAACCGATTACTTTTAGTGAAAAAGAGGAAAAATATTATACATTATTCCGAGAAGCAAGAAAAATGAACGATTTTCAAAAAATATTATTTAAATCTGATGAGTTTGAAAATCTTGCTGCCATTTTTGAAGTAAGAAGGTTATCAACTCCCCCAAAAAGTTATGAAGATTTTAAAGATGCGAATACTTCTATAATAACGACGCCATATGGTATAAATCATTTCGCTTCTGCCGCCGCCTTTTTGGATAATATAGAGCCAAATAAGAAATATTATTATATGTTCAGAGCCGTTGACAGAAGGGGAACCGCTTCAAACCCAACAGCGATTTATCAGGTTGAATTAGTTGAAAATAGCGGAGCCATATATCCACTTATAGAATCTTATGAAGTCGTGAAGGATTCGAAACAAACATTAAAAAGTTTCAAGAGACTATTTAATATACTTCCCAGACTTACACAAGTTTTACCGGATGTTTCAGCAGGTAGTTTTACCGAAGGGGGAGATATCAAACTTGGGCTTAAAGAGGAGCCCCTTTTTGGTAAGACATTTAAGATTAGATTAACTTCTAAAAAAACAGGAAAAGCAGTAGATTTGAATGTAAGTTTTGATTCAACTGTTGAGCGCGAATAATAAAAGAAAATGTTTTGGAAAAATTGATAAAATTAAACTATTTATTATAGGAAAAACATTTTAAATGAAAAAGAGGATTTATTAATGTCATTTTTAGATAATAGCGGAGACATCATATTAGATGCCGTTTTGACAGATGCTGGTAGAGAAAGATTGGCAAGAGGTGATGGAAGCTTCAAGATTACTAAATTTGCCTTGGGCGATGATGAAATCAACTATGAACTTTACGATCCCAATGATCTAAGGGGATCTGCATTTTATGATTTGGAGATTTTACAAACCCCAGTCTTGGAGGCATTTACGAACAATACTTCCTCTATGAAGTCAAAGTTAATCACAATTACCAGAACAAATGTTTTATATTTGCCCGTTTTAAAGCTTTTCACCCAAGGCGCGGGATTGGGTTTAAGTACTGTTACCGGTTTGGCCGGAACAATTCCCGTGTCAGTTGATACAACAACCAATGACTCACTCAATGGTACTACTACGTCAAAGTTTCTTTTTTACAATGCAGAACAGCCCGTTAAGCCAGCAGTCATAACCGATCAGGGATTAGACACCGACAGAATTCCCCCTACTGAATCGGGACTTCCAACAGATTTGTTTGAGACGCAATATTCTATTCAAATGGATAATCGCTTAATTAGCCTAACAGATGGCACCGGAACGCCCATTGCTGTTTCTTTTATAGATGATGATTCTATTGCTACATATTCGGTGGCTTATACAACCTCCGCAACTGATCCTATCCAAGATATTAGTACTTTTACCGGCGGCGCGGAACAAAGCTCGATAGAGGGCCCAAGAGGAACAAGATTAAAAATAGGACTTCAATCTAGTATAGATTTGCGAGATAGTACATATTTGTTTACAACACTGGGCAGTACCACGCTTGTACAGCCAGAGGGAGGGGGACTAAATACTACTTTTAATTATATTGATACAAATCTCAGAATTATTGGACTCACAACGGGATATAGAATAGATATTCCGATAAGATTATTGAAATTATAAGGACTAAAATATGGCTACCACCTTTAAAACATTAGTATTAGATAAAGACATTGCAAATACTCGGACATTACTTCACGAAGCAATTCCGATTACGGGAACAATAATTTCTGGTACATATGAAGACGAAAACATTAAGAATTATGCACACGGGATGTTCCAGAGTGTTTATGATTATCCTTATTTAAGCTCATCTGCAAATCACATTTTTGATTTGACAGTCGGCTATTCATCGGAGTCTGGATTATCCAGTTCACTTTCCGTTCAAAATGCCAAAAAGATCAATATTTATAATCAAATGGCGCAAGTTTTGGCTGGATATGATACTAATGGTGACATTCGTAGATTTGATAGAGATGGAAGCTATTCTACTGCTGGTGATAATTTGAATGAATGCGTGTTTATTAATTTTTCACGCCTTTTGACAAAGGACGAAATCAAAAAACAATCGTTCTTTCTTTCTTTTGCCACAGGCGGGGCCCCGAGCGCACCCGATTTTTCTTCCCTAAAGACAATTTCTGATTATGGAGCAGGTAGCGATTATAGAACAAATTCTCCAGCAGGAGATTATGGAATTCTATATACAAGTTCAGCCCCCCCAAATTCCGGTTCTGGCGTCGGCTTGCTTTATTATCAGGCTGGAATCGCCGTTTTGACCGCATCTATATTTGATGGCGAGTTTGGTGCTCCAGGTGCAACTTATGATACCGCTTCAATTGATGCAGTTTTGACCGGAACAGAAATTTCTTCTGCATGCGATGGTGTTAGAAACAGATGGGATGATCTTGATTTTAATAACACCACGGAATTGAACAGTACCATTTACTTCTGTCGTGCAAGTACAAATGAATTTAATTACAGCGCAAACCCAACATATCTTAATGGAAGCAAAATAAGAGTAAAAAATATTTCCACAGACAATCCTGCGGCTTATATTACCACAATTGGGCTTTATTCTGATGATAATGAACTTCTTGCTGTTGCAAAAGTTTCAGAACCTCTGAAAAAAGATCCCACGAATGAATTAACTCTTCGTGTAAGATTAGATTATTAATAGTCAGTTGACTATTTATTAATGATATGACATTTAAAAAGTTTGAGGACAAAGATATACTTTATAATGTTCTGGAAACAAATCCAGAGCAAACATTTGAAATATATGATTCAAATGTATACTGGAATAATCAAAAACAAATAAGTGGGCAATTTACTGCCCCTGTTCCGTGTGTGGAAACAGGGTTTGTTTCTTTATTCGAGATCAATGTCGACAGAAACGAGACCGATACAGGATTAATTTATCCGTTTGTCACAAAGGGTGGAAGTCGCATTGGAACAAAAACAATTTCCACTACCACTTTTAATAGTGATTTTTTATATGGAGATACAATAACCGGTAGCTATCCTCTTTCATCGAGCATTAAAAGGAATTTTTATCAGCTAGGCCAGTCGCGCCCAGAAGTGGACGCCCTTAAAAATACTTTAAATTTTTATACAAGCCTAAGCCGACAATATCAATATAGCTCTTCTTTTGGGAACAAGGGAACACAGCCGCTTAATCTAATTTCTATTCCATCAATTCTTTATGGAAGCTCAGTAAAGAAAGGAGGATTAGAATTAAGTTTTTATATTTCAGGAACCCTCATCGGAACTCTAAAAGATGAGAGGCAAAATGGAGAAATGGTTCAAACTGGTCCCGCAGGAAGCACCGGATCGGGATCCGTAGCTGGTGTAGCCCTGTATAATGAGGGGTTTGTTCTCTTAACTGGATCTTGGTATCTTGAAACAGGAATTGCCAGAAATTATTTGAATGATGGAACCAATCTTATGACATCTTCGTGGCTTTTCTTTGGAGTTGGCGCGAACGATGGAATTCCATCGGGAATTATTCCATCTTCTAGTTATTCATTTAATATGAAGGGTGTTAATAGTATCCCTACATTAACTATGTTTGCTCATGCAAATAAAATAGAGATGAATCACTCCAATAATCCAACATATATTGAATATGGACAGGTTGAGGCACCTTTAACTGCATCCGACATTTATAAAGAAAACACTAATCTTTCTATTAAAAACATAGTTAGCTCTTCTTATACAGATCCAGCAGGATCTTTTGAAAAAGTAACTTATATATCAAAAGTAGGCATATATGACGAGGATAAAAATTTGATTGGAATCGCAACGGTTGCAAATCCTGTCAAAAAAACACAAGACAGGGATCTTACCTTTAAACTCAAATTGGATATTTAATGATTTTAGGACTTGATATAAGTACAAGTATTATAGGCGTCTGTATCCTCGAAAATGACAAAATAATTTATACAGACTATGTTGATTTACGCAAGACTGGTTCATTCTTTGAAAAAGCCAGAAAAGTAGAAACAACTTTAAAAGAGGTTAAAGAAAAGTACGATGTAAAACACATTTTTATAGAACAAGCTCTCATGTTTTTCCGAAGAGGCGGCTCGACTGCCAAAACTATGTCAATTCTTCAACGATTTAATGGCATTATATCTTGGATGTGTTATAATATATATGATATGGAACCGAACTATATAAGTCCGATCAGTGCTCGCTCTAAATGTGGCATAAAAATAGCCCGAGGCAAGAAGGCAAAAGAAGTTGTTATGGAACACTTCATTGAAAGTAAAGAATTTGAGATTATTTATACCAGATTTGGGAATGTTCAAAAATATTGCTATGATATTGCAGATGCAATTGTTGTTGCCCGCGCTGGACACTATTTATTACAAGGGAAATAGTCTAAAATGTCTAAAATGAAGCTTATTATGGAAAATTGGAGAAATTTTGAAATAAATGAAGGATGGAGAGAGGAAGCAGCAAGCCAAGATAAAGAAGAAAAGGCCAGCCAGTCAAGAGAACAAATGAAGTCCGGAAAATTAACTTGGAGACAGTTGGATCAGGCGCTGAAAATCGCACAAGCAGTAAAAGCTGGCGAACTTAGTCGAGAAAGACAAAAGCAGTTGGCAAAAGATTTGGGCAGCGATGTAATGGACATCGTGGCCTCATTTGTGCCAGTCATCGGCGGCCTCGTCGCCGCAAAAAACATCGTAAATAGAGTAAGGGGGATTTATAAAACTTATGGGCAGGAGGAAGACGAGGTTACAAAAGCAAATCCAGTTTTAGACGCATTCAATCTCGATGACGGTCTTCAAAAATTAGTTGATGATGGTTTAGAAAAAGAATTTATGGAAAAAATGTTCAAAGATGTCGAAACACAAATAAAAACCAATCCTGATGCCCCCATACCAGATATTGATATTATGATAAAGAAGTTTGTCAATAATAAAAACTTATTTGGAAAAACCGGATATGCTGTCGAAGAGCCAGAGTAAAAAAACTAAAATAGTTCTTGACAAAAAAGCACGATCGTCGTTCCTCGCGCATGGCACTACTTATTACAGGAGAATCTAAAAAATGTCCGAAATGCGCCTTTTGATGGAAAAGTGGCAGAAATATATGAAAGAAGAAGAAGAAGAAGAAGAAGAGCCACCATCTCCGCAAAAAATAAAAGATCTAGTGAACAAATTTGGAGTGACCAAAGAAGACCTCGAACGCGCCCACGAGATGCTTGCTAAACTTCAAGGAGAAGGAAAATCTCCAGAAGAGATCGCTGAATCTGCCATATCTACATTGAAGAAGTTGGCACAAGGATCAACATCGGCCTCAATGCAAGAAGGTCGTTGGAATCCTTTTGACCGTCATGGTGATGTTGAAGAGCTTTTTGGACAAGAGGGCACAGATATATTAGACTATGAGAAATCCATGGCGCGAAAACGAAAATTAATGAAAATTATGCCAATACTGGCCGGCCTAGCTCTGGTCGCCTCAGCGACTGTAGGCGGCGGATATGTGATTAAAGCTATGAATGAGATGCACCAAATCCGCATCGCAAATGAAGTTTACGAAAAAGAAAGAAAAGCCGAATTGCAGCGCTATAAAAGCTTTTATAATAATGAGAAATCCATAAAATCCCCTGAGGACCTCCCAGCCGAAGGGTGGGAAATGGCACCCGCAGGACAAAGCGGCCAATATGCTTATATACCAGCGAAATCCCTATCTGATGATTTCCTGCTTCCTGGATCACAAATGACTGTGGCCGACTTTAGGGCGAAAATTAGCGGAACCGATCCGATGCCACGAGAGCAATTTTATTCCGAATCCCGCGAAGGGGCAGGTCCGGGCTATTTTATGGACACCACAAAGAGGCTCCGAGGGGGAATGGCTCCTACTGGTTGTAGGGAAGAGAAAGACCCGGAAACAGGGGAGGAAACAAGAGTGTGTACAGGGCCATCTTACAATTTAAGAGAACTTGAACAACTTGAAGCATATATTCACGGCGATATTGGCCAACATGGATATAAGACGCAAGGACGATATGGCTCTGGCTTGGCATCACACCCCGACCTAAGAGCACAAATGTTGCCTCTTGAATGGTCAATAGCCCATGATATTTATGAAACTACAATAAAAAGAGTAATGACTGGAATGATAAACGGCACCCCTGAAGAGCGCCTAGCCATAACAAGCGAAAATGGATTTGATAATCTTGAAGAGTTCCAGATAGCGCTGGCCAAAAAATATCAGGATGCTACCGGAGAAAGCCAAAGTGAAGTGGTAGACATGATGATTGACGCCATGGGCGCCGCAGACGACAACCGCGATGCAAAAATAAATAAATAAAAAGCTTGACTTTTGATGCTAAATCTATTATAATATAAGTAATGGAGAAATCTTATGAAAAAAAAATGTTATTTAGCTTTTTGGATAGGTTTAATACTCTTAAACGGTTTGGTTTGGGGATTTTATCTTGGTCAAAAATATACCATGTACCAATATAGCCGTATATTACCATTCTGTAATGTTGAAATTGAATGAAAGAAAAAATCTCTCTATTATCAGACATTCTTGGATCTTATTATGAGTCAAATGATGAACATCTTTTTCAATGCCCCTACTGTAAACATCATAAAAGAAAATTTTCTGTCAACATTAAGCGCGGAGTTTATAAATGTTGGATTTGTGATGCAAAAGGTCGAAGTCTCTATCGATTAATACGTCGATTTGGATCTTTTAAGCAACGAGAAACTTGGAAAGCTCTTTCGGGAGAAAAAACAGACTTAAATGGGTTTGATAACCTCTTCGAAGAAGACGAGAAAGAAAATTTTGAACAGATATTACAAATGCCACCAAGTTTTAAGAGTTTGTGCGGCAATAAGAGGTTCCAGACACCCCTAAAATATCTTAAAGATCGCGGAATTGATAAAAAAGACATCTTAAAGTGGAAGATGGGCTTTTGTTCCGATGGTCCGTATAGGGGAAGAATTATTATCCCGTCTTTTAACGAAAACGGTGACCTTAACTATTTTATTGCGAGAACATTTACCGACAACTACAAAAGATATTTAAATCCCCCAGTTAGTCGAGATATCATATTCAATGAATTATACGTTGATTTTGATAAGGAGGTAACAATTGTTGAAGGTGCATTCGATGCCATTAAAGCCGAGAACGCGATTCCTATTTTGGGATCAACGATTAGAGAAACATCGAGAATATTCAGAAGAATAGTTCAAAACGACACACCAATTTTGTTGGCACTAGACCCAGATGCAAAATACAAAGCCGAAAACATCAAAAGATTGTTTTTGAAATACGGAATTGAGATCCGTGAAATACAATATGATGACGAGAGGGACATAGGTGATATGTCCAAAGAAGAAGTTAAGAATTTAAGTCAGAATGCACCGCTTATTAAGGAAGAGGATTCCTTGGTTTCGGCAATTTCTAATTTATAGGAGAGAAGTTTGAGAATTGCCCACATTGCAGACACACATATTAAGAATTTAAAGTATCATTATGAATACAGAATTATTTTCAACGAGCTATATGATATTTTAAGAAGGGAAAAGCCAGATTATATCGTTCATTGTGGTGATATTGCTCACACAAAAACACAAATTAGTCCAGAATTTGTCGAAATGTGCTCTGATTTTTTGAGTAATCTCGCTCATATCGCACCAACTTACGTCATTCTGGGAAATCACGACGGAAATCTGCGCAATAGTAGCCGTCAGGATGCCCTCACACCTATCGTGGAGGCCTTAGCTCACCCAAACCTATATTTGCTTAAGAAATCGGGCGAAACACCTCTATCGGCGAATGTAACACTAAATATTTTGTCTGTTTTTGATGAGGAGGGGTGGGTTAAACCTTCGGATCCGAGCAAAATTAATATTGCTCTTTATCACGGATCCGTTTCCGGTGTTGTCACTGATACAGGCTGGGTTATGACTCATGGAGAGCACCCTATTGAGATTTTTGAAGGACATGATTACGGCTTATTGGGAGATATTCACAAAACTGACCAAAGACTTGATGCCGAAGGTAAAATTCGCTATCCTGGATCCACAATCCAACAAAATCACGGCGAAACAAACGACAAGGGATTTTTACTATGGGATATTCAAAGTAAGGAAGACTTTACTTGCCAACATTTTAATATTAAGAACCCAAGACCCTTCATGACCATCGAATTGACACCAAAAGGTAAGATGCCGAGAAGTGCAGCCAAAAATATTCCGCAATCTGCTAGACTTCGATTGGTCTCAAACAACAATTTACCCCTCGATGTAATGAGGAAGGCAACAGAGGTGGCAAAACGAAGGTTTAAACCAGAGAGCATTACCTTTTTGAACCGAGCAACCGGAGAAAAAGGAGATATCCAGAATATTACAGATGGTTTAGAGACTGAAGACCTTAGAAATATTCAAATTCAAGAGGAACTCATTAAAGAATACTTGAAAGATTTTGAGGTTGACGATGAATTGATGCAAAGGGTCATTAATTTAAATTTAAAATACAATAAGATTGCCGAGGAGAACGAAGAGGTCTCTCGAAACATCAATTGGAGGCTTCGATCTATTGAATGGAGCAATTTATTTAATTATGCAGAGGGGAATAGCATTAATTTTGATAGCCTAGAGGGTATCGTCGGCATTTTCGGAAAGAACTTTTCTGGAAAGTCGAGTATTATTGATTCAATCTTGTATACAGTGTTCAATTCAACATCAAAAAACGACAGAAAAAACCTAAATATTATAAATCAAAATAAAAAAGTCGGATCCGGTAAAGTTAAGATCTCTATCGGAGATAAGGATTATTATATTGAGAGAAATTCAGAAAAATATACTAGAAAATTAAAAGGATCTGTAACTCAGGAAGCAAAAACAAATGTAGAATTCACAGTTTATGATCCTGCACTTGGAGATATGGAGAGCCTCAATGGTTTGACGAGAAATCAAACTGACAAGAACATTAGAAAGGTTTTTGGAACATTGGAGGACTTTCTTTATTCATCAATGGCCTCTCAACTCGATTCTCTTACCTTTATTAAAGAAGGTTCAACAAAGAGAAAGGAGATTCTTGCCAAGTTTCTTGATTTGGAATTTTTTGAACATAAATTTCGATTAGCCAAAGAAGATGCATCCGATACTAGGGGCGCTCTAAAAAAATCAGAGGGAAGAGACTTTAATAACGATATTTTATTTGCACAAGAAGAGCTTGAGAATGCCAACAACGATCTTGAAAGGAAAAAACACCACTGCGAGACTATCAAATTCAACATTTCTCAATGTAATAAAGAAATAGGAGAAATAAATGAAAAGATAAAGTCAATTCCTGCCGAAATTATAGATGTTATGAAAGTTCAACAAGAATTAAATGACAAAAAGAACCAATTAATCTCCGTTTCAGACCAAAATAGTGAGTTTTATATAGAAAGAGATGCAGATAAGGAGAAATATCGAAAGATTCTTCTTTTTTTGGGAGAATTTGATAAGAAAGCCCTCTTTGAGAAACAGGAAAGGGTTCATGAATTATTAAATCAACTAGTAATCTTAGAAAATTCATTGAGTGTAGAAGAGGAAGAGCTTAAAAGAAATAAAAACAAGCTTCAGTTGCTTCAGGGAATTCCCTGTGGTACCGCACATCCCAAATGTAAATTTATTAAGGATGCATATGTTTCTAAAGCAACCATTCCGCTCAACGAAAAAGAGGCCGAGAACCTCTCGGGGCAAATTGATGACCTGAACGACGATATTGAGGAGATTAACCCCGATGAAGTTGAAGATCATATAGGAAAATACAATGAAATTGTTAATAAAAAGAATGCACTGTCCAATAAAATAACAAATTATGACCTTAAAATAGAGAAAAATGTTAGTATCATTAAAAACTTGATGTCTGAAATAGAAATATCAGAAGAAAAGGTCTCAGAATATGAACTAAATAAGGAAATTATTGAAAATCTGGGGAATTTGTCACAAAAGTTAAGAGGCTTAAAAATCAAATCACAAAATTTTCAAAGCAATCATGAAAAGTGTACATCATCTATTCTGGATATATATAAGTCTGTCGGATCTTTAGAACAAAAAGTTAATAATCTGATAACTCAGAGAAACGAATACCTTGATTTACAGGAAGAATTCTCTTCTTATGATCTTTACCTGCGCTGCATGCACCCAAATGGGATAGCCTATGATGTTATTAAGCGCAAATTACCCGTAATCAATGATGAGGTTGCCAAAATCCTGGCAAATATCGTTGATTTTGAGGTTTTCTTCGAGGATGACGGTAAAAGACTTGATATTTTCATCAAACATCCACGCCACGAACCTCGTCCGCTAGAAATGGGGTCTGGAGCCGAGAAAACAATTGCCGCCATGGCAATTCGCTTGGCTCTGTTGAGTGTTTCTTCTCTTCCAAAGTCGGATTTCTTCATCCTTGATGAGCCAGGAACTGCCCTAGATGAAGAAAATATGCAAGGATTTGTTGATATCCTGGATTTGATTAGATCTTATTTCAAAACAGTCCTTCTTATCTCCCATCTGGACAGTCTTAAAGATTGTGTTGATATGCAAATTGTAATTGACAAGAAAAATGGTTATGCCTTTATTGAACAGTGAGACTAATTATAGAGTATAAAAGGAGGGTTTATGATCATGGTAGAAACAGCAAAAGGTGTAATTGATATCGCACTTGAAAAGATGGTTTCCCGAAAATTGCTTGTTTGGGCGGCCGCCACTGGACTTATGTTTACTTCTCATATCGATAGTGGCGATTGGCTCATTCTGAGTGCACTATATATCGGTGGCCAGTCTGTAATTGATGCGATTGTTAAATTAAAGGGAGTTTAAAAGGTGAAGTTAACAGAATCCCAGTTAAGAAGGCTCATCAAAGAGGGGCTTAATGAAATGATCAGCGATCAAGAAAAGGAAGAGGAAAGAGACAGTCTTGAACACAAATTCAAGGTTGATGGAATTATGAAAAGAGCTATAGAACTCTCTCGTGAAAATCCACTATCTGATAGTGTTGGTCATATAGCCACCAAAAATATATTTTTGACACACCTTCAAGATATTAATTTTGATTGGGCTTCCCCTTCTGCTACAGAAGACGAAGTAGAAAATATATTTCGTCAATGGCACCCAAGGATAAAATAAAAAATTGATTAATATCAACATTGGAGATTTATTTAAGTCGGTCGGCATGTTCTTAATTAAAAACTGGCAAGGTGTCGGCTTGGTTATTATGATTATCCTCTTTTTTATAACAAAAAATGATTATTCATCACTCAAAAAGTCGATGGATGTAATGAGTACAAGCTATGAAGAGCAGATTGCAACATTGGAAGCTCTCCACCAAAAAGAGTTGGCCGCCCGAGAAGAGGCTATAGCCAAATTTGAGCGTGATCTGATAAATCTGACAGAAAAATATAATGAGTCGGTAGCCGATTTAAGCAAAAATAAAGAAAAAGACATAAAAAAGTTCATCAGAGATTTCGACGAGCAGCCAGAGGAGTTGGCCAGAGAAATTGAGGAGGCTTTTGGATTTGAATATGTGGAGTAAAATCACATTATTGTTTCTTTTTGGTTTTTTAAATTCAGCACAAGCTGCCGATGGCAAATTTACCTTTATTCAAGAAGGAAAGGCAGCACCCTTTACTGGAACATTATTTGATCCCGAGGCAACAGCCAGATTATTGGCAAATCACAAGTTTCTAAAAGAAGAATATGATTTAAAACTCGGATTCGAACTGCAAAAGCAAAAAGCACAATGCCAACTTAAAATTGATCAACTAAATATTACAATTGACACAGAAAGAGAAAGATTCAATTCAACATTAGTTTTAAAAAACACAGAAATCGAGCAATTAAACAAGATCATCCGAAAGAAGCCTGGAAAGAACGCCCTTATTTGGGGTGTTATCGGAGGCTTTGCAATTGGTGTCGGGGCAACTATTGGAATAACATATGCGGTGAATAAATGAAAAAAGACTTAAATGAAGTTGCCAAATATGAAAATGCTATTTCTAAGAAATATGGGAAAGAAGCAATACAGCACCCAAAAGCCGACTGGGATGATGAAAAAGAAAAAGATTATCAGCAGCAAATCCGCGAATTACACAAAAAAGAAATAAAACATCGAGAAAATAATGAAAAAGTAGAAGTTGATGGAGTTTTAATATCTAAAAAACTAATTAATAAAGACAATAATAGGATTTGTCAAACATGTCGTTCTTATTCTTTTGATTCGCGTGATGATGTTTATATGACAAAATTTGATTGTTGTTTTAAGTGCTACATTCAGTGGGTCGAAGGTCGCGAGGAAAGGTGGAAGTCTGGATGGCGCCCCGAAAAGGAATAAAATAATGAAACTTACAAAATTTCAATTGAGAAAAATTATCAAAGAAGAGATTGGAAAGGTTATCGAAGGCGCGCCCTCTGACGCTTTCGGAGATACGGAAGGAGAAAAATATTGGGGAAAGGCTGCTGAATTGGGTGGTGAATCTGGAGAGCTTCCAGATCTCGGGACATCAAAGACTAGTGCTAGAGATGCTCTTCTTGCCATCGGTGCTCTGGCACTGCAATCTGGAATGACAAAAGAAGAGGTCCTAGAGGCCCTAACTCAGAGTCTATAAAAAGGAAAAAAATTATGAAACTTACGAAATCACAGTTGAGAAAACTCATCAAGGAAGAAATCAAAAATGTCTCCGTTCGGCGCCCTCACCTTCGTGGTAAAATTAAGCTTACAAAATCACAATTAGCTAATATCGTTAAAGAAGAAATTAATAATTTGATGAAAGAAGGGTGGGGAGATTATTTGTCTGCGGCTAGCACATTGAAGGCCGACGCTGACGCCGAAGTGGCCACAAAGCTCGCCGACGACAAAAAACACTTCCAAGACCAGATCATCGATGAACTCCCGGCTCTTTTTGATCCCAATTCCGAGTTGGAGCACGCTTTTGTACATGTGCAAGAGGAAGACAGCAAGGGTAGTGTCCAGAAATATCTGGAGTCCCACGGGGAAGAATTGGCCAAACAAATGGTAAATCACCTTCGTGCGATTTTTGCAGGAGACGCTCAATATACAGAAGAGCCATGGCTGGCAAAAACGTTGCCAGTCCTGAATCAGATCTACCGCGAAGAAGATGAAGTTGCGTGGTTCAGTCAGAGTGTGGAAGAATACATCAGGAACATTCTCCTAAGGCCTCCCGGCTCCGAAAGGAGTGATATCGAGGATATGATCAAAAACAAATATGTAAACCCGGAGGACCCGGGCCTTACCGGCGCCCACCTGGCTCAGTACAATTCTTATAAAAAAGAAAAAGGAATTAAATAAATGGCTACAACATTAGAAATTATTACAGGGATTAATCAGGCAGCAGCAAATGCCTACGATGGATCCCACGACGAGCGCTTCGTAACCGGAGATGTCAAAAAGATTGGTCTAAATCGGGAAGAGGGCTGCCCAATCATTGATAGTCGGGTTTCTGATGGTTTCGGCGTGAAAATTGTCGGAGACATGCTCCAAATTAACTATGAATCAAATGTTGCCCTGTCTTCTGTTTATGCAGTTGGCTTTGAGGAAGAATGCGAACGCAAAATTCAACAGATCGCAGACTTTTTGAAGAAGGAATATAAGGCTATCACTGGAAAATCACTCTCAATCACTCCACAAGGCGAAGCAAAGTGCCTTGTCCAGAATACATCAAGAGTGAGAACATTTGTGACAGCACACAAGATGTACAAGATTGGCGGAATGAAGCAGGTTACCACCCTTGGTGAGGCAGTGACCGACACGATGGCTGTCAATTACCACAAATTCTTAAAAGAAGGCGGATTCGCCAAAGAATAAACAATGTCATACACACTCTCCAAAAAGGAAATAGTAGCTGAAATACTAAAGTGTGGAAAAGATCCGATCTACTTCGTAAATAATTACGCAAGAATCTCACACCCGATCAAAGGTCTTATTCCATTTAAGACTTATGACTATCAGGCTGACCTTTTAACAGATTTTAATGATTACCGCTTTAATGTAATCCTCAAAGCACGCCAGTTGGGCATCTCAACTATTGCTGCTGGCTATATTGTTTGGATGATGCTGTTTCATAGAGACAAGAACATTCTTGTTATGGCCACAAAATTCAAAACAGCGGCCAATCTTGTCAAAAAAGTTAAGGCAATTATGAAAAATGTCCCAGACTTTCTTCTTATCGCCAATATATCAATTGATAATAGGGCATCTTTCGAGCTTTCCAACGGTTCACAAATTCAAGCAGCCTCAACTTCCGGCGATGCTGGTCGTTCCGAAGCACTTTCTCTTTTGGTGATTGATGAGGCCGCACACGTTGAAAACCTAAGCGAGCTTTGGGCCGGCCTGTATCCTACAATTTCAACTGGTGGTCGAGTGATCGCTCTTTCTACTCCAAATGGTGTTGGAAACTGGTTTCACAAGACATATAGCGAGGCAGCGGAGGGGTCAAACGACTTTCACCCCGTTGTGCTGAATTGGGACGTTCACCCTGACCGAGATCAGGAATGGTTTGAGAAAGAAACAAGAAATATGTCCAGACGAGAGATCGCTCAGGAGCTTGAATGTAACTTCAATACATCGGGCGAGACAATTATTCATCCGGATGATATCGCGTGGGTAGAAACGAACGTTAAAGATCCTAAATACAGAACAAGTTTTGACAGAAATATGTGGATTTGGGAAGAATATAATCCCGAATGCACTTACCTCCTTGTTGCCGATGTCGCAAGAGGAGATGGGGCAGATTATTCTGTTTTTCACATCATCAAATTAGATACAATGGAAGTTATAGCAGAGTATCAAGGAAAACCCAGTTTAGATATGTATTCCAGCATTTTAATGCAGGCTGGCAAAGAATATGGTAATTGTTTGTTGGTTGTTGAAAATGTTGGCATTGGCATTTCCGTTTTGGAAAAATTAATTGAGTTGCAATATCCGAATTTATATTATTCGATAAAGGGTACCCATGAATATGTAGATAGCCACCAGGGAGCAACGAACAACTCTGCTGTCCCAGGATTTACAACATCTTTAAAAACCCGACCTCTTATCGTTGCAAAATTAGAAGAATTCATTAGAAACAAACTAATTAAAGTATATTCGGTTCGCTTTTCTAACGAATTGCGAACTTTTATTTGGCACAATGGCAAACCTCAGGCGATGAGGGGATATAATGATGACCTTATTATGGCATTAGCAATTGGTTGTTGGGTGAGGGATACAGCATTGAGTGTTAATAAGAGAGAATTAGAATATAAAAAGGCGTGTTTGGATTCCATGATTAGAGTTAATACAAAAATTAATACAACAATCCCAGGAATGCAGGGATATAATAGAAAAGAAGCATTAGATGAGAAGATGTTTAAAGCAAAAGAAGATTATGAACAATATTCTTGGTTAATAAAAGGATAAAGAATGGCCGACCAAAAGAAAAACCCCAATAACTCACAATCAGAACTTTTTAGGAGATTAACGAGATTATTTTCGGGTCCAATCGTAAACTGGCGTACCCAGATGAATCGAAAGATTCGAAGAACGGCGCTTGACAAATATTCAACAGATTTCAGATCAGCAAGTGGTCAACAATTTAAAAAATCAGAATATAGCCCCTTTGATGTCATGCATTCGAAGATCATGGCTCAACAAAATAGAGCCGAGAGATATATTGATTATGAACAAATGGAATATATGCCAGAATTGGCCTCCGCAATGGATATTTATGCTGATGAAATGACAACACACTCTGCTCTTTCTCCTATGATGGATATTGAGTGCCCAAACGAAGAAATCAAAGCGGTTCTTCGCTCTCTTTATGAAAATGTTTTAAATATTAATCATAATTTGTTTGGATGGTGTCGCTCAATGTGCAAATTCGGAGATTTTATTCTTTATATGGATATTGATGACCGTATCGGTGTAAAATCTGTCATCCCAATCCCACTGAAAGAGATTGAAAGGATGGAAGGCGAAGATCCTACTAATCCAAACTACGTCCAATACCAGTGGAACTCTGCTGGTATGACTTTTGAAAATTGGCAAATTGCTCATTTCCGAATACTTGGAAATGACAAATATTCCCCATATGGTACCTCCGTGATGGAATCTGCTCGACGTATTTGGCGTCAGTTGGTTCTTATGGAAGATGCAATGATGGCTTATCGGATTGTCCGTTCAGCAGAACGAAGAGTTTTTTATATCGATGTCGGAAATATTGCCCCGCAAGATGTAGAAACCTTCATTCAAAAGACAATTACATCTATGAAACGAAATCAGGTTGTTGATGCGAATACGGGAAGAGTCGATTTGAGATATAACCCTCTTTCGGTTGAAGAAGACTATTTTGTTCCAATTAGAGGAGGAGAATCATCTAAAATTGAGTCACTTCCTGGCGGTCAATTTACTGGTGATATTGATGATGTGAAATATCTTCGAGACAAAATGTTCTCTGCGATAAAGATACCGTCCGCATATTTGTCAAGTGATACAGAAAGTGTGGAGGATAGGACAACACTTGCACAAAAAGATGTTCGCTTCGCAAGAACCATCCAAAGACTACAGCGCTCTGTTATTGCCGAGTTGGAAAAGATTGGAATCGTTCATTTATATACTTTGGGATTTAGAGGCGATGATTTAGTAAGTTTCCGATTAAAGTTAAATAATCCATCCAAAATTGCCGAACTTCAAGAATTGGAGCACTGGAAATCAAAATTTGATATTGCCAGCGGCGCCACCGAAAACTTTTTTAGCCGTCGTTGGATTGCTCAAAACATTTTTAGTCTTTCCGAAGAGGAGTTTGTTAGAAACCAAAGAGAAATGTTCCACGATAGAAAATATGAAGCAGAACTTAATGCCGCAGCAGAATCTGCCGGCGAAGCCGCTGCTGGAGGGATTGGGGATCTCGGCGGCGGTGATCTTGGGGATCTTGGCGGCGGTGATCTTGGGGATCTTGGCGGCGGTGAAGACCTTGGGGATCTTGGCGGCGGGGATCTTGGCGATCTCGGCGGCGGTGAAGACCTTGGCGGTGAAGAGGGGGGAGGCCCCCTTTTGGCAGCCCCAGCGAAGCGAAATGATGATCGTGACGATAGAAACCGCCGATATACTAAAAATTCTTTAGGAAAAAAGGCCAAAGGAAAGAGATATGTTCCCAAAGAATTAAGGGGACACGACGGCCGAAATGGGAGAGAACAAAACTATACAGCCATAGCATTCCCAAAGTCAAAAGAGATAGTACCGGGAATGGAAAATTTAATGGGTCTTTCTCGGGGTATTTACGAAACTAAACAACCTAATTATAATAAAGAAGAAGCTCTTTTGTTTGAAGCAAGCTCAAGAGTTAAAGATTTAGTCGCAGAATTAGAAAACTTGGAGATTCAAATAGATGAAAATGAAACACAATAAGAAGCGCAATAGCGCTTTTATTTTCGAGGTGCTAATCAGGGAACTGGCCAAAACCATTATGGAAAAAAATGATAATAAGAAAAAAATTATTATGAAGCTCATTAAGGAACACTTTAGGGGAAATACTGTTTTGGCTAAGGATATGGATATTTATAAATCAATTCTGGACACCAAAAACGTCGAGAGACATACAGCGGAAAGATTAATTTTCGAATCAAGAATGCAGAAAAAGACTATCAATCATCGAGAGCTTTTCAAAGAACAGACGGCGATAATCGACAAAATAAATAAATTTATATCTCCAGAGGCATTTTCCAATTTTATTCCAAATTATAGAGATTTGGCAACAGTTTTTCAAATTTTTAATCCAAAAGTAAAAACAAAACAAAGAGTATTGTTGGAAAATCATATGATCAACATTATGATTACCGAAGAAGAGCGCGAAAAAGAATTTTTAAAACCAATTGACAACCTAACTTATAAAACATTTGTTCAAAAGTTTAATGAGAAGTATTCTAATAAGCTAATAAAAGAACAAAAAGAATTATTGAGTAAATATATCGGTTCCTTTGCTGATCACGGTATCGAATTGAAGATGTTTTTGAATGAGGAAATCCCCAGACTTACAAATATCGTCAAAAATTCTCTTAATTTGAAAGAAATCAAAAATGATCAAGATATGGTGGAAAAGACAAAAAAAGTTATTAAAATTTTGGAAACGACATCAAAGAGAGTCTTGGATAATAAATTTGTTCATGATATTTTAAAAATTCAAGGTCTCGTTAAGGAACTGGCTTAAATGGCAATTACAATCCAGATTGGAAAAGCAGCGCGCCAAGAGAAAATTACTTTAGAATTAAAAGCTAGAAAATCTCTTGATGGAAATATTATGATCTTTGATCACGAAGAGATGGATATCGTAATTATGCCGACTAAGAGCAAGGTTGTAACTTTTGCCAAGAATGATTATTCTGAAACCGTTTACGAGGCTCAAAATAGACTATTTGAATTTTTAAAACGAAATGGTGTTGTCGAATATGAGTCAATCAGAGGAGGCAGCGTTTATGGATCATTGGAGGGTTTAATTCCGACTTCTAAAAATAAAGAAATAAATCCAGTAGATTATACAATTTATGGTATTTATAAGTTCTTAAAAGAAGAAAAACCATATTATGATTACATCGATGATTATGAACAAATGCTTGACAATTATTATACACATCCGACAGATCAAGACTCTACAGAACTTGGTGAAGTGCCGCAAGCCTCTGAAAAGGGTTCAATCAAGCCCGGATATACTTATCAGCCATATTGGATGAGCTACATGCTTGAAGGAAAAGAAAAATGAAACTTACATCAAAACAATTGAGAAAGATTATTAAAGAAGAGGTTAGAAACGTCCTGTCAGAAACTAAAATGATGGGCGGAATGAACCGGGAGATGGGCATCGGAAGAGGCTCAGAACCACAGGATACTAGATCTACTGCTGATTCTAGTAAATTATTTAATTTAAAACAACAATTGTTCGACAAGTTGGAGGCCGCGATTGAAGAAGAAGATGAAGATCATTGGCTTAAGGACATGCCCGCAGATGGTGAGGCTCCGGGATATGACGATCTTGAGTCCGACTTGATGGTCAGTGGAGATTACACGATCGAAGACTATTTAAAAGCCATAAAAGCATTTCTCACCAAATACGGCGAAGAGCAGTTTTTAGAAGCTCTGCGGTAACCAGTTGTCCCTCCTCTATTTCATCCTAACTGCCTACGGATTAACTCAATTAATCTGTTATGCCAAAATTTTTAATAAAATCCGACCAAGTGGCTACTTTTGGAGATGTCCAATGTGCACTGGCTTTTGGGTTGGTATTTTTTTATGTGGAATAAGCCCTTTTACGGAACTATTTACATACGAACTTAATGTTATGAATTTCTTTATTTGTGGCTGCCTAAGTTCTGGAACTTCTTATATCTTAAGCACGGTATTTGGAGATAACGGCATAAATCTACGAGGAGGTGATTAACATGTTTATAAGATATATGCTTCGAGGAGTCCGTCGTTGTAAAAACGGTTGTTGACTACTTTAAAGAGGGAAAAAAATGAGTAAAGTTTTATTGAGAGAATATTATGCTCTTTGTGAGGGGGGCGTTTGTCAAGATCTGCTGACAGAGGCCGAGAAGAGAGATATAAGAGAAAACAATGCCATGTATTTAACTGGCCTTATGCAGCACTGCGATGTCCAGAATGGCAATGGGAGGGTTTATCCTCAAAAGACCCTTATGAGGGAGGTTAAGACATACCAAAAGCTTGTCAAAGAAAAGCGAGCCCTTGGCGAACTTGATCATCCAGATGATTCTGTCATTAATTTAAGAAATGCTAGCCACATGGTTACCAATATTTGGGCAGACGGCCCAAAAGTTATGGGAACCGTTAAGGTTCTTAACACCCCAGCCGGCGGAATCCTAAGATCCCTCGTTGAATCGGGAGTCCAACTTGGTATTTCGTCACGAGGCCTTGGTTCTGTTCGTGAAAGCACTCAAGGAACAATGGTCGAGGATGATTTTCAACTTATTTGTTTTGATTTTGTTTCGGAGCCAAGTACACCAAACGCCTTCATGAATTTGCAGGAAGGCAAGCAATATAAAGAGCCAAATATTTTTACAAAAGCAGATAGAATTAATAGAGCTTTAAACAATATACTGGGAAATTAAAAAATGGAAATTAAACTATCTTCTTTGGTTCTTTTAAAAGAGTTTCTGGACTCTAGGGGCGCGGAAAAATTAGGTGCGAAACAAGTTGAGATCTTACAAAAAATATTAGATACCCTAGAAGGTATGGATATAAGCATCGATCAGCTTACTGCTTTGGTGGCCGGAACAGATGCCCTTAGTCTCCAAATAGGGCAAAATACATATGGTAGGATGGCACCAACACCAATGAATATCAAAAGATCCCCGTCCCCCCCGGCCGTTCCTAAGGCCGCCGCCGCCAATGAAGGCTGGTCAGATCATAAACAAACAAAATCCCTAACAGAAAATTGGCGCCATTTTATAGAAAAAAAGAGAAGAAAATGAAAAAGAATGAATTTAAGAAAATATTAAAACCTCTTATCAAAGAATGCATCAAGGAAGTAATCTTTGAAGAGGGTATTTTGTCAAATTTAATTAAAGAAGTCGCACTGGGTATTGGCTCTCAGCAAACAATCGTTGAATCCAAGGCATCAGAGCCAGAACACGACTTCTCAAGACAGCGTGTGGAACTCCAAGAAGAAGCACATGCTGCAATGACGGAAAAAAAGAGAAAGCTTGAAGAATCCCTCGGCAGCGGATTTAAAGGAATTTTTGAAGATGTTGAACCCCTCCACAAAGGGGGGTCTCCTGGCGGATCTCCGGCCCAGGGCCCTTTAGCAACTTATGCAGCAAACGATCCGGGTGTCGATATAAGTGGAATCATGGCAATTGGTGGCGGAAAGAACTGGAAAAACATGATTTAGATTGTCTTTCTGACTATTTATAGCGGAGGTTATAAGTGTCCAGATTTAGACCAAGCCCAAATTATATTTATGGTGGTATCACAGTTAATGGTGAGTGGAATGATGGTTACTTGGGGAATGACGAATATATTCCATTGCTCCCAACAGATTTTAATGTGCGGGAGTATAGTCGCACTACTACTACACAGAATAATGTTATAGAAGGCTTACAGACTACAACGACCCCACCGGGGGGCTCTGTTGTTCTTCCGTGCACTGATGGTGGATCATTTGCTATGAAAATCATTCCCCCTGGATATGAAGCATTCGCTTTCATTATTCACGGGCAAATTGCTCCTCTTTTTGATGTTGCGGCATATGGATCGCGCCTCACTACCGGTGCCAATCCGTCTGTTGCTTCGGGTAATCAAAATATAATACACACTTTTACTACTGCTGGCTCCGGAGACGGACAAACTTATGTTATTATAGAATTCGATCCGGTAAACGCCACCGATGAGATGTTTGGTGGTAAAATTTTCATAAGAAAAATACCTTGAGAGGTGTTTTTTGGTTCTCTTCTTCAAAAATGAGAACTATATAAATATAGGGGGGGATTAATTAATGTCAAGATTCAGAGCTAATAATAAGATTTTTGGTGGCCTCACGGTCGATGGCTCTTGGTCTGCCGGCTACTTGGGAAATGATGAATATATTCCAGTGTTTGGTTCTGATTTTAATGTTCGCGAGTATGCAACAACTGGTCGCCCTCAATCAACAGCTATCGAAGGTCAATATACAAATGGGACAGGAGGTGCTATCCGAATTCCTGCTGGCGCCGCCATGGGGCCCTCATATGCTATGAAGATTATTCCTAAGGCTTACGAAGCCTTTGCTTTTATTGTGCATGGTACTATATTTCCTACTTACAATGTCAGAGCTTTTAGTTCTACACTCGATAGCAACACCGTGACGAATCTTCAAGCTGCCCCCGGCGCGCAAAATACAACACATACTTTTACTAGTGTAGTTCCCGGAGATGGTTCCAATTATGTTGCTATATATTTCGAGCCAGCAAATATCAAGTCTGAGGTGTATGGTGGTAAAATTTTTATAAGAAAGAAAACATGAGGGGGATTAATTAATGTCAAGATTTAGACCAAGCCCAAATTATATTTCTGATCCCATCACAGTCGATGATGGCTGGTCTGCTGGTTACTTGGGAAATAGTGAGTATATCCCGTTATTGGGGACTGATTTTAATGTTCGCGAGTATGCATCAACTAGTCGCCCTCAATCAACAGCTATCGAAGGTCAATATACAGCTACAGTCGGCGCGGGTGCTATCCGAATTCCTGCTGGCACTTCCGCTGGTGCTTCGTATGCTATGAAGATTATTCCCAGAGCCTATGAGGCATACGCCTTCATCATCCGTGGGACCGTAACCCCTCTTTATAGCCTCAGGGCTTTTAGTTCCGCACTTGATAGCACGGCCGTGACGGATCTTCAGCTTTTCTTCGGCGCTCAAAATGTAATACATACTTTTACTAGTGTAGTTCCCGGAGACGGATCAAATTATGTTATTATAAGTTTCCAGCCGACGAATTCCAGCGATGAGGTGTTTGGTGGTAAAATCTTTATAAGAAAGAAGACATAAGGGGCGCGAATGTTAGAACAAGAATTTATTTTAGATGAAAATCAAAAAGAGCTTTTACTTAAAGGTTCAAAATACCAAGTGATGATGGAATGGGAAAAGCCCTATATGGAGGCGATTATTGATGAAATAAAGCCTACTGGTGATGTTCTTGAAATCGGATTTGGGTGTGGGTATTCGGCAACACAAATTCAGCACTATAATCCCAAAAGTCATACAATAATTGAATGTGACACTACAGTAATCCAGAGGTGCAAAAACTGGTCAGAAAAATATAAGAATATTAACATTATTCATAATACTTGGCAAAAAGCTTTATCTTCTGTGGGAGAGTTTGATTTTATATTTTTTGATGACTATCCTCTCGAAACATTTGAAGAGGTTACAAAAGAAAATTTATTACAATTCAGAGTAGATCAGGAAAGGCTCTATCTGTTTATTGATATTTGTTTAGATTGGCATATGAAGCCTGAATCGATCTTATCGTGTTATTTAAATTCTTCTGAAAGCAAATTCAATCATTCGCGCTGGAAGGACCTAATTATAGAGAACCCGAGAATTTTATATAAAGAAAAGATAATAGATATAGAAATCCCAAAAAATTGTAATTATTTTAAAGGAAACAACAAGGTTGTTATTCCGATAATTAAAAAAGTTGGATAAATTATGGAGATAAAATGTCAAAAAAACCAGTGAATATATCAGTCAAGCCCAGAGGCCGGAATGACACTCCGCAGAGAATGATAAAAAGATTTATAAAGAAGGTCAAAAAAGAAAAAATCTTAGAAACTTATCGTGAAACTTTGCGATATGAAAAGCCTTCTGAGAAAAGAAGGGAAAAAAAGAAAAGAAGAAAGCAAGTTCTTAAAAAACTTGCTGAGGAAAATAAAATAAAATAAAAGATAATTAAGTTTTCAAAACTAATTATAGAATGTTAGGAGTTTAATAAATGCCAATTTATGAGTACAGAGCAGGATTACAAAATGTCGGATCCTATCAAGTCGGCGGGACACCATATTTAACTGGAACTTTAGTCGATCCTGCAAACCCAAATTTGGGTGAAGTTAAAATTTCTTTTCCGAATGTAACAAAAAATATTTTAGTAACAAACACGAGTGCCAGTGTTCCAATCCGAGTTCATTTTAATTCTGCTGTAGATGGAAATGTTATTGGGGGGCATCACTATTTTACGTTGGAAGATAAAAAAGACAGTATAACTTTTAATCAAAAGTGTAAAGAAATTTATATTTCACTGGAAACAACCACCTCAACGGGATCCTTCGAATTGGTTGCTGACTTAACTGGAATTAAAGACAATGAGATGTTCGCCTTAACTGGGTCCGGACTTACAGATTAATTCCTTATAATAAAAACGGTCATTTTGTATTTCGAAAGACTATTTATTTGTGAGTAAATCTATAAGGGAATATATCTATGTCTTCATTACTAGAACAAGCGATAATTGATGCAGCAGCTTTAAAAGAGGCAGCCATTAAAAATGCTGAATCTGCAATTTTGAATAAATATTCAACCGACATTAAAGAGGCGGTGGAAAACTTGTTAGAGCAAGACGATGAGCTTGCCCTTGGTGTTGAGGATGGAATGGGATTATCTACTTCCTTGGAAGATAGTATTCCTCTTGCTGGTGCACCACCAGAATCAATCGATGAGCAAGAAATTGTATTAAGTATGGAAGAGCTTAAAGATATGGCCGAAGCTCTTGCTGATGCAGAAGGAGATTTGATTGGTGAACCATCACCACACGAAAATCTTGTTGATGATGTGCCGGGCGCCGAGCCACCCTCGTCCCAAGAAGCGGAGACTTCATCTGTCCCTGTTGATGTAACCTTGGAAGAGGAAATAAATTTAGAAGATCTTGATGAGATCTTGGAAGAACTCATCGTCGATATCGTTCCTGAAAAAAGCGGATGGGCTGGCACCCCCGGAACTATTATGGATTACAAAGAAGAATTGGCCTTGGCCCATCGCTCTGGAACAGAGGCACTAGCACAGGCAAAAGCATTGACACAGGCTGGAGAAAGACTTAGAGAGGCAAATAGAGACCTCAAATCAAAAAATACAAAAATGATAAAAGCACTCCAGATCTTAAAAGAAAGTTTTAATAAAGTTAATCTCTCAAATGCGAGATTAGTTTACACGAATCAGGTATTAACAGACAACTCCTTGAATGAGCGGCAAAAAAAGAAAATTGTCGAGGCTCTGTCAAAATCAGATTCTATTGAAGAAGCAAAGGTAATATTCGAAACTCTAAAAAGCGCGGTGGGAAGTGTATCAGGTAAAGCACGTCCACAATCACTACGCGAGACCATCGAAAGACCCTCTGCCACTTTACCTAGAAGAGCAGCCAGAACTGTTGAATCTCCGGAAGCGGACAGGATGCAAATACTGGCTGGAATAAAGACAAACAAATAAAGGAGATTTTTAAAATCATGTCTATACTTAAAAAATTAACTGAAGGTATTGTTCGTCGCGATCTATCTAAAGAAGGATCTGCTCTTCTCTCCAAGTGGGAAAAGACTGGACTTTTAGAGGGACTCGGGAACGAACGTGCTAAATATGGGATGGCAGCATTGCTAGAAAACCAAGCGAAGGAACTACTTCGTGAGGCTTCTACTATGGCTGGTTCACCCTCTGGAGATGTTGAAGGTTTTGCTTCCGTCGCCTTTCCTATTGTCCGTCGAGTATTCGGCGGCCTAATCGCTAACGATCTTGTTAGTGTTCAACCAATGAGCCTTCCTTCTGGACTCATTTTCTTCCTGGATTTCACCTACGATCGTGCACGCCTTGATACTCTTGCCAATACTTCGATATACGGTGGTGGTGTCGTCGCTTCACAAATCACTGGCGGTGTTTCACTTGCTGGCGATCTCGCTGAACAAAGCTATTATTCTTTGAACAATGGGTATTCAAGTCCAACAGGATCCGCCAACTTCACATTGGCCGATTTTGCATCAGGTACAGTCGGCTCTGGAGTTCCAGGCGACTGGTCGGGCAACACAGCCGCCGGCATCGCTCTCGCATTGCACGGTGATCGCCTAGTCCGCTTTGATCCAGACTTGGAATCAGGCTCTTTTGCTTGTGTTTCAACTTTGCCTCTGGCAACCCTCACCGCCGGTCAGTTTAACGTTAAAGATCTCGTCACTGTGACTCTTAACGATGCAGCCGGTGTTGTCGATGTTAATCAAGTCAGACGCCTGACTCGTGATGACCCCGATACTGCTGGTTCTGTCTTACTGGTTAACGCAGGGCTCGCATCTGCCAACGCCTGCGCAGCCGACCTTGTTTTACAGAATTCAGCATCATTTGTTATTGATGACAACTTCGCCGCCATTGGCGCGGTTGGTTCTGTATCTGGTCTAGATACATGGGGATTGGAAAACAATGCGGCAATTCCAGAAATTGACATCAAGGTTGATTCTGTGGCTGTCACTGCGAAGACCAAGAAACTCAAAGCGAAATGGACACCAGAATTGGCTCAAGACTTGAACGCATACCATAACTTGGATGCCGAAGTCGAATTGACCTCAATTCTGTCCGAGCACATCGCTCTTGAAATCGACCAAGAAATCTTGGAAGATCTCGTGAAGGGTGCTACTGCTGAAACCTTGTTCTGGTCACGACTTCCTGGTAAGTTTGTAAATCGGACAACTGGTGCACCACTAATTCCAACTAGTGGGTTTCCTGACTTCACGGGTAATGTATCCGAGTGGTATGAAACCTTGATTGAGACCATTAATGATGTCTCGGCCCAAATTCACCGTAAGACCCTTCGAGGCGGCGCTAACTTCATCGTGTGTTCACCTGAAGTTGCTAACCTCCTTGAGTTTACCGCTGGATTCCGTGGTGCCGTGACTCACGATGATGATCGTGGTCAAGTTGGTGCTGTTAAAGTCGGCTCTTTGAGCAAGAAGTTTGACGTTTACGTCGATCCTTACTTCCCACGGAACGTTGTTCTCGCAGGACGTAAAGGTTCTTCTTTCCTCGAAAGCGGATATGTGTACGCACCGTATGTACCTCTCCAGATGACTCCAACAATCTTCGGTACCGAGGACTTCGTGCCGCGCAAAGGCGTCATGACTCGATATGCCAAGAAGATGGTCCGCCCGGATATGTACGGCTTGGTCGTCGTTCAAGATTTGTCATAGTATAATCTAGGACACATTAACACAAAAAATGCCCCCCCTCCGTTTTCGGAGGGGGGTTTGTTTATTTGGAAACTAATTAATGCGGAGGGATCATAAATGGCATTGCCAACACTAACACCAGCCAGCCAAATGAGCAAGGCGATATTGCCCATAACCGGGGCGGCCGCCGATGTCGCTGCAACACTTCCGCTTGGTATATATACATCTAATGCTTTTCTTTCTGGTGCCGCTGATCAAGTTGCTTATACATATAAGAAATTGGGTGGAGATGTCTTAGACATTGAAATGCTGGCATCAAATGTATATGCGAACTATGAAGAGGCTGTTTTAGAATATAGTTATTTGGTCAATTTGCATCAATCGAAGAATATTCTCTCCAATGTTCTCGGACAAACAACGGGAACATTTGATCAAGATGGAAATATTGTAACTGGACCGACTAATGTTAATTTAAAATTCCCCCGTGTTACTTTCGAATATGAAAGAAGGGTGGCTGATAATTTTTCTTTCAATGCTGATGTTGGAGGAACAATTCCAATTTATTCGGCATCTTTCGAAATTACAGAGGGAGAGCAAGATTATGATTTACAAGCAATTATATCAGGATCGTCGGCTAGCGGCTTGCAGCCCAACGGCGAAGCTGCCCCATTCGCAGGCATTGTTGGAAATAAGAGGGTTATAGTCAAAAAAGTCTTCTTTAAGACACCTGCTGCAATGTGGAGGTTCTTCGGATATTACGGAGGATTGAATGTTGTCGGAAACCTTCTATATTATGGACAATATACTGATGATTCCTCTTTCGAGGTAATCCCTGTATGGCAGAATAAGTTACAGGCGAAGGCCTACGAAGACCACTTGTTCACACGCCTATCTCACTATTCATATGAATTAAAGGACAATAAATTAAGAATATTTCCTCAGCCACAACTGGTAGGCATATATAGGTTTATGTGGGTTGAATTTTCAGTTATACCTGATAGCTGGGATGAGGCTTCCGATGTGGATACTGGAATAGGTGGGGTTAATAATATTAATACTATTCCTTTCGATAATCTTCCCTATGAAAATATTAATGCGATAGGAAAACAATGGATCCGAAGATTTGCTTTGGCCCTATCGAAAGAAACTCTTGGTCAAATTCGAGGAAAATTCAATCCCATTCCAATTCCAGGATCGGATATTACCTTAAATGCATCCGATCTCTTAAGTCAAGCCCAGAATGAACAAGAAAAATTACGAGAAGAATTAAAGACAATTCTGGATGAATTAACTTATGCAGAACTAGCAAAGAGAGACGCAGAAATAACAGAGGCGGTCAATACGGTACAAACAAAGGTGCCAATGTTGATTTTCCAAGGATAAATACATAAGTGAGCAGCAAAAAAGACCAATTTGATGACGATTTCAGACCTTATTTTCCCGAGGAAAAAAAGGCCACTGTCCCTGCACTAAAAGAAATTACTTTTATGCCATCCACCATCGAAACAATTGATTATGCCCTTCATGAGTGGCTGAATGAAGAATTAAATATATTTTGCACAACAAATGATGGATGGAAGAAAGTACCTATTATATGGTCAATGCCCGAAAGAGCCTTTCAGGTAAAAGAAAATAAAGAGTTGCGCAATCTGGATGATATTTTCACATTCCCAGTTATGAGTGTTGAAAGGTCTTCATTAACGAAAGACCCAACTATGAAGGGAGTTGTCCAAGCCAATGTTCCACGCCGAAATGATGCGAAAGGTGGTACAATTACCGTTGCAAGAAGAATCCAGCAGGAAAAGACAGCAAATTTTGCCAACAAAGACGCAAGAAGAAAATTTAATCAGCAAACCTATCCTTTCAAAAATGAAAAAACCGTTTATGAAATAATGACCATCCCGTTACCCACATATGTTGTGGCAACTTATAAAGTTACGATAACAACGGAATATCAACAACAGATGAATGAAATTTTTACACCCTTTATCGTTAGTACAGGGCAAATAAATAATTTTTTCATAACTAAAGACGGTCATAGATTTGAGGGCTTTATACAAGGCGAATTCGGTTTAGAAAATAATATTTCCAATTTGGGAGAAGAAGAAAGAAAGTTTCAAACTACGATAGATTTAAAAATATTAGGATATTTAATGGGAGCCGACAAGAACGATGATCAACCAAAAATCACAATTAGAGAAAATGCCGCTGAATTTAAATTTGTAAGAGAAAGAGTAATAATGGGCGATAAGAAGGAATATTAATAATTATGGCTGAGAACAAGTGGGAAAAACCATCAAATCCACCGCCGCCTCTTTTTCTTGGAGAAAAGGAGAGAAACCTTGTAAAGCAAGTTAATGACGAGCTTATGGAGCGAGTCATTGGCCAAGCTATAACCTATTTTCCGCTTTCCGTTGAGAGAACAAATTTTCACCCCCTGTATGGCGAGGCAATAGAAAAATGTTTCCTTGCACCCGTCAGGGTATATGTTCTGATTGAATTTGACGGGATAGGGACAGCCACAGAAAATTATGGTCTGGATAAAACCTACTCTCTAACCGTTAGGTTTCATGAAAGAAGATTATTTGAAGATCAGGACCTTTATGTGAGAGAAGGAGACTATATACAGTATGGCTCCTCTTTCTTTGAGATTGTCACACTCACAGAAGAGAGGGAAATATTTGGACAAGTTGAGGCGAGATTTCAACTAAGTGCCAAATGCATTAAATCTCGAAAAGGATTAATGAATTTCAAAGTAGTTTCTTAAAATATTAATTGAGGCTTTCGCAATTCAATGAACTATTTATTATGTGATAAAGTAATCTAGATTTAGAGGAGAATCCCTTAGATGTCAGTTAAAAAATTTAAATTTGTGTCCCCAGGCGTATTTACGCGAGAGATCGACAATTCCCAACTGCCAGCAGTTGAGACACCCTCGGGCCCAATAGTTATAGGTAGACTGCCACAAGGCCCAGCAATGGAACCAGTAAAGATTGATTCTTTTTCTCAATTTGTTGAAGTGTTTGGCAATCCTGTTCCGGGAAAAGCAACAGGAGATGTGTGGCGCACCGGAAACTATCAAGGTCCAACTTATGCCTCATACGCCGCACAGGCTTATTTAAGAAATAGTACCGATTCTATGAGCATTGTTAGACTAGCTGGATTAGCTAGTGAAGATGTCGGTACAGGAGGGGAGGCCGGCTGGGCTGTCCAAGGTGATGTATCCGGCTCGGTATTATCAAATGCCGGTGCATATGGGATGTATCTGTGCCAATCGGGTTCGGGCACCAAGAATGCCTATCTGGCTGCAATTTGGTATATATATAATGGGGGAGCCGTAGGGCTTTCCGGAACTCTTGCAGGAGGAGCCACTCTGGTTGGTGGTGTCGGTGGACTAATCGACCCATCTAGCGATATTGGTTCTTCAAAGGGCCCCGACTATCAGGCTTATATTAAAGACACCACTGGCGCCGAAGTTTATAAGACAACCTTCAACTTTGATCCTTCTTCTAGAACATTTATTAGAAAAGTATTTAATACAAACCCCCAGACACTAGGCGGTGTTTTGCCGGCCGGCTCTTATAACCTCGGGGAAAGTGTTTATTGGCTCGGAGAGACTTATGAGTCCTTCATCCAAAAGCAACTTGATTTAGGAAATCTTAATGATAGTTCATATGGTTTGATAATGCCATTCGACTTGGCGGCTAAAGCAGACTACACACAAGATTTTACAAAGGCAAAAACCGGTTGGTTCTTCTCACAAGATCTATCAACTGCAACGGCATCCTATCAGCCAGAGAATATGCAGAAACTATTTAGACTTCATGCAACAGAACCTGGAAAATGGGTTCAAGATAATATAAAAGTTTCCATTCAGGGTCTCACTTATTCAAGAAGTACAACTGGCACAAACAATTATGGTTCGTTTACCGTCGTTCTTCGTAAGGTAGATGATACTGACAAGGTTGTTAAAATTGTAGAGCGATTTTCAAATGTTAACTTAAATCCGTTATCAGATAATTACATTGCAAAGAAAATTGGTGATAGGTATAGTGTCTGGGATCAATCAGTAAAATTAATGAGAGAGTATGGAGAATATCCGAATGCATCTAAATATGTAAGAGTAGAAGTTAACGATACCGTTAGAAATGGTATCGCAAATGCGGATTTCCTACCATTTGGAGTAAACGGCCCAGACAAATTTGTAGATGTTGATGTCAGCACATCTATCGATCCTGCGACGATCGTAGAAGACACCACCACCTCTCCAGATGATTTAGCAGCCGGCACAGGATATATGATCGCCACAGGATCGGTTATTACCGACTATTCGGCATCATTAAAATTCCCAGAAATGATACTCAGGAATTCATCTTCTGCCGGCAATTTATATGCCGAAACGGATGCCTATTTCGGCATGACAGCCACACCCTATTTAGAGAATTCAACATTGGCGTATGCCAGTTCCGTCCCTGGAACCGGATATCCAGATTATGTATACCCTCTTCCAGCAGCCGTTACTGACACAATGGTAGAGCCAATGTGGAGATTTTCGTTAGATGATGTGGTCCAGCCGCTTGGTAAAAATTATGCTCACTACTCAGCTTCAAGTAGAGCAGCGGGTACCTCGTATTCCGCCACAGGAAGTTGGAGAGATGTTATAGACTCTGGATGGACTCGTTTCACCGCGCCACTATACGGCGGGTTTGACGGATTGGAGATCGTAGAAATCGAGCCGTTTAGAAATAAATTGTTAGATGACACCCCAAATAGAAATACCAATTACGCAATGAATACACTTAGGACCGCTATAGAAGTTATCGCGGATCCCGAAACAATTAATTGTAATATGGTAACTATTCCAGGCATTACTAATACAAACATTACAACAAATCTTATTGAAACCTGCGAAGACAGGGCCGACGCATTAGCACTCATCGACATTCCCGAAGTTTATACACCATTTACTGAAACTGCCGCAGCATATTCCAATCCTGCTAGTCGAGCGGGAACCGTTTCTCAGGCGGTTTTGAATTTAGAGCAAAGGCAGATTGATAGTTCCTACGGGTGTACTTATTATCCATGGGTTCAGATTCAAGATACAGTTACCTCAAACAATCGTTTGTGGGTACCCCCTTCTGTTGTCGTCCTGGGAACACTCGCTTCCTCTGATGCAGTTTCAGAAGTTTGGTTTGCACCGGCTGGGTTTAATCGCGGTGGTCTATCTGGCGGTTCGTCAGGCTTGCCTGTTTTGAATGTTAGTCAAAGATTGACTTCAAAAAATCGTGACACACTTTACGATGCGAACATTAATCCGATTGCATCTTTCCCGAATGAGGGAATCGTAATCTTCGGACAGAAAACTCTTCAAGTAACCCCGTCTGCATTAGATAGAATTAATGTTAGGAGAATGTTGATTTTTGTTAAGAAGCAAATATCCATTTTTGCCAACACTATCTTGTTTGACCAGAATGTCGAAGTTACTTGGAATAGGTTCAAGGCAATCGCAGAGCCGTTCTTGGCAAGTGTAGAAACAAGACTGGGCTTGAGTGATTACAGGTTGGTTTTGGATAATACAACAACTACACCAGATTTGGTTGATCGTAATATTATGTATGCCAAAATTTTCCTGAAGCCCGCCAAAGCAATCGAGTTTATCGCACTTGATTTTGTAATTACAAATCAGGGTGCAGGTTTTGAGGATTAAAATGGAAAAAACAACTATATATAATAGAATGGGAGATTTTAATTATGGCAGGTGCTAAAGAATTTTGGACAAGCGCGGAAGTCGATCCGAAAAGAAAATATAGATTTAAAGTTGAGCTAGCTTCTGGGGCCGCAACAGGAACTGCCCTAGAGACTGCTGGTGTAATTTGGTTTGCGAAAACTGTCGATAAGCCTGAAATAACCATTAATACTGGTGAAGTTAACTTTATGGCCCATAAATTTTATTATCCTGGTACAGTAGAGTGGAATGAGGTTAATCTAGTACTGGTTGATCCCGTTATGCCAGATGGTGCACGAGCAACCACCAAATTGCTTGAAAATATGGGCTATCTTGGTCCTAAAAATGCCGCTGTAAATCCCTCCTCTCCCTCCAAAATACATGCTTTCCGAGTTATAATTTCTCAAATTGATTCAGTAGGAAGTGAAATCGAAAAGTGGACACTAAATAACGCATTTTTGACAAAATTGGGATTCGGTGATTTGGATTATACTTCTGAAGACTTAACGGAAATTTCTATGACATTTAGATATGATTGGGCTGAATTGGAAGCCGGCGGAAGCAAGGGTATCTTCGGCGGAAGTCAAGCTGAGTGATTTCGGGGTTTTAAAATTTTAAAATATAGCAATATAAACATAGAGGTGAAAATTGGCTAGAAATACTAAGGGGAGGCTCGGCAAAGACCTAGAGCCTTCAACCCCTTCAACTCCTGACTCTGTTGCAGCGCTGACAGAGGGAGGACTTAATTTTGCAACACCAACGGATTTTGTGGAATTACCATCGCAAGGAAGGTTTTATCCACCCGATCATCCTTTGAGTGGTGAAGAAACAATTGAAATTAAATATATGACTGCAAAAGAAGAAGACATTTTATCTTCTAAGACACTTATAAAGCAGGGTGTCGCCCTAGAAAGACTCCTTAAGAGTATTATTGTTGATAAGAGAATCAGGCCAGGCGATATGCTTACCGGAGATAGAAATGCAATATTGATTGCTTCTCGAATAACGGGTTACGGGCCAGAATATAACACAAAAATAAGCTGTCCTTCGTGCATGCAAACTGGAGATTATGAGTATGATCTTTCGGAAGTGGTGGCAGAGCCGATTCAGGACGATGAAGAAGTCACCTGGACAGAAGAAAACACAATGCTCATCAATTTGCCTTTGACAAAAATAGAAGTCGAAGTAAAACTATTAACTGGTAAAGAAGAAATGCACCTAGCCAGACTTCAGCAGTCTAAACAAAAAAAGAAGTTGTTAGAAACAATCTTAACAGATACACTTAAGACAATCATAGTTTCTATTAATAAAGATTCTTCTAAAAGTATATTGGATGAATTCATCGGCGGAGTCCCAGCAAAAGATCTCCATTATCTGAGGGCGGTTTACGCAAGAAATACTCCCAATATTGATATGTCACACGACTTTGAGTGTGATAACTGTAATTATCGAACGGTCCTGGAGGTGCCGTTTACTACGGACTTTTTTTGGCCTAAGTGATGAATACATAAAAAATGTTTATGAAGAATTCTTTGCAATGAAATATTACGGAGGGTGGAGCTTTATGGAAGCCTACAACCTTCCCGTCTTGATTCGCAGGTGGTTTTTAAAGAGACTTGCAGAAGAAATTCAAAAAGAAGCAGACCAAATGAAAAAATCCCAGAGATAAACTATATTTCTTGGATTTTTTACTATTTAGAGTAAAGGAATATTTTATCATGACCAAGAGGAGTATATCGGGAACAAAGCAACACATCGCGCTGTGGACAGATATTGATCCGTATAACTATAATTCTGAGATCCAAGAACCGGTTCAAAAATTTAAATTTGTTGTTGATTTACATCTTTACAAGGGCCGCATCAATAGGGATGGTACTATTTCAAATCCCAGGCCTTGGCGACCAGCCCAACATCTGATTAAGTCCATCGATCTCCCCACTACACAATTGGGTTCCTTTGAGAATAAAATGGGTGCCATGAACACAAACGATTCAGTTTCTCTCCAGGCTCAGGACGCGAAGATCGATGATCTTACTATTACCTTTTATTTAACAAGGGCTCTGGCATTATCTTTGAGACAAGCTTATTTTACTTATTATGCAGATTTCACATCAAAGGACAGTAATGGAATGCCGATCGGTAAATCGGCGCCAGTTATCTTTCAAACCGGAGGAACGGGCACACTAGCCGTCCAAGAATATTTCAGAAAAAAATCTAGAATAGTCGTAACGTTGGTTAGTTCGACAACGACAGCGAGACATTACGATCCCCTTGTCGCCAAGGAACTAGATGAACTGCCAAAACCTTTCTTCCGGCCTGGGGTTACTTCAGAAAAAACTCAGATTACTTATTATAATATAACTCCCATAAGTTTAGATTTAGGCGAGTTGGCATATGGAGATTCTGAAATTGTAGAAGCAAAAATGGTATTCAATATCGGGGCTTTGGGAATCGGCCCAGACGAAAAAACAAATCTCCTAGCAGACCCAGCAGCCGATTCGAATAAGCCCGACACCCCCGCAACTGACGAAAACGAAGAAGACGAAATAATTCCAGTAGTCCAACCCACCGGCACAGATAACTCATAAAGTAGGAAAATAAATTATGGAAGAACAAATTTTAGAAATAGATTTAGAAGAATTAAAAAAGAACCAAAACCAGCTTAATGAAAGTTGGTTGGCTATGTATGGAAATGTTATTGAAATGATCTTAAAAGAAATGTTTGGGATGCCAATTTTTGGATCTTCAAGCTATATAAAGGGGAAACCCCAAGATGTTCGTGACTTTGCCAGAGCCGTTGGAAATGAAAAGAAGTATGTCCAAATGGCAAAAGAATATGGATTAAATGATCCAAAAACTTATAAGCAAAGAGGCAAGTTACAAAAGGCAATTCAAGGATTTGAGAAGAGAACGGGGATTAAGTGGCCCTTTAAATAGAGGGAACAGGAATTTTTAATTAATGGCAGAAGACGATACCAGAACAATAGAACACATTGACGCGGAAAGAGATGCGTTAAAATCCCTAATTGCAGAAAAACTGGCCTCAGGAGAAGCCACCGAGGCCGAGACAGCGGCCCTGATAAGACTAAATGAAGAAAGAGAGAATTTTGTAGATTCTTCTGGGAGAACCATCTCCGCAATAGATGCTGAGGCCGCAGCGCTTAAGGCTGCCACCGCCTCGGGCACAGAATTAGCCAAGGGCCTCGGCAAACTTATTGGAATAAATAAAGATTTCAATGATACTCTCGCTGGTCAACTATCCAACATGATGAGCAGTACCGTTGCACAAGGAAAGTTCAAAGAACAGTTGAAGAAAACTTTTCATCCCGCGAATTTAATAAACAATGTCATGCAGAAAATGATACAATCATCTGCGGACTTGGCCATTTCTACAGACCGCGCCATGGTAAACTTTAATAAATCAACTGGCGCCCTAAGAATGTATCAACACCAGATGGTAAATCTTGAAAAGGAGCAATTTAGAAATAATATTACCATAGAAGATGTGGCAGAATCATATGGATCAATGGTTAGAAATGTGGGCAACTTGCATACAATGTCCGGAAAATCTCAAAAATCCCTAGCCCTCACAACGGCTACCTTACAAGAACTGGGTGTAGATGCCGATACTACTACATCAAATATTAATTCTTTAACCATGGGCCTTGGAATGAGTATGGATCAGGCCACCAAGACCCAAAGAGAAATGTTTGTTTTAGCTCAGGCCATGGGAAAGCCTCCATCGGAAATGTCGAAAGAATTTAATGCAGCATTGCCAAGACTTGCAGCTTTCGGAAATAAAAGCGCAGATGTTTTTAATAAAATGGCAAGGAACGCCAAGGCAGCAGGAATGTCCGTTGACGCGATGTTGAGAATCACAGAGAAATTCGACGAATTCGGATCCGCCGCTGATTCGGTTGGAAAGTTGAACGCGGTTCTTGGTGGTCCTTATCTTAGTTCATTGGAAATGTTAAGAAAAACCGATCCTACAGATAGAATGAAAATGCTTTCAGACGCCACCAGACAGGCGGGAAAATCATTTGACACAATGGGTTATTATGAAAGAAAAGCAACCGCAGATGCAATGGGTCTTTCAGATGTCAACGAACTGGCCTTGGTTATGGCTGGCAAATTTAATCTTGTTGGAGATAATGTGGCGAAAACCTCATCAGAAATTGAAGCTCTGGCATTACAAACTCAAGAATTCAATACTGTCGCTGATGTTGGAAGACAGGTGATGCGTATGTTTGCGGTTCAAATGGGCCCAGTTATTATGGGTATAAAGAAAATGCTAGGTGGCTTCATTCAATTAGTTAATTATTTCCCCGTTGTTAAAGTGGCCTTCGCCGCGCTGGCCGTAGCGATCTCCATTGCGATGACGGCCATCGCCGTTTCCATCGCAATTGCCTCCGGCGGCACCTTCGCCGCTTTCCAGGCAGCCACTGCTGCTATCTCCGCATTCATCATAGCCATGGCGATGTTGTATTCTTATCTGGGAAATTTGGGAGATATTTTTGATAGCACTAACTTAACAATGTCAGCGCTTAAATTGGGGTTACTGCTTATAGTCTCCGCCGCGATGCCATTAATCGGCATCATATACGCCCTTATTCAAGTATTTGTATATTGGAATGACATAATGGCTTATATCGGAAAGATCCTCGAACCTTTACAACCCCGGTTTGAGGAACTCACTGAGGCTTGGAATGAAATGACATGGAGTGCCGGCGAGGGCGCAGGAGTATGGAAGGCAATAGGAGCATTTTTTATGAATCAGTTAGCCGACGCAATTCTTACTGTTGGAACTTTTCTTATTGAACTTGCTGAGAGCATTACGCTCGTTGTCCTTCGGATAAACCATCTCTGGAATACATCGAAGGCCTTCCGGGCGCTAATATACGGGATCACGGCGGGACTGGCCACCGCCATCGTGATGTTGAACATCATTCCCATCGCCATAGGAGTAGTTATTGTACTCATAATCAAACTGGGGATTTGGGTGATGAAGTTGGTAAGTTGGCTGTATTCGTTTAGTGACGGGTTCACAGCACTAAAAGACTCGATCACTGCAAAACACAGCCTGTCTCTTGGAGAGGCTCTCCAATGGGTCATAGACTTAATGAAAACCATGGGCACCGTATTTAAGGCCCCAGTGAAAGCCATAGGGAGCCTTATAACAAAACTAAAACAACTTGGAAAACTCCTCTCGGTCGGCGGTATAGCTGGAAAGGCTTTCGGGTATTTATCTTCTTTCTTCGGCGGAGGCGATGTGGGAATAAGCGCGACTGCAACCACAAAAACGATAGGTGGCGGCGGCGTCCAAGGTGCTGACAAAGCTCGAAGAGACCAACAACGAGAAAACGCCGAGACGATTGGGAAGGAAGTCGGCCGACAAGTTACACTGGCCTTAAATGCACGAGACAAAGATCGAGTACAACAAATAGAACTTATGATTGAGAGCAAAACAAGTTTATCAAATATGTTTGATTTCTTTGCCAAAGGTATGGAACGAAGATTAGCGGGCAAAAGCTCTAATTTCGGATCAGCAGCAGATGCAGCAAGTTCGGGACTTTCCACTAGTTCAAATAGTGGCCAGAAAACAAGGAGTAAGAAATAAATGCCCGATTCCGTAGGAGTATACATCGCAAAATATCCCATAATAAAAAAACAGAGCGACCGAGATCAGGCATTCCTTGTAGGGCTGAGCGGCCTTGATAGTTTTTCCATATCATACAGTATAGAGTGGGAGGGAGTCTCCGTTTATGGACGCCAGGATCCTATTCAGAGCTATAAATCAAGTGGTGAAACGATGTCTTTAACTTTTCCCTTGGTGGAGGGGAAAGACTACCAAGGAACCAAGAAAGTCACTGCTTTGGACTCTTTAAATATCTGGCTTGAGAGAATATCTAAATTGTGTCGGCCAATATATCAAGGGGGAGCTATAAAACAGTCTCCGCTTGTCTTGGTTGTCGTCGGTGCAAACGAAACTTATTTAAACTCGACTGGTGTTGAAACTACCGCTCAGTTTGGCGGCGCGCCATATATAGTAGCTCCCACTAGCTTAAGCATAGACTTCGGAGATAGAGCCAGAACCATTAGTGCTTTTACTCAAGGAGGTGGCGCACAGAGTACTAATGTTGCGGCAAGTAAAGCATCGATGAAGCTCGGGGCCAAGGGCATAGTTCCCTCTAAGGTTCTTGTTACTTTTAGTGGTGCGATTCTTTACCCCGATAGAAGGTATCTCACAATTGCCGCGACTCGCGGAGCGGATGACTCTAACGATACAAGCGCAAATGCAACGAAGAAAAAAGAAGCCAAAACGGCGGCCGCGACCGCCAACTCCGGGGTCGACTACTTCGCACCCATTCCCCCCAGCGATTAATAAAGGAAAATAAAATGTC